>Ga0302325_10010742_pt1 | contig 19798 bp, 15 predicted proteins | sample Palsa_T0_2_FD_201948 | JGI IMG/M metagenome (GOLD analysis project Ga0302325, IMG submission 201948) | Peat permafrost microbial communities from Stordalen Mire near Abisko, Sweden - Palsa_T0_2 | ecosystem: Environmental > Terrestrial > Soil > Palsa > Peat permafrost | place: Sweden: Abisko...
GTTGCGGCAAAACGCGGGAGTCCCCCCGCTGGCTCCGGGAAACCAATCTGGGCCAAATTGCGTTGCTAGCGTGGAATGGTGTAGAGACTGAGAGTTTATGCCTGCGGGCCGGGGGGTACCGGGGGGTGGACCCTAATAATCGCCAATTAGGCCGAAGACGGCCAACGAGACTAATAAAAAGGAGCATTCGCGTGACCGTTCCGTCGAAGACGCCGTTGCTTGATCTTGTCCAAACTCCAAACGATCTCCGGCAGCTTGAAGAGGGCCAGTTGCGCCAGCTTGCCGATGAGTTGCGGCGAGAAACAATCGACGCTGTCGCTGTCACAGGCGGGCATCTCGGCGCCGGCCTCGGCGTGATCGAGCTGACTGTGGCGCTGCATTATGTATTCGATACGCCGAGCGACCGGCTCGTCTGGGACGTCGGTCACCAGGCCTACCCGCACAAGATTCTCACCGGCCGCCGCGACCGCATTCGCACGCTGCGTCAGGGCGGCGGTCTGTCCGGATTCACCAAGCGCGCCGAAAGCGAATACGACGCGTTCGGTGCCGCCCACTCCTCGACCTCGATCTCGGCCGCGCTCGGCATGGCGGTCGCCCGCGATCTCGAAGGCAAACAGAACAACGTCATTGCCGTCATCGGCGACGGCGCCATGTCTGCGGGCATGGCCTACGAGGCCATGAACAACGCCGGCGCCATGAATTCCCGCCTGATCGTCGTGCTCAACGACAACGACATGTCGATTGCGCCGCCGGTCGGCGCGCTTTCCGCCTATCTCGCGCGCCGCGTTTCCGGGCGCACTTACCGCAGCATGCGCCACATCCTGCGCCAGATAGCCAAGCGCATGCCCAGCAAGATGCTGGAGAAGCGCGCGCTCGCCATCGAAGAATATGCGCGTGGCCTGGTCACCGGCGGCACGCTGTTCGACGAACTCGGCTTCTTCTACGTTGGTCCGATCGACGGCCACAACATCGATCATCTGCTGCCAGTGCTGAAGAACGTCCGCGACGCCAAGAACGGGCCGTTCCTCGTTCACGTGGTCACCCAGAAGGGCAAAGGCTACGAGCCGGCGGAGAAATCGGCCGACAAATATCACGGCGTCGTCAAGTTCGACGTGGCCACCGGCGCGCAGGTGAAGTCGAAACCGGCAGCGCCCGCATACCAGAAGGTCTATGGGGAAAGTCTGATCAAGGAAGCCCGCAAGGATCCGAAGATCGTCGCCATCACGGCGGCCATGCCCTCGGGCACCGGCGTCGACCTTTTCCAGAAGGAATTTCCCAGCCGCACCTTCGACGTCGGCATCGCCGAGCAGCACGGCGTCACGTTTGCCGCCGGGCTCGCGACCCAAGGCTTCAAGCCGTTCGCGACCATCTATTCGACGTTCCTGCAGCGCGCCTACGACCAGGTCGTCCACGACGTGGCCATCCAGCGCCTGCCGGTGCGCTTCGCCATGGACCGCGCCGGGCTCGTCGGCGCCGACGGGCCGACACATGCCGGCTCCTTCGATATCGCCTATCTCGGCTGCCTGCCGGGCTTCGTGCTGATGGCGGCGGCCGACGAAGCCGACCTGGTGCATATGGTAGCGACGGCGGTCGCGATCGACGACCGGCCTTCGGCGCTGCGTTATCCGCGCGGCGAAGGCCGCGGCGTGCCGATGCCGGAAGAAGGCCAGCCGCTCGAAATCGGCAAGGGCCGCATCGTTCGCGAAGGCACCAAGGTCGCGCTGTTCTCTTATGGCGCGCGGCTTGGCGAATGCCTCAAGGCGGCGGACGAACTGGCTGCGCACGGGCTATCGACGACAGTCGCCGACGCGCGTTTTGCCAAACCGCTCGACGTCGATCTCTTGCTGCGGCTTGCCCGTGAGCATGAAGTGCTGATCACCATCGAGGAAGGCTCGATCGGCGGGTTCGGCGCCTTTGTCATGCAGGCCTTGGCCGAGCATGGCGTCCTCGACCGCGGACTGAAAGTCCGCTCCATGGTGCTTCCGGACGTGTTCCTCGACCAAGATTCGCCCAACGCCATGTATGCCAAAGCCGGCCTCGACGCCAAAGGCATCGTCGTCAAGGCGTTCGCCGCGCTTGGCGAGAACATGCGCGGCGAGACGGTCAAGCTCGCCAGGTAGCTTGCCGTCCGTTTCTTCTCGTCATGGCGCGCATAGTCGTTCGAAGAACGGCGTCGCTTCGCTCGCCTATGTCCCGCGTGGATGCCCGGCACAAGGCCGGGCATGACGCGGTGTATAATTGGTTATCATGACCACCCGCCAACGCGCCGACCGCCTCTTGGTGGCGCGCGGCCTGTTCGAGAGCCGCGCGCGGGCGCAGGCCGCGATCGCTGCCGGCCACGTGACCGCCGACGGCGTCACGGTGCGCAAGGCCTCGGATGCGATCTCTTCCGCCGCATTCATCGAGGCTCAGCCCGAGCATCCTTACGTCTCACGCGGCGGGGTCAAACTTGCGGCCGCGCTCGATCATTTCCGTATCGACGTGGCCGGTCGCATCTGCCTCGATGTCGGCGCCTCGACCGGCGGCTTCACCGAGGTGCTCGTCCTCCGCAATGCGCGGCGCGTATATGCGATCGACGTCGGTCGCCATCAGCTGCATCCGCGCCTGCGCAAGCGCGGCAAGATCGTTTCCGTGGAACAAACCGATATCCGCACGCTCGACCCGTCGCGTCTTGCCGAGCCGCCGGATTTGGCGGTGGTGGATGTGAGCTTCATCTCGCTCAAACTCGTGCTGCCGGCGATCGGCAAGCTTCTGAAATCGCGCGCGTCGATGGTCGCGCTGATCAAGCCGCAATTCGAGGCGCCGCGCCACGCAATCAAGAAGGGCATCGTGCGTGATGCCGCGATCCGCGAGGCGGTCTGCGCGGACATTGCCGGGTTTCTGATTGCACAAGGATGGCGCGTCGGCGGCCGCATACCGTCGCCGATCCTCGGCGCCGACGGCAACGCCGAGTTCTTGGTCGAGGCGAAGCGTGGTTGAGCACCTGACCATCGAGCGGCTCGGCAATCGCGGCGACGGCGTCGTTGCCGGCCCCGCCGGCGTGATCTACGTCCCCGGCGCATTGCCTGGCGAAATCGTCGAGGTCGAAGCGGTCGCCGGCCATCCCGACCGGCGGCGGCTGTTGCAAATCGAAGCGCCGAGCGCGGAACGCATCGCCCCGATCTGCCCGCATTTCGGCGTGTGCGGCGGCTGCGCCGTGCAGCACTGGGACACCGCCCGCTATCGCGCGTGGAAGCGCGGCCTCGTCGTCGAGGCCTTGCGCCAAGCGGGGCTCGCGGCCCCGGTCGCCGATCTTATCGATGCGCATGGCGCAGGCCGCCGCCGCGCCGTATTCCATGCCCGGCGCGGCAGCCACGACGTGCTGGAAGTCGGCTTCTCGGCCGCCCGCAGCCACCGCCTGGTCGCGATCGACCGCTGCCCGATCCTGGCGCCGGATCTCGACGGCGCTATCGAGGCCGCGTGGGCGATCGCCGAAGCGCTCGATGCCGCCGGCAAGCCGCTCGACATCGGGGTCACCGCGACCGATGCCGGGCTCGATGTTGACGTCCGCGGCTCCGGTCCGTTGACGCCAATGCTCATGACCGCGCTGGCACGCATCGCCGCCAAACATGATCTGGCGCGGCTGACGCGTCACGGCGAACTGATCGCGCAGGCGCGCCCGCCGACGTTACGAATGGGCAAAGCGGCCGTTGCGTTGCCGCCGGCTGCGTTCCTGCAAGCGACTGCGGAAGGCGATGCGGTCCTGGCGCGGCTCGTTCTTGCCGCATGCGCCGGCGCCGCGAATGTCGCCGATCTGTTTGCCGGAATCGGCCCGTTCGCGCTGCGGCTTGCCGAGCGAGCCCGCGTCGCCGCCATCGATGACGATGAAGCAGCCCTCGCCGCGCTCAAGCGCGCCGCGGCGGCGACCGCGGGCCTTAAACCGGTGGAAATCGAGCGGCGCGATCTGTTTCGCCGCCCGCTTCTCGTCGCTGAGCTCAAGAAATTCGACGCCGTGGTGTTCGATCCGCCGCGACAAGGCGCCGAAATGCAAGCGCGCGAGCTGGCGGCGAGCGCCGTGAAGTGCATCGTCGCGGTGTCGTGCAGTCCCGGCACTTTCGCCCGCGATATGCGCGAGCTCGAGCGCGGCGGCTATCGGCTGGCCGAGGTCACGCCGGTCGATCAATTCCGCTACGCCGCGCATGTCGAGATTGTGGCGCGGCTGCAGAGGTAGCGCGCCCCGGCCGGGCTTTTTCGCTTAACAATGGCTTCGCCTTCGCTACACTATTCGCATCATGCAAGCGGTGCGCGCACTCGCGTGGGTCACGGGAATCTCTAGCCTGCTCCTCGCCGGAGCACAGGTGGGCGAAGCGCGCGATCTCGCCGACATGAACAATGCCGAGATCACGGTGCTGCAACAAAGACTGACCGATGGCGGCTGCTATCGCGGCGCGATCGACGGGCGCGCAAGCGCGGCGCTGCAAGATGCGATCAAGGCCTGTCCGCAGCAAGACCCGGTGCTGCGCATCGAAACCGGCACGCATGTGGCCAAACTCAGCCGCATCGGCGTCGACAAGGCCTGCCGGATCGCCGCCACGGCGTCCGACGACAAGACCGTGCGCATCTGGTCGCTGCCGGACGGGCGTTTGCTGCAAACTTTGCGCATGCCGCTCGGAGACGAAGATGCCGGCAAGGCGATCGCGGTGGCCGTTTCGCCGGACGGGCGCTACGTCGTCTCCGGCGGATACGATGGTCGAGGCGATCCCGTCGAGAATTACGTTCACGTTTTCGAGGCGGCCACCGGTCGGTTCCTCGGCAACGTCGGCACGTTTGGCGAAAATGTCAGTCATCTCGCCTTCTCGCTCGACGGCCGCTGGCTGGCGGCGACCGGCGGTGGCAAAGTCGGTCTCAAAGTGATCGACACGCAGACGTGGCGGGTGGTGGCAGAAGACACCGCCTATGGAAATGACACTTATGGCGCCGCCTTCGCGCCGGACGGTCGCCTCTACACCGCCTCCTGGGACGGCAGGGTTCGGCAATATAGCCCGGCGCCGGACTTCAGAAAAGAACGCGATGTCAAAGCCAGGGGTAACATGCCCTATTCCGTTGCCATCGATCCGAGCGGTCAGCTGGTGGCGATAGGCTTCTCCGACCAGACCAAGCTCGAAATCTATGAGGCGGGAACGCTGCGACTGCACGCCAACGCCGACACCCGCGGCGTCGACTACGGCGATCTTACCGGAGTCGCCTGGACCAACGACGGCTCGGTGCTTGGCGCCGGCGGCGACTTTCGCGTCCGCGGCCAGGGCGGCTGGCAACATCCGCTGCTTCTGTACAACCGCGACGGACGGCGCTTGGGCGGCATATTGCTCGGCGAAGATGCCATTCTCAGCGTCCAGCCCTGCGGCGCCGGTTTCGCGGTCGGCGAATACGATGCCGCCTTCGGCCTGGTCGACGGCAATGGTCAGGTCATCCTTTGGAAGACCAGCGTTGCGCCGGCGATGCGGGAAAAAACCGGCGGCGCTTTCACCATCAGTGCGGATGCCAAGCAGGTTCGTTTCGGTCTCAATACCGGCGGCGACGATGCCGTCCTGTTCGATCTCGCGCAGGGAACGCTCACCGAGGCGCATCGCCCGACGCCCGGGCTGTTTTCGGCAAACGTCAACGGTCCGATCAGCGGATGGCAAGATACCGGCCATCCGACCTTCGCCGGCAAGCGCATCAAGCTCGATAACGATGAATTTGCCCGCTCGCTCGCCGTCCGACCCGACCGAACCGGCTTTGTCCTCGGCGCCGAATGGAGCGTGCGCGCTTACGACGCCCACGGTACCGAATTGTGGAACTGGACGGGGCCGGCAGCCGCGACCGGCGCCAATATCTCGGCGGACGGTCGCATTGTCGTCATGGCCCATCTTGACGGCACGGTCCGCTGGCGCCGCTGGTCCGACGGCAAGGAACTGCTGGCGCTGTTCGTCAACAGCAAGACCAAGCAATGGGTCGCCTGGACGCCGACCGGCTATTACATGGCCTCGACCGGCGGCGAGGACTTGATCGGCTGGCATCTCAACCGCGGCTGGGACCAGTTGGCCGATTTCTTCCCTGCCTCGCGTTTCCGCGACCGCTTCAATCGCCCTGACATCATCCATCTTGCGCTCGACACGCTCGACGAAGACGCCGCGATCAAACAGGCCAACGGAGCGTCCAATCGCAAGGAAGACACGCGCCCGCTCACCGCGCACCTGCCGCCGATCATCCGCATCGCCGATCCGGCAAACGGCGCCCACGTCGCCAGCGGCACGGTCACGCTCAACTATTCGCTGCGCTCGCCCTCGGGCCAGCCGGTCGAGCGCATCGACGTGCTCATCGACGGCAGGCCGGTCAAGGCGGTCGGACTGCCCCTTCACCCCATGGCCGCGGATACCGAGACCAAAGGCTCCATCAGTGTCACGCTCACGCAGCGCTTAACCGAGGTGGGACTGATTGCCTGGAACAGCGGTCTCGCCAGCGAAGCCGCGCGCATCAGGCTCAACTGGGACGGCGCCCCGGCTCCGGTCGAGGGCTCCCGCAAGCTTCATGCTCTGGTGGTGGGTGTCAGCAATTACGTCGAGCCCGACATGGCGCTGAGCTATGCGGCGAAGGACGCCCGCGATTTCGCCAAGGCGCTTCAAGATCAGAAGGGCGGCTATTACACCGATGTCGAGACGCGCATTCTCACCGACCGCCAGGTGACGCGATCGAGCGTGATCGACGGGCTGGCGTGGTTGGAGAAATCGGCGAAGAGCCCCGACGATGTGTCGGTGCTGTTCCTCGCCGGGCACGGGCTCACCGACGAGAAGCAGACCTATTGGTTCTTTCCGTCCGACGCCAACGCCGACGACGTGCACGCCAAAGGTGTTTCGCAGGACGAGGTGCGCAAGTCGCTGCAAAATCTTTCCGGCAAGGTGCTCTGGTTTCTCGATACCTGCCACGCCGGCAGCGCGGCGAAACGCCGGTCGGTGGACGTCAACGTCTTGGTCAATACGGTTTCATCGTCGGAGAATGGCGGCATCGTCGTGTTTGCGTCCTCGACCGGGCGGCAAGTATCGGTCGAGCGCGACGACTGGGGCAACGGCGCTTTCACCAAGGCGATCGTCGAAGGCATTGAGCTCGGCAAAGCGGACCTTCTCGGCAAGGGATTTATCACGACTTCGAGCCTCGACACGTTCGTCGAGAGCCGTGTTGCGGAGCTTACCGAAGGCAAGCAAAGTCCGGTGATGGAGCGTCCGCCCCAGCAGCCGGATTTCGCCATCGCCGAGGCGCATAAGCGATAAGCGGAGCTGCCCGGCTGCGATCTCCCCGACGCAGAGCATTTCGACTATTTGGGCGCCTTAAAAATAGGCAGCCGCTGCGGCACGGAGTGGTGTAATTTTCGGTCGCCCGAGAGCTGTAAGCAGCAAGGAGATTGTCGATGAGTGGGCTCGGCGGATTGAACAAGACTCCCGACGGCGTTGTCATTGGGCTCGTTCAGCTGCAACTCCCGACGATCGCGACCAAGAGCGATCTCGCGGCACAGACCAAGAAGATTTGCGCGATGGTGCAGAAGGCGCGCAAGGGAATGTCGACGATGGACCTTGTCGTCTTTCCCGAATATTCGCTGCACGGCCTCTCGATGGACACCGACGCCGCGCTGATGTCGCGGCTCGACGGGCCGGAAGTAACGAGCTTCAAGAAGGCCTGCGTCGAGAACCGCATCTGGGGCTGCTTCTCCATCATGGAGTACAATCCCGACGGCAATCCCTACAACTCGGGCCTCATGATCGACGATGAGGGCGAGATCAAGCTCTATTACCGCAAGATGCATCCGTGGGTGCCGGTCGAGCCGTGGGAACCGGGCAACCTCGGCATTCCGGTCTGCGACGGGCCGAACGGCAGCAAGGTCGCGCTGATCATCTGCCACGACGGCATGTTCCCGGAGATGGCGCGGGAGTGCGCCTACAAGGGCGCCAACATCATGCTGCGCACCGCCGGCTACACGGCTCCGATCCGCCACGCCTGGCACGTCAGCAATCAAAGCAATGCATTCTCCAACCTGATGTACACCGCCAATGTCTGCATGGCCGGCACCGACGGCGTGTTCAATTCCATGGGCGAAGGCATGATCGTCAATTTCGACGGCGTGCCGCTCGTCACCGGCAGCGGCGCGCCCGACGAGATTATCACCGCCGAGGTGCGGCCGAAACTCGCCGATGAGGCGCGCCGGCTCTGGGGCGTAGAGAACAACATCTACCAGTTCGGCCATCGCGGCTACGTCGCCGTCAAAGGCGGCGCGCAGGATTGCCCCTATACCTTCATGCGCGATCTTGTCGCCGGCGAATACCAGTTGCCCTGGGAGGACGACGTGCAGGTGACCGATGGCTCAAGCTGCGGCTTTGCCATCCCTAATCGGACTTATCAGGGGTAAATTACCGCGCCGTCATGGCCGGGCTTGTCCCGGCCATCCAAATCTTGTTGTTCGCTAAGACCTTAAGACGTGGATGCTCGGCACATAGGCGAGCGAAGCGACGCCGTTCTTTGAACGGCCATGGCCGGGCATGACGACGAAGAATACGTTACTCCGCCGCCTGGCGTGACGGCGGACGCACGCTTTGCAGCCCGTCCGCATCGGTCGCCGAGATCGTGGTGCGCACCATCACCCGCGCCTCACGCGCCGGCCAGGGTCGGCCGCGATGCAACGTGGCGCGATTGTCCCACATCACCACGTCGCCGTTGCGCCAGGCATGCTCGTAGCTCAGCCCCGGCGCGGTGGCGGCCTCGATCAGTTCGGCGAGCAACTTTTGCGCGGCGCCGTCCTCCATGCCTTCGATCGCATAAGCGTGCGAAGCGACGTAAAGCGCGCCGCGGCCGTTGACCGGGTTCTTCCACACCATGCGCCAGCATTGCGGCGGCAGCGCCGCGCGCTCCGCGCCGGTGACGATATTGGCCGCGATCTTGCCGCGCGAATGCGAGTAATCGTGCCAGGCGAATAAATTTTCGATTCGCTTCTGTGTCGCCGGAGGAAGCCGCTCCCAGGCGAGACGGGTGGAAACGTATTCGGTCTCGCCGCCCTGCGCCGGCATGATCCGGCCCGACAGCACCGAAGCCAAAGCCGGCACGCTTTTGAACGTCGAGTCGGCATGCCAGAGCTGGTTTGCTTTATTGCGCAACGCCAGCCGATGGTCCGCCGGCACGACCTTGCCGTCCTTGTCGATGGTCGAGAGGATCACGAGATGGGTGCCCGCCCCTTCCGAAGCGGCCGGTGTCACTTCCAACGGCCCGAAGCGGCGCGAGAAGGCGATCTGCCCTTCGTCGGTCACCTCCTGGCCGCGCAGCACCAGCACCGAATGCTGTTCGAACGCCGCGCGCGCCGCTTTGTATGAAGCGTCATCCGCCGCGATGTCGGCGAGCGTCACGCCGCGCAGTTCGGCGGCGAAGCCCCGACCCAAGGGGACGATGTCCATCGGCAAGCCTCCCTTGCTTTAAGCTTGCGCAATTTTCCATCAAAACGGGCCGACGGGCAACCCGGCGTTTCATTTGTCCCGCGGCGGCGTAACGTCCGCGTCCGCCCACTAGCCGGCGCAAAAATCGCGCGAGCGGGCTACAGCCGCTTCGCCACCTCTTCAAGCATGACCTCGGTGGCGCCGCCGCCGATCGCCTGCACGCGCGCATCGCGCGCCATGCGCTCGATGGTGCTCTCGCGCATGAAGCCCATGCCGCCGTGAAACTGTAGGCAGCCATACATGACTTGGTTGACGAGTTCGCCGCAATAGGCCTTGACCATTGAGACTTCCTTGGTGGCGTCGATCCCTTGCGCGTCGAGCCAGGCGGCGTGATAGACGAGTTGCCGCCCGGCCTCGACCTTGGCGGCAAGCATCGCCAAGCGCTGACGGATCGCCTGCTTTTGCCATAGCGGGGCACCGAAGGCTCTACGGGTACGCACGTATTCGAGTGTCAGCTCGATCGCGGCTTGCGCTTCGCCCATTGCCATGGCGCCGATGACGGTGCGCTCGTTCTGGAAATTCCTCATGATCGCATGGAAGCCGCGCCCCTCTTCGCCGAGCCGGTTCTCGGCGGGAATGCGACAGGCCTCGAAATGCAGTTCGGCAGTGTCGGACGAGCGCCAGCCGTGCTTGTCGAGCGCGCGGCTGACGGTAAAGCCCGGCGTGCCCTTCTCGACGAGGAACATCGAGATGGCGCGACTCGGCGGACCCGAACGATCGGTCTTCGCCGCCACGCAAATAAGATCGCCGTGGACGCCGTTGGTGATGAACATCTTGGCGCCGTCGAGGACGTAAGAATCGCCGTCGCGGCGGGCGACGGTGCGAATGCCTTTCACATCCGAGCCGGCATCAGGCTCGGTCACGGCGACAGCCGTGATAGCCTCGCCGGAAACGATGCGCGGCATCCACTTGTCCTTTTGCGCTTCGCTGCCGGCGTTGAAGACGTGCACCGAGGCCATGTCGGTATGGACGAGCGCGGTAATGGCGACCCCGCCGAAGGTCGAGCGGCCCAATTCCTCGGCGAACACGACCGTAGCCAGCGTGTCCATCTCCGAGCCGCCGTAACGGGCCGGATAGCGGATGCCGAAGAAACCGAGGCTGCCCATGCGGCGCAGCACCTCGCGCGGCACGTAGCCTTCGCTTTCCCAAGCTAAGGCGTGCGGCTTGATCTCGGTCTCGACGAAGCGGCGCACCTGCGCACGCAGCATCTCATGCTCGGCCGAAAAGTAGGGCGAGCGAGAATGATTGCCCGCAACGGACTGAATTTCAGGGTTGATGTTCATGGCTCCCGGATCGCTACGCTTGGCTGCGCTGCAATCGCCGCTACTGGCGGCGCGGGCGGCTTGTACGCCGGCACGAGACTGTGTCTGCCGCTTATATCGATTTCCATGGTGTGCAGCATATTTTGCCACAACTCGCGAATCTGGGAGTGGCGCCACTCCACCGCAGACGCGACGGCATCGCGCACGGGAAGGAGCTGGGGACCTTTAAGGAACAAAATTTGCGCCTGCATCAACCGTCCGCTCTCAAATTCGACACGCCGCAACGCCAGGGCAAACGGATCGTCGTCCGGATAACCTTCGGGCAATAGCGCCGCGGGGCGAATCACGGCATGCAGCGCGTGGCCGAATGCGGCGAGGTCGATCAACACACCTTGCATCCGATCAGCCACGCCCGAGATCGGGTGGGGAAGCCAAGCCATTTCCCACTGCCAGAGCAGAAAGCCGAGCGCGGGGTCGAGAACCCATGACGTCGCGCGCCCCAGCAGGGAGAGAATTTCCATCTCACGGCAATATTGAGAATGCATCTCCACTTGCCAGCCGTGGTGCAGACTGACCGGCAGCGCCACGCCGAGTTGGCGCGTCAATGCGCCATGCGCCGAGATGAGAAATGCCGACACCCGGGTCTGCTGCAGCGCCGGTATGCGGCCGTCTTCGAGCGGACCGAGAAACGGCTTCATGACGCGGTCGCCTTTTGCTGCGGTGCAAGTTCAGGCGCCTGTGTGCGCACCGGAATTGCGCGCATGTGATCGAAGCCCTCGGGAAAGGGGACAAGTTCGCCGCCTACATTTTCAGGCGCGACCCAGATCGTTCCGTTGCCGCGCCACCGGCCGGCCATCACGTCCTCGGCAAAGCGCGTCGCCAGGTAGGCCGTCAGTACGGGCTTTTCCAGTGTGAACGCATGATAGGCGCGCGGAATGATGACCAGCGCGCTGTCGGGAATATTGGCGCGTAAAGATTCTTGGAGCGGCCGAGGAGTCAAGAAATCGTACTCGCCGGTCAAGATCATGGTCGGCACGCGGATGGCCGGTAATTGCTCGGTCAGCGGTTCGAACTCGAGAAACGATTCCATGAGATTCTGCAAGGCATAGACATCGTTCGCCAGCCAGCCGCGATGGCGGGCGAGATCAATCAGATGCTGCATGGAGTGGAGCCATTCGCCGGAAAAATTCATCGGAAACAGCAAATCCTGCAAGAACGCCGTGCCGCCCAGGACCAACGCGGTGCGCAGGGCGCTGCCAAACATAAACAATTGTGCCGGAATCTCGGCGAAGCTGCTCATCGGCACGAGTCCGGCGATCCTGTCGCCGTGGTCGATGGCGTAGCGCAGCGCAACCACGCCGCCGAAGCTGATACCGGCGACAAAGATGGGCCGGTCACCCAGTTTGTCGATTAGACGCCCGAGCACCGCCACCTGGTCATCCTGATGAATGAACAACGACGGCTTGTCGGACTGGCCTTGGCCCAGCATATCGAAGCTGGCGACCTGAAAGCCCTTCGCCACGAGGGCGTCGCGAAAAGGGTGCCAAAGCCTCACATATTGCGTCAGACCGTTTACCAGCACGTATGCCGGGCCGCTCGGCGGACCCGCCAACTCGTAATGGATCCGTCGAGAATCGCACTCCAGCCAGGGCATTCGCCGCTCTCTCAATTTACGGGCTGCTTGCGGAAGACTAGCCTGAAATTATCCATTGGCTATAGAGGACCGCGGAGTGCGTCAATCGAAGCATGGACGCCGGCCGGCGCCTTAGGCTGCAACGGCAGCGCGCGCAAATGATCGTAACCGGCGGGGAAAGGAATGATTTCGCCGCCCGGCTCTTCCGGCGCGATCAAGACGCTTCCCTTGCCCTGCCAGCGCCCAGCCATAACGTCTTCGGCAAAACGGGCCAGCAGGTCGGCGGTCAATGCCGGCTTCTCCAGCGTGAACGCGTGATAGACGCGCGGGACGATGACCAGCGCGCTGTCGGGGATGTGCGTGCGCAGCGAGTCATGGAGCTTGCGCGGCGTGAGGAAATCGAATTCGCCGTTCAGAATCATCGTCGGGACCCGGATCGCGGGCAATTGCGCGGTGAATGGTTCGAAGTCGAGGAACGACTCCATCAAGTTTTGCAGCGCATAGAGGTCGTTGACCAGCCACCCTTTGCGCTTGGCGTCCGCCAGCTTGTCGAGCCGCTCGGTGATGTACGCGTCTGAAACGTTCATCGGAAACAGCAAATCCTGAAGGTAGCTCGTGCCGCCAAGGATCAGTCCGGCGCGCAGTGCCTGACCAAGCATGAGAAGTTGCGGCGACAGCTCGGCAAAGGCGCTCATTGGCGCAAGGCCGGTGATCTTGTCGGAATGAGTGATGGCGTAACGTAGCGCGATCACGGCACCGAAGCTGATGCCGCCCAAAAAAACCGGGCCCTGCCCCAATTCAGCGACGATGTCGCGCAGCACCGACACCTGATCGTCCATCTCGATGAACAGGCTCGGCTTGTCGGAGTTACCCTGCCCAAGCAGGTCGAAGGTGGCGACGCGGAAGCCCTTTCCGGCGAGTGCTTCGCGAAACGGCTCCCAGATTTTGATGTATTGGGTGAGGCCGTTGACCAGTACCCAGACCGGCCCTTCCGCCGGACCGTCAAGCTCGTAACGTATCTGCCGCGGGCCGCTGGTAAGCGTCGCCATCTGCCGATCTCTTGTCCCGATCTTTGGGCTGTTTGTCCGATACAGACTACAGCGCGTCGGCGAACGCGACCATTTGCTTGCGCTGGTCGGGATCGGGCAACGCACCGCGCATGGCGCCGATATTGTCGGTCATATGTCCCGGGTCGGCGGTGCCGGGGATCACCGCGGTCACCCGCGGGTCGGCAAGCAGGTATTTGAGGAAGAACTGCCCCCAGCTGTCGGCGAAGCCGCGCGCCCAGTCGGGGATTTCCTTGCCGTGCACGGCGCGGAACAGGCGCGCACGGCCGAACGGCAGCGCGGTGAGCACGCCGGCTTTGACCTCGGCCGCGAGCGGCAGGATGCGCTTCTCGGCTTCGCGGTCGTCGAGCGAATAGTCGATCTGCACGAAATCCGGCCTCTCGCGCCCGAGCACCGCTTCAATGGCGGCAAAATCCGCGTGACGCGTCGAAGTGATTCCGATGTAGCGGCAGACGCCTTGCGCCTTCCAGTCCTTGAACTGCTTGAGCGATTGCTGCGGGTCGCGCACATTGTGGAATTGCAGCAGGTCGATTTTTTCCGCCTTCAACCGGGCCTGCGAGCGTTTAAGCTCCGCGGCGTCGGGCGCTTCGAGCTTGGTGGCGATGAAGAGTTTTTCGCGCAGGCCCGCCGGCCCCATCACCTCGCCGAGCACGGCCTCGGCATCGCCGTAAACCGACGACGTGTCGACCAGGCTTCCGCCACCGGCGACCAGTGCTGCAAGCACCGCGACAGCCTTCTGCCGGGTCGCCTCGTCGTTGCCGTCGAAGACTTGCGCGGTGCCGAGACCGACCGCAGGCAGGCGTTCGCCGGTAGCGGGAATGGCGCGCGTGAGGATCGCGGAGGTTTGCGCGGATGCCGGCGGCGCCAACACAGACGCGCCGGCGGCGCCGGCCGCTATCGCGAATTCGCGTCGCGTGATGCGTATGTTCATGCGCGTCCTCCTTGCATTGCGGCTTTTTCGTGCATCGCAGCGGCACGGCGTTCCTGGACACGCCCCAGCGCCGCCGACAGGACCAGCCAGCCCGCCGCGAGCGGCAGCGCCACCAGCGCGATCGCCCCGAGTTTTAGACCCAGCGCCTGCAAGCTGTCGAATATCCAACCGGACAAGGCGTCGGAGCCGCGATAGACCACGACGTCGATCAGGTTCTTGGCTTTGTACTTCTCCTCGCGCGCCAGCACGGTAAAGAACACCTGGCGCGCCGGATTGGCGATGGCGAAATTCATCCAACGCTGCACCACCTGAAGCGCGATCACGACGGCAAGCGTCGGAGCCAAAAACAGCGCGGCGAAGCCCACGACATAGACGCCGGGCAGCGCGCCGGCCGCGATGCCGGTGCCGAAGCGCTTGAGCACCTGGCCGGTGAGTAACACCTGCGTCGCCAGACTGAGCAGGCCAACCGCCAGATCGATGCTGGCGAAGATGCGCGTCTGCGCGCCAGCGCCGTGCACGGTCGCCGATACGATGTTGGCCTGCTCGAAATAGACAATCGTCGCGCAGAACGACAGCAGGCTGACCCAGGCGGCGACGCCGATGAGATACGGCGAGCGAACAAGCTCGGGCAGCGCCGCGAACGCGCTGCCGCCGACGCGCCGCGGCTCGGCATTCACAGCCGCCGGCGCGTTCGGTTGCAAAGTGGCCGCGCGCTCGAGCCGGTGGACGCAGAACACCGCCAGTTCCAGCAGCACCGCCGCCGCGATCAAGAGATTGACCGGGCCAAGCGGCACCGACAGTCCGATGGTGATGACCGGACCCAAAAGTCCGCCGGCGGTGCCGCCGGCGCCGATAAAGCCGAAAAGGCGTTTGCCCTGCTCGGCGGTGAACAGGTCGGCCATGAACGACCAGAACACCGCGACCGCAAACAGGTTGAACACGCTGACCCAGACGAAGAATACGCGGGCGACGATCGTCGGCGCGATGCCGAGCGTCAGCAGCAGCCAGAACAGAACGAGATTGGCGACAAAGAAGTGGTAGACGACGGGGATGAACCGCGCCCGCGGCAGCTTCGCCACCAGCGCGCCGTAAACCGGCTGCGCGACGATCAGCGTCACGAAGGTGGCGGTGAATAGCCACGGCAGATTACGCACGCCGCCGGCGATGCCCATCTGATCGCGCAACGGCCGCAATACGTAATATCCTGCCAGCAGCGCGAAGAAATAGGCGAACGACCACAAGGCCGCCGCGCGTTCCTGCGGCGTCGTCGGCATCGCCCAGCCGAGCGCGCGCTGCAACGCCTTCATGGCGTCAGCGACAGCTTCTGCCTCAGCTCGGCGGCGGTCACTTCCTGACCGTAGCCCGGCACGCCGCGCTGGAAGCGGTTGGCGTCCTTCAGCGTGCCGACCACCACCGGATCGAAGCCGGCGTCGCGCACGAGGCCAGCGGTCACTTGCACCGCCTGCGGATCGTCGCCGGCAATCGGTATCGCGAGCTTCGGATCCGGGCGGTGCGCCTGGCGCGCGAAGATCATGTAGTTCATCGTATTGAAGGCGCGAACGAGCGTCGTGCCGGGCAGATATTTCTGCGAGGTCACGCCGATGCCGTCCTTCTCGACCTCGCCGGCAAGCGCCTCGCCGTCACGCGCCGGCGTAGCGTTGCAGGCGTCGACAACGATCTTTCCCTTGAGCGCGGCGCCGTAATCCTGGCCGACCTGCGGGAGTGCCTTATACGGCACGGCGATGAAGACCACGTCGCCGAAGGCGATAGCCTGCTCGACCGTGCCGGCTTGGGCAAGCTCGCCCAGCTCCGTCACCAGGTCCTTGAGCTCCTCGGGATGGCGCGAGGAGAACAGGACCTTGTGGCCGTCCTTGACCCAAAGGCCGCCGATCGTGCCGCCGATATGACCGGAGCCGATGACGCCGATGTGCAGCTTGGCGCCGTTATTGGTTTGCGCCCACGCTCGTGCCGGCCACAAGGCCGCGCCCAGGATCAGCGCGCCGCCGGCGCCGATGAGCGCGCGGCGCTCGCGGTCGATCGGATCATATTTGGGCATCGAAACCTCCTGGCATTTGCAGTACCGGAATCGTCGCCGCCAGCCTTATAGCCACCATTTCCTACGCCCTGATGCGTCAAGGCGGCAGGGCAGAACGGCATTCGCGAGCGTTGAAACCGATCTGCCGCGTACCTAAACGATCCGCATGCGTCGCCGCGCGGCGTTAAATATCGACCGGTTCAGTGCCTACGATTTCAATGCCAAAGCCGGACAGGCCGACATAGGTCATGTGGCGCGAGAAGGTCAGGAGCCGGATCGAGGTGACGCCGAGATCCTTGAGGATCTGCGCGCCGAGACCGACCTCGCGCCATTGCCGGCTGCGCGCCTCGCCCGAGGCGGTTTCCTCCGATTTGGGAATGGCGATCACCGGGACGCCGGCGGCACCGTCGCGCAACACCACCAGCACTCCACTACCCTCGGCCTTGAAGCGCTCGAGCGTCTTGTGGATGGCCTTGGCCCCGCCGAACACGTCCAGGATGAGATTGGCGCGATGCAGCCGCGTCAGCACGTTCATGCCTTCGCCGATGCGGCCGTGCACGAATGCCATGTGGTAGAACGGATCGAACGGCGTCTGAAAAGCGTAGCCGGCCAGCGTTCCAATCTCGGATTCAACGGGAAACTCGCCGACCCGCTCGATCAGCTTGTCGCGCGCCTGACGATAAGCGATCAGGTCGGCGATGGTGACACGTTGCAGCTTGTGACGCGCGGCGAACTCGGCGATCTGCGGTCCGCGCATCACCGTGCCGTCGTCGTTCATCAGCTCGGCGAGCACGCCGACCGCCGGCAAGCCGGCGAGCCGGCAAAGATCGACGCAAGCCTCGGTATGGCCCGAGCGCATGAGCACGCCGCCTTCCTTGGCGACCAGCGGAAAGACATGACCGGGCCGCACGAAGTCGGCCGCTCCCATATTGCCGTTGCCAAGCGCGCGGACGGTGTTGGTGCGCTCCTCCGCGGAGATGCCGGTAGTGAGCCCGTGGCGCACGTCGACCGAAACGGTAAACGCGGTGCCGAGCGGGGCGTCGTTGCGCGCCACCATCGGGTCGAGATGAAGCCGCCGCGCCTGCTCCTGGGCAAGCGGCGCGCAGACGATGCCCGACGTATGACGGATGATGAAAGCCATCTTCTCGGGCGTGCACAAAGAGGCGGCGACGAACAGGTCGCCCTCGTTCTCGCGATCGTCGTCGTCGGCGACGATCACCAGCTCGCCGCGCGCAAACGCGGTTACCGCGGCCTGAATGCGTTGGTGAGCGTCGACCATGCTATCGGCGTCGCGGCGGCGCAAACGGCCATGCCGGTGCATCGCCGACCTGGCCGCGATGGCGCAGATAATGATCGGCGACCACGCAGGCTACCATGGCTTCGCCGACCGGCACCGCGCGGATGCCGACGCAAGGATCGTGGCGCCCGGTGGTCACGATCTCGGTCTCATGGCCGTAGCGGTCGACGGTGCGCCGCGGCGTGAGGATCGATGAGGTCGGCTTTACGGCGAACCGCGCGACCAGCGGTTGGCCGGTGGATATGCCGCCGAGGATGCCGCCGGCATTGTTGGAAAGAAAGATCGGCTTGCCGTCATTGCCCATGCGCATCTCGTCGCCGTTCTCCTCGCCGGAAAGCTCGGCGGCGGCGAAGCCGGCGCCGATCTCGACGCCCTTCACCGCGTTGATGCTCATCAGCGCCGCGGCAAGATCGGCGTCAAGCTTGCCGTAAATCGGCGCGCCGAGACCGGCCGGCACGCCTTCGGCCACGACCTCGATGACTGCGCCGATCGAGGAGCCGCGCTTGCGCACATCGTCGAGATATTCGCCAAAGCGGCCTGCGGCCTGCGCGTCGGGACAAAAGAACGGGTTGCGCTCAATTTCGGCCCAGTCCCAGCGCGCGCGATCGATCCGCTGCGCGCCCATCTGCACCAGCGCACCGCGCACCTGCAAGCCGGGCACGACTTTGCGGGCAATGGCGCCGGCCGCCACGCGCATCGCCGTTTCGCGCGCGGACTGGCGGCCACCGCCGCGATAATCGCGCAAGCCGTATTTGACGTCGTAAGTGTAGTCGGCGTGACCGGGCCGGTATTTGTCCTTGATATCGGCATAGTCCTTGGCGCGCGGATCGACGTTGTCGATGAGGAGCGCGATCGGCGCGCCTGTGGTGACCTGCTGCGCGGTCGCTTCGTCCAAAAACACCCCGGATAGGATCTTGATCGCGTCCGGCTCCTGGCGCTGCGTGGTGAAGCGCGACTGGCCGGGCCGGCGACGATCCAGATAGGGCTGGATGTCGGCTTCGTCGAGCGCAATGCGCGGCGGGCAGCCGTCGACCACGCAGCCGAGCGCGGGCCCGTGGCTTTCGCCGAAGGTGGTCACGCGGAAGGAACGTCCGAATGTATTGAATGACATTCTTGAAGAACTTGCTTGAAGAACTTGGTGCGCTTAAAACGCCGCCCAATGGCGTCGATTTGCCTGCGGCAGACGCGTCGGCTTGGTAGCCCGTGAGGTCCGGCGGGTCAAATCGACGCGCCCGCCGAGGCTTTGCCCTCCCGCCGCGGCATCCCGCCGTCGCTTTTCACATGCCGCAGGCCCGATAACATCCGTCCGTGCCCGCAAAGTTTTGACCGGCAAACACGATCCCTATTTGCGGGCGCTTTTCGGCGGTGTTCATTGCGCATTCATCTCGCTGAACACCGATTAATGAAAAGCTGAATATCCGTTAAGCTATGGAAAAATCAGGGTTATTTGCCAACTTTATATTGCGGGCAAACGCCCGTTATGGCATTGTTTGCGCCGGTAAGGGGGGCGAGGGCAAAGGGACCGAGACACGCCCGCGAAGCTTGAACTCAACCCTGCCGTACATTCGTCACGCTTAGAAGGAAGTAAACCATGGCTAGCAAGCCGAAGAAAAAGAAGAAGATGAAGAAGTAACGACGGTCGCGCGCGTCTCGTATCGAGGCCGCGCCGTCAGCTTCTTTAGATTCGCGAGGCGCCTTGAGCGGTGTTTCGTAACAGCGGCTGGACGAAAGTCTGGCCGCTGCTGTTTTTTGCTCGTGAATTCGAGAAGCGCGATCCGTTCGGAAAACCGGTCTCCGCCCCGGATCAAGTCCGCGGCAGGCTTTTTCCGGATTCTGCTCTAGAACCTAAAATTCAAGCCGCCGCGAGCCACGACGAAGCCGGCGGGCGCAAGCGTTGCGGAGAAAGAAGCGGGCGACGTTCCGGGCGCGGCGGCTTGAGCAACAACCGTTCCCCGCGGAACGCCAAGATCGACGTACAGAATTTCAGTCTTCAACGTCAGACGCGTCGTCAGCGCCATTTCTGCGCCGCCGCCAACAGCGCCGCAGGTCCAGGCCTGCGACGCTGGAGCATGAGTGCTATAG
>Ga0302325_10010743_pt1 | contig 19796 bp, 14 predicted proteins | sample Palsa_T0_2_FD_201948 | JGI IMG/M metagenome (GOLD analysis project Ga0302325, IMG submission 201948) | Peat permafrost microbial communities from Stordalen Mire near Abisko, Sweden - Palsa_T0_2 | ecosystem: Environmental > Terrestrial > Soil > Palsa > Peat permafrost | place: Sweden: Abisko...
GGCGCTCGCGAACGTGATACATTGAACGCGATTCGAGACGCCATGCGCTTTTTCGATAAAACGGTTCTTGGCCGACGCGGGCTGCTGGCGTTAGCCGCCGCGGTTTTGTTCCGTCAGAATGCGCTTGCGCAGCGCGCGCCCAATCCCGCGACTCCGGTGCCGCCGCTTCCTGAAACCGGGTTCCAGCCGATCTTCGACGGCAAGACATTGAACGGCTGGGACGGCGATCCGAGCTTCTGGCGCGTGGAGGGCGGCGCGATCACGGGCGAAACCAGCGCCACCCATCAGCCCAAGCAGAATACATTTTGCATCTGGCGCGGCGCGCAGCCCGGGGATTTCGAGCTGAAAGCGCAATACCGCATTAGCGGCGGCAACAGCGGATTTCAATATCGGAGCGTGGAGCGGCTCGACATCGCCAAGTGGGTGATGCAGGGCTACCAGGCCGACATCGACGCCGAGCAGCGGTTTACGGGCCAACTCTACGAAGAGCGGGATCGCGGCTTTCTCGCCCCTCGCGGGACGTTCGGCTACGCGGCTTCGGGGAAAAAGCCCGGATCGATGGGCGCCGTCGGGGATCCCGATGAATTGCGTGGTTTGATTCGCAATAATGACTGGAACGATGTACACGTCGTCGCGCGCGGCGATTCCCTAGTCCATCTTTGGAACGGCCGCGTCATGTGCATCTTTCTGGACGACGACCCTGCGCATCGCAAGCGTGACGGACTGATCGGGATTCAACTCCACGTCACGGACGCCGGGATGAAAATCGAAGCGCGCAACATCCGGATCAAGATGTTCTGAGAGCTACTGCTTCAATCCGAACGCGTACACCGTTGAATCGTAGGTGGTGACAAAAATACGCCCAGCGGAAATGGCGATGCCGCTGAAATGGGTCCAGCCGGGCATGCTGTCGCCGCTGGAGAACAGCTCCTGGCCGGTGGCCGAATCGAACGCGTACAACACCGCATGGCCGGCATGTTGTGCTGCGCGCTCCTTGGACGAGAACAATCCGCCGTCCGGCTTCCACTGGCGAGTAAATTCGCCGGTCGAAACCGCGAAGACCACGCCGTTGGCCACGATCGGTGGATCGGGTACGTTCATGTCGCGCGAAATCCACGCCGGCGTCAGCGCGGGCTTTCCGTCCTTTTCCTCCACTTTGAACGCCATGATGCTCCCGTTCGGCGCCGGACCGTTGACGTGCGCGAAGGCGGGGGCTTTGGTGGAAGCCGCTCCCAGCGCGGGCGCGCAGAGCCACCGCTCGCCGGCCTCATCCAGCCAGGTCGCAAACGCGCCCCAGAAGCCTCGCCCGGCGAAGTCCGCTTCTTCGTTCACCCACAGCGGACTGCGGTAGAGAGGCGTCTTGTGATCGCCTCCGCCGATGGCCTTGGCATCCAAAAGGGCGATCACGCCCTCCTTGCCCGCCGAAGCCAGCAGTTCCCAGTTCTTGAAAGGAAAGTACACCGCGCTCATGCTTCCGGCGTCCAGATCCTTGCGCGTCAGGTAGCTGTGATTGGGAGGCGTGTAGTAATCCACCAGTTTCAGATCGGGGCTGGAAAGTTGCAGCACGGTGTCCGGCAGCTTGCCCGCGCTTTCGTCGTATTGACCGTCGCCGGTTTGCGCGTAGACGGTGCCCGACGGACTGATTACCGCGCCTGCGCGGCCCCAGATTCCGGCGCCGCCCGCGGCCGCCTGGAAAAATTCGATCTTCCGCTCCGTGCCGGCGAGGTCCATTGCGTACACGCCGGATTTCGCTCCATTGCAGCCTTGGGAGGTGGTTGTGTAGAGCACGTTTCCGCTCAGCCCCAGGCTCCAGTTCTTCGAGAAGGGTGGCACGAACTGCGTGGGCGGAATCTTGTCCTCTCCATTATGGATATCGAGCGCGTGTAGCTTGCCATCGCTCGATATGGCGTAAATGCTGAGATTCAGCCCAGTCCTCGCGATCAGCGGGGTAGCGTTCAGCGCGTTCGGACACAACCAAAACGGCGTTTGCCGCGGCGTTCCTTCGGCGGCGAAGGTTTTCTTCCAGAGAAGCTTGCCGTTTTCGGCATCCAGCGCGAAGAGGTTGTCGGAAGCGCCGCCGATCACGACAATCTCTTTCATGCCGCTCGGGGTAACCACCCATTCCGCGGCGACGGGCGCGGTGAGCGAATTCAACTCGCGCGGCTGGTTGTCGAGTGAAGCTTTCCAAAGAAGGGCCAGGTCTTTGGCGTTCTTGCGGTTGATATCCTTTTCGTCCTGTGCCCAGCCGGTGCGTTGCGGATCGCCGCCGAAAGTGAGCCAGTTGGACGCGACCACAGGCTCAATCGCGCTGAGCGCCAGCGCAAGTAGACCGAATCGCGGAAGGATGCGTTTCAACGCTTCTTATTCTATCGCCTGACGTTGCGGAACGCAGTCATTGCACCCAGACCACCAGGTCGGCATCGCGCACCGGAACGCCGCCGGCCGTGAGCGAGATTTGGTTTCCGCCCCCACTGGCCGGTACCTGGATGTTCACACGCCAGACACCGGAACTCGGGGGCGCCGCCGACACGGAGACCACCGTCGCTCCGTTCGCGGTAACAACGGGGGTCGGCGACGTCACCCCCAGGCCATTGAGAAACAGCGTCACGATCGAGCCCGCGGGTGCTGGGTTCAGGCAAGTGTTGAGGGAGCCATCCGGATTGAGAGCGAGCGGCAACAGTCCGTTGACGGACGCGGAGCTCTCCATGGTGCACGTCGAGAGCGCGGAGGATGGCGTCGCCAAATTGAGAAACGCCGTCGGGTTGCTCGCCACGATCGGCAGCGTGAGCGAATCGGAGAGATTCGACAGAGCGGAAGCAAAGCCGATGTTCGCTTGGGCGGCGCCGGCAATTTCGAACGGCGCTTGGAAGTTAATCTGCTCCCCGCCGACGTAGAGCAGCGGGCTAGGGTCCCCATTGACGCCGATGGTGACACCGTCGAGCGAAGTCGCGGGCTGTCCGGGCGGCGGAAGAGCCGGACTGCCGGAGGAGAAGTCTCCGAACAGAGACAATAGCTCGCCAGGCGCGACGGAAGTTACCGGTTTCAAATCGGCCGCGTCGAGAATGCAGGCGATGGTAGGCCGCGGCGCGTCGGGGTCCACTGCCACGACATTCGATCCGCTCGACACGATCATCGTTCCGGCGAAGGCATCGTAAGCCAGCACGTTACCCGGCGTGACACGGGACGCGCCGATCTCGGTGGCGTCGGCGCTCAGGCGCGTCTCGTACATTTGCGGCAGACACGGTTGGGGGTAGCCGACGAATCCCGGGAGATCGGCCGATCCCGCGTTTCCGCCGATATAGATTGCATTGGGCGTGAAGGCGGCAAAGTTGATGCTATCGGTCTGGGTCCCGCTGAAATAGCTGGAATAGATCAATGCCGTTCCAGTGGGATTCACCTCGGTCAGGTATCCGCTGGCAGGTGGAAGATTGACGCAGTTGATAATGAAAAAGCAACTCTCGTTGGGCGCCGCGCTCGCGATGTACTGCGGTTCATAAGCATTGGGCGTGGTGGGATAGTCCGGCGACGTGGTGGTGCCGGCCACGAAGGCGTCTCCCTGCGCGTCCACGGAAATGGCCGTGGGCGTGGCGCCGTATTCGCCGCTGACATAGGTCGCGTACAGAATCTGATTGAGGGCGGGGTTCAGCTTGGCAACATATTGGTAACCGCAAGTGAAGAAATTGCCAAGGGCGCTGCACACATTCGCGGGTTCGCTCTGGAAGGCACCCGGAGTGATGGAAATGGGAGTAGGCTCGTCGCTGTATTGCAGGCCGGTGACATAGATGTTGTCCTGGCTATCCATCGCGATCATGCCGCCGATGCCGACGATGCCGCCGAGGATCTTGGCGCCCGCCGGATCGAGTTTCAACACGAAGGATTCGGAGCTGCTGACGATGGGCGCGGGCGCCGGGGGAAACGGGCCGATCATGGAGTTGGTTCCGGCCTGGCCGGTAATAATCACGTCGCCCGCCGAATCCACCAGAATGCAATCCAGGCCCGGCGCGGAAGAGATTCCCGGCGTAACGTCGGTGGCGCCCCCGACGAAGGTGCTGTAGACGATCTTGCCGGCCGGGTCCAACTTGGCGATGAAGCCTTGAAACGTGCCTTGCATGGTGGTTTGCAAAGCGCCGGGCGTAACTGGAAAATCCGGCGAGTTGGTGTTACCGAAAACATACGCGGCGCCGCTGGAATCCGCCGCGATGGCCCACGCGATGCCGAAGCCGCTGCCGGCGAAGGTGGTGGAATACAGCGCCTGCCCGGTGGGGCTCAATTTTGCGACGAACGGATCGGCCTTATCATAATTTCCCTGAAAGCCGGCGACATATATGTTGCCCGAGGCGTCGGTCTGAGCCGCAAATACCACGCTGTTGGGGAAATTCGCCAGAGTGGTGACGGGCGCGGCGGCGTGCGCGATTATCGAGACAGCTAGAACGAGCAGCAGCGCTTTCATGGGGATTCCTTGCTTGTCGTGCCGGACGCGGGATTTCGGCAGCGACCTCGATGCCAGAATACCACCTGAGGGTAAAGCTGTTAGAACATGTCGTTCGGACGGTAGCGGGTTGGTTTGCCCGCGCAACGGCGCCTCGACGGCTAACGACACGCCGGCCAAGTGGATTGCCGGACCTGGGACGTTTGTCGTTCCCGAACATCCCCGCCCGCAATCTTTAATCCCATAACCATCGATAACCACCACCAACAACTCCGTGCCACTATGCACGGTCCCTTCAAGGAGCTTTGCGTGGCCGCCTGAACATCGACAATCTATTTTTTTCATGCTGGTACTGTAAGCGGCCAGGTCCTGTTTATTCCCCGACTCAAACCCACGTCCGGGTCATCGCTAAAAGTCAGCTGGAAGTTGCCGATAAGCCAAACACAAGAAAATTTCGTTGTCTTGGAGGAATACCGATGAAACTCTCTATCGGATCCCGATTGGGACGGATCGTCGCCGGTCTTACTGCCAGTGGGCTTCTGGCCTTTTCGCAAAACGCACCGGTTGATCGAACCAGCGAAAACCGTATTCGGGAGATCAACCAGCAACTCCGCGTGCAGCGTGATGACGAGCTGGCGAAGGGCCTGTTACTGGAACGTGCTCGTCTACTTACCCGCTTAATGGAACAGAATCCCCGCGCGGCGGTCGAGTCGGTCCTGCCCGCGGCGTTGCGGCAGGACCTGGCGAACCGGATTCGAGATGACGGAACCCTGCTGGAGGAACAAGGCGAATGGACAGGGCCGCTGGTGACCCGCGTGGCAGACGATTTTGCCCACGCTCGTAGTTGGCTGTCGCGCGTGATCCGCGTCAACGGCCAAACCGTCAGCCTGTATTGGGATTCGCCTCCGGTGGGCGGTTGCGCCCCGTCCGCCACCGTGCGCGGGATCCGGCTCGGCCGCCGTATTGCCGTGGCCTCGGGAGAGGTCACCGCGGACGCCGATTCTCCGTGCACCACCACTGGCGACCAGAAGACCGTTGTGCTGCTGATCAACTATCCATCCACTCCGCTCACTTCCGGCTACACCACGTCGTATGTCGATAATATTTTCTTCGGTCCGGCGCCGTCGGTTACCGACTACTGGCGCGAGGCGTCCTATGGAACCACCAGCGCTTCCGGCCAAGTGTTTGGTCCCTTCACCCTGGACGCCGACTACACCTGCGACCAACAGGACGACATTCTCCAGGCCGCCATTCAAGCCGCCGATTCAACGGTGGACTTCACCGCTTATCAGCGCATCTTTCTGATATTGCCCGTCACCGTGGCCGGCGGTTGTGCGTACGACGGCATGGCGCAACTGGGGTGTTCGGCGCTCGAATCTCCCAGCAAAGGGAGCTTCACCGCGTCCGCTACGTGGATCGAGTCGATCACGATTCTGCCAAATATCTACGGCGCGCTCGGTGGCCTGCTGCAGACGGCAATCCACGAAGGCGGTCACAACTTCGGGCTAAGGCATGCCAGTTCGATCGATTACGACACGCTTCCAGCCGGCCCGCTTTACACGGATGGAACCCACTCCGAGTACGGCGATCCCTTTTCTTCCATGGGTACAAACCCAGGCCATTTCGCGGCGCCTCACAAGAATCTGCTGGGCTGGCTGAGCGAGGGTTCCGGCTGGCTGGAAGTAGCGTCGGACGGGACCTGGACCGTTGCGCCGCTCTCCTCCCAGTCGCCTGCCGGCCCGTATGCCTTGCGGGTCCAGCGCGGCGCCGGCAATTCACAATGGCTGTGGGTGGAGTACCGGCAGCCCATCGGCAGTTACGAGCCGTCCATTCTCGACAACGGGGCGCCCCGCAATTTCGGCGGAGCCCTGATTCATTTTGAAGATCCCAGCCAGGCATCCTGGACCGGCTACACCGAGCTCCTCGACTTTCAGCCCGTGCGTGTTCCGAATAACTTCAACACCGCTATCTTGCCGGCGGGCGGCGTCTGGTCCGATCCGTACTCGAATCTCACGCTCACTGCCGCGAGCGCCACGGCATCGGGCCTTCCGGTGACGGTCTCCTATGATAATGGCTGCGCCACACTCTCGTCCGGATCGCAGTCCTATGGACCGCTTGCCGCAACGGGCCAAATCAGCGTGTCGGCGCCTCCCCCATGTTCCTGGACGGCGGTTGCCGCCGCCGAATGGATCACCTTTACAGGGGCAACCTCGGGCACCGGCCCCGGGACCGTCAACTACTCGGTGGCGGCCAATGCGGACACTGCGGCGCGTACGTCGTTTATCAGCATTTCACACCAGACATTTACCATTAACCAAGCCCCGCAGGCACAGGGCGGTTCGGTATCCGTCAAACCGTCCAGCGGGACTGGCCCGAGCCAAACCTTTGCTTTCGTGTTCAGCGACCCGGCATCCTGGACCAACCTCACTTCGGGCGAGGTCCTGATCAACCCAGCGCAGGTTACGAGCAATGCCTGTTACATTCATTGGGATGCCGCCGGCAACTCCCTCTCCCTTCGGAACGATGCGGGCGACGCCTGGCTGGGACCTGTCCCGGTTGGTGGGAGCGCCACGCTGGGCAATAGCCAGTGCGTGCTGTCTCCCGGAAGCGCCTCTCTGACGGGCGCGGGCGCCAGCGCCACGCTGAGTCTCACGGTCAACTTCACGAACCGATATGCCGGCGGCACAAAGAACGTGTATATGCAGGCGCAGAGCGTTAACGCCGCGGCCGGATGGCAGCCAGCCGGAACCTGGACCGTGACCTTCCCGTTCTCGCCGGTTTCCGTTAGCCCGAGCGCGGGCATCGGCGACACCCAGGTATTTACGTTTACCATGGCCGGCATTTACAGCGGCGATGAAATCGACCTCAGTTTTTCCACATCGACAGCGCTCGGAACTCTGCAATTCTATGATCACGGGTGTGCGCTGGTTTATGGTTCCATACCTTCCCAAATCTTCCTGTTCGGCGACCTCGCCAGTAGCGGCACCGGAACAAACGGCACTCTCGGCATTGGGCCGGCACTCCAGAACTCGCAATGCACCGTCAACGTCGCAGCCACATCGGCGGTGCTGTCGGGCTCCACTCTCACGCTGCAGGTTCCGATCACATTCAGCGCCGCATTCCAGGGCCAGAAGAATGTGTATATCTTCGGGCCGGGAACAGGCTGGCCAACCGGCGCCCCGTATACCCGCGTGGGCACTTTCACCGTAACTGCGCCACCCGCGCTGCATCTCATCTCGTCCGCCAGTTCGGTCGCCTACGGCGCACCGATGACCCTGACTGCGACCATGACCGGCGGTTGCGTCACGCCCACCGGAACGGTGACTTTCCTCAATGGCACGACGCCGTTGGGCGCAAACACGCTGAACAGCAGCGGTGTAGCCTCCTATACGACCAGCGCACTCGCGGCCGGCTCGCATTCCATCACGGCAAGTTATGGCGGAAGCGGGACCTGTGGCTCGGCGACGGCTACGGCGGTGAGCGTTGCGGTGACGCCGGCCGCGCAGACGATCGGCTTTACGCCCCTGCCTTCGGCTCTGATTTTTGGGGCCGGTCCGCTGACGTTGTCAGCGACGGCGAGTTCCGGTCTGCCGGCGACCTTCAGCGCCACCGGTCCGGCAACGGTCAACGGCAACACGCTCACCATTGCGGGTGCAGGATCCGTGGTGGTAACTGCCAATCAGGCTGGCAACGGCAACTACGCGGCAGCGTCGCCGGTATCGCAGACCATCGCAGTCGCCAAGGCCACTCCGACCATCGGCCTGACATCTTCGGCTAGCGGCGCGGTCATCACGCTGACGGCAACGGCGACCGGCAGCGGCGTCACGCCCACCGGCCAGGTGACTTTCCTGAACGGCGCAACGCAACTGGGCACGGGCACATTGAACGGTGCGGGCGCGGCCATTCTGGCAGTCAGCTCGCTTCCAGTGGGACAGAACAGCATTACAGCAAGTTACGCAGGCGGCAGCAACTATGCAGCAGCGACCTCGGCTGCGGTTATCATCACAGTGAAGACGCCGCAGACCATCACTTTCAAGCAGCTCTCCTCGCCGGTTACGTATGGGGCCAGTCCGCTCACGTTGTCGGCGACGGCGAGCTCCGGTATGCCGGCGACCTTCAGCGCCACCGGTCCGGCAACGGTCAACGGTAATACGCTGACCATTACAGGTGCAGGGTCCGTGGTGGTGACTGCCAATCAGGTGGGCAACGGCAACTACGCGGCCGCTGCGACGGTATCGCAGACCATCGCAGTTGCCAGGGCCACTCCTACAATCGGCCTGACATCGTCCGCTAGCGGCGCGGTGATCACGCTGACGGCAACGGCGACCGGCAGCGGCGTCACGCCCACCGGCCAAGTGACTTTCCTGAACGGCGCAACGCTACTTGGCGCGAGCGCATTGAACGGTGGCGGAGCGGCCAACCTGGCAGTCACCTCGCTTCCAGTGGGGCAGAACAGCGTTACAGCGAGTTACGCAGGCGACAGCAACTATGCAGCAGCGACCTCGGCCGTGGTCAGCGTCACGGTGAACAAGACGCCGCAGACCATCACTTTCAAGCAGCTCTCCTCGCCGGTGACGTATGGGGCCAGTCCGCTCACGTTGTCGGCGACGGCGAGCTCCGGTTTGCCGGTGACCTTCAGCGCCACCGGTCCGGCCACAGTCAACGGCAACGCGCTGACCATTACAGGTGCAGGATACATGGCGGTGACTGCCAATCAGGCCGGCAACGGCAACTACGCGGCAGCGTTGCCGGTATCGCAGACCATCACAGTCGCCAGGGCCACATTGACGGTGGTCGCGACCAACGCTTCGGTCACTTACGACGCGCCGCTGCCAAAGCTAGCCTACACCATGACTGGATACGTTGAAAGGGACAGTGCCGCGGTGCTTAGCGGTTCGCCCGTGGAGACGACGACAGCCAAACAGGGTTCAGCGCCCGGAAGCTATCGGATCACGGTTGCTCAGGGGACGCTGGCGGCAAGCAATTACAACTTCCAGTTCAACAGTGGCACTCTCACGGTTACCTCCCTGGGAACAGTAGCTATGCCAGCCTTCGCTCCCCCACCCGGCACCTACTTCTTTTCGGAGTCTGTAACCATCACGGACGCGACCAAGGGCGCAACCATCTACTACACCACGGACGGAACCGTGCCGACGGCTTCCTCGAAGGTGTACACGGCCGCAATCAAGGTATCGGCCACGGAAACGATAAAGGCCATTGCGGTAGCTACTGGCTACTCGCAGTCGGCGGTAGGCGTGGCAGCTTACACCATCAAATAAGCAGGCATACCGATCGCAAATATCGAAGTGAATGAGAGGATGGAGTTTGTGTTTCCGTCGACGCTGACGCACGGGTCCAGGAAACGAGAAGGCGTCGAACAGCGATCCTATGTTCTCCGAATTCGGTTGGACTATGCGCGGACGCGCTTGCGCGCCTTCCATACCATGGCCGCGATTGCACCCACCACCAGCATCAGGGACGCCGGTTCCGGTGTCGCTACCGTTGCGCTGCCGTCCTGGAAGTACGCCGTGCCAATCAAGAAATCGCCAGCTTCAGGCCCCGCCGTACTCAAAGTTATCGACGTAATATCGGCACTGGTGCTCACAAGACCCACAAACACCGGTTCACCTTTGACCGTAGGGCTGGTGTAGCTGACGCTGCCGCCGTCGGTGCTTCTGGTGGCGGAAAAATTGTTTGAGAAGTCGAACTCCTCGACGTACAGACCAAACTCCGAAACGGGGCTCGAGAGAGTGATCTTCAATGTATCGGGCGTTGACGGGGCCGCACTGTCAAGGGTGCTCACGAGGTACTCGCCGCTGCTGAATCCGCCGTCGAAATTTGTTCCACCGGAGAGCCCATTCTCTAACCAGATCTGGCCCGCATCGAGGTCACTAAAGTCGAAGGTAAGGGTGTTGTCTAGTGCGACTAACGTGGAGCCATTCACGACAGACGCGCCCAAACCTGTGCCATAGTTCTGCCAGTTTGCGCTGTCGTTGCCGGTGAAGGGAGTGCCGGTGCCGATAATGCTTGCTTGTGCGACGGCCGTCGCCAATAAGATTAGCCCGAAACCGCTGAGAATCTGCAATGCTCTCTGGCCGTATGTCATCTAACCTCCAAGCGAGCGTCAAGAATATAGCTCCAGCAAAAACCGGGATTTCCATTTTGGCTTCCCGACTCTTTGTGGTATACGGCAAGTCACCTCGACTGCGACCAACCCTCCAACGAGATCGGGGACAGTCCTGGCAATACCTTGAAAAGCGCGCGCTGCCCCCTCGCGGAAGGATTCGGCGGGAAACTTGGGCGCTTGCTAACAGCGATATACTGGCGGCGTGAGGCCGCAGCCGTCCACTGGACACCTCATTGGTTCACGAGGGCTTTCTTCGTCTGGTGTCCGGCCTGCAGCCGTTTTATGAGAGCCGGCCGCACTTCTATGGCATCGCTTCGCGATTGATGCACCAGGCACTCGTTGACCTCTCGCGCGCCAGAATCCGGGGCAAACCCTCATCCAAGACAGCCACCTCGCCTCGTTAACCTCCCGGTGGGTAACCGCCATCCGATTACTCCCCGCAATTCGGCTTCTGACCGCCGATCCCACCTTGACGAGAAACGCCCCAAGCCGCCGAAATTAATGTAACCAGCTTTCGTTTCAAACTGACCCACTACCCTTCGGACCGCTGGATTCGGCGATACGTTAAAATCGGTGAGCGTCTTATGTCACTCGCTCCCGGAACTCGGCTGGGCCCTTATGAGATCGTCGCAGCCATCGGCGCGGGCGGCATGGGCGAGGTGTATCAGGCGGCCGATACCCGGCTCGGCCGCACCGTCGCTGTGAAGTTACTTTCCGCCGATTTCTCGGAGCGATTCGAGACCGAGGCGCGCGCCATTTCGGCGGTGAACCATCCCAACATTTGCGCGCTCTACGACATCGGCGTGCACGATGGCCGGGGCTACCTGGTTCTTGAGTATCTCGAGGGGAAGCCGCTGCAGGGTCCGTTGCGCGCGGATGACGTTTTGCGCATCGCGCTTCAGATCGCCGCAGCGCTCGAAGCGGCGCATCGAAAAGGGATCATCCACCGCGATCTCAAACCGGCGAACATTATGGTCACCGAAGATGGATCGGTGAAGCTGCTGGATTTCGGTCTGGCGAAAATCGCCGACCCCGACGGGACCGAGACTACCCGCACGGTTGCGGGAACGGTGCTAGGGACGGCCGCCTATATGGCGCCCGAGCAGGCCGAGGGCAGGCCGCTCGATGCGCGAACCGACATTTTCAGTTTCGGCGCGGTGGTGTACGAACTGGTGGCCGGCCGCCGCGCATTCCCGGGCGACAGCATGGCTTCGGTGATGAGCTCTTTGCTGCGCGACGAGCCGAAGCCGCTTGGATCCGCGGCGCCCCCCGGTCTCGAGCCGATCCTGCTGCGGTGCTTGAGGAAGCATGCGGAAGATCGATTCCAACAGATGCAGGAGGTCCGCGCGGCGCTGGAAGTCCTGAGGGCTCCCACACAAGCCGTCCCGGCGCAGCAGACGCGGGCCGAGGCGTCTATCGCGGTGCTCCCTTTCGCCAACCTCAGCGCGGACAAGGAGAACGAGTTTTTCAGCGACGGACTGGCGGAAGAAATCATCAACGCTCTAAGCCACGTGCGCGGGCTGAAAGTCACCGCCCGAACCTCGGCGTTCGCCTTTCGCGGGGAGAACCAAGATATCCGAAAGATCGCGGACACCCTGAACGTTCGCGCCATTCTGGAAGGCAGCGTGCGGCGCGCCGGGAGCCGGATCCGCGTTATGGCGCAGCTTATTAACGCCGCCGATGGCTACCATCTTTGGTCGGAGCGTTACGATGCGGAACTGGCCGACGTGTTTGCGGTGCAGGACGAGATCGCCGGCGCTATTGCCGCCGCGCTCAAGCTGAAATTCTCGGCCGAACTGGGAGACTTCCGCCATCATACTCCCAGTCTGCCCGCCTATGAAGCTCTTCTGAAAGGCAGACACCAACAGTTTTCCGGGACGCCTGAGAACATGGAACTAAGTAAGGAGTATTTCGAGAAGGCGATCGCCCTCGACCCGGAGTATGCCTTGGCACATACGGCTCTGGCGACCTATTATTGGGGGCTCGCATTCAATGGACTGCGGCCCGCCCGCGAGGTAATGGGAACGGCTCGCGTTTCCGCTCTCAAAGCTCTGGAATTGGACCCCTCGCTGCCGGAGGCGCAAGCCGCATTGGGCGTCGGCGCGGCCGCCTTTAGCTACGAATGGAGCGAGGCGGAGCGTTTGTTTCGGCTTGCGATGGGTGGAGACGCAGTGCCGGCTGGGGTGCGTTACTCCTATGCCTTTTACTACTTGATGCCGCTTGGGCGCCTTGGCGATGCGGTGAAGGAGTTGGAACGCGCCCTGGAGTCCGACCCGCTGAACATGGGTATGCGAATCGCACTGATCAATGGCTTGCACGCCGCCGGACTCGACGATCGCGCGATCACCGAGGCACGCAAAGCGCTGGCAGCCGACCCGAACCGATGGAACGTCTATCTCGCCTTGGCTCGGATTTACTCCTACCGAGGCGAGTTTGCGGAGGCATTGGAGGCCGCTGAACAGGCGTACCGGCTGGCGTCCTGGAATACTCGCGTGACCGCCGTCCTGGCTGCCGTGCTGAATCGATCCGGCAACTCCGAACGCGCCTTGCCATTTCTAGAAAAGCTGAGAGCGTCGGCGGGCGACGCGTACGGAGCGCCCATGGCCCTGGCGGTATTCCACGCGATGTGCGGCGAACCGGACGCGGCCGCGGATTGGTTCGAGAAGGCGATCGAGCAGCGCGACCCGGCGGTGGTCGGCTATCTCCGAACGCCGCTGCTGAAAACCTTGCGATCGAGTCCGCGATGGCCCGCATTAGCGAAACAGATGAACTTGCCCGTCACGGTTTAGATGGCGGTGAACGCGCGATTCCTGACAAAGAGATGACTCTGGTATAACATCGATGCAGGTAACGCATTTGGCCGCGGTTGTAGGCAAGATTAGGCTCGGCGCGCTGGACCGGACTACAGGTCGTCATTGGTGCGATCGCGACGCATCGATTGTCCAAGCCCGCCGCCATTCACCCAGACTCGCTCCCGCTTGTCGTAGATGGTGATGCCCAAGCTGCGCGTCTCGGAAACGAAAACGTTGTCGCGAGTGTAGCGAATATATCCGCCCAGCGAGTGGGCTTTCTCTGGACCGGCGTGCAGCACTCGGGAATCCGCCAAATGCATGGTGTAGCCATAGTGTCCGACGCCGCCGCCCGCCATCGCGAAGAACCAGCCCGGCTGGCCCGACGCAGTTACAATGTTCGTCTTTTCGAGAGTGCGCTCATAATCCGGGAGGGGGCCATGTTGTGCGGAGAGGGCGTTGATCTCGGCGGCATCCGGCGTGCCTGCCACACTCAGACGGCTCTTTCGCCCCTTGGAATTGTATGGCTCCATCGGCTTGCCGGCCCAACCGGAAAGGAAAAAACTGGTGGCTCCGGGCGCTCCCGTGATGCCGGCGGTCTTTTGCGCCCCCCGCCGGTTGCCTTGGCCTCGTCCCCATCCGAGGTTAGTCAGAAGGTCGTAGTCGTGGTCGCCGAACGCCGCCATTCCCGTGCGGCCCTGCCGCAGCATGGCTTCCTGCGCGTCATTATAATGTTGGCCGATGTATTCGGTGGGAGTGAAGATAACCGAGCTGAGCTGAATGCCCCACTTCCCGTCGTTGTTGGTGATGGCGTAGATGCCTTGATTAATTCCGAGCCTGTACCCGTCGGCGCGATACCGCGTGTAGCACAGCTCCAGCCCGACATTCACCGGGTTGAAGGTTTGGACTTGCAGCACGTCCAGGATGTCGTAAGTACCGGGGCGAAGCTGGCTGTCGGGAGCGGTGCTCTCATGGATCGACGGCGGTGGATTGTTGATGAACTCCGCGGCGGTTTTGTAGATGAGCGGCTCGTTCGCCTCATAGGTGGCGTAAGGAAAATGCAGAGTGCGAGCCGCCGCGGCGAGGTCGCGTTCGTTATACGCGGCGAAATACTCGGTGAGCAAGCGCATTGCTTCGGGAATCGAGGTTCTGTAGTAGACCGGGAATCGAGCATCCAGCATGGCGCCGGGCTTGATGTTCTTGGGTTCGGGTAGTTCTTCAATCGCGCCCGCGCGCATCTCGAGATCCTTCTTGATGTCGTCCTCGACGCCGGCCAGCATGTCCGCGCGGAGTTGCTCTCGCGTTGCGCCGCCGATAGGACCTGTTTGCTGCGCGAATCCTTGCCGGACGGCGGCCGCTCCCAGCATGCCTGCTGCCGCACCGCGTAAGAACCCGCGCCGATCGGTCTTTGCCGCGCCTTGCTTCTTATTTGCACCCATGGGAAACTCTCCTTGCTCGTCTTGTAATTATCGCGAAGCCGGAGGACTTATATCTGACTCGGAAGGATCTAGATAGGACCTTCGTCGCTCAGCTTGACGCGTACCAGCATCGTGCGGCCGTCGCGGAAAATGGTCAGCTCCAGCGTATCGCCGGAGCGTTTGCGCGCCAACGAGCGGCTGATCGCGTCGGCGTAATCGCCCGACACCGGGACTACCGAAAACCGCCAGACCGCTGCGGCGGCCGAAGCGAGGGAGGAGCTATGATCGATTAAGGACCATCCATGACCTCGCGAGAAGAGCTCCACAAAATTATCGACTCGCTTGCCGACGACCAGATCGCGGAGGTGTGGCAGTACGTCGAGGAACTGCGCGGTGAGGAGTCGCTCAGCGAAAAGACGCTGGCAGCGATCCGCGAGGGTCTCGACGACATCGAACATGGTCGTGTGACGGATGTTCACGAATACCGGCGCACGCGCCGCCTGTGAAATATGCCCAGCAGCTATCCGCCCGCGCGGTCAAGGATTTGGATGCGCTGGACGATAACACGAAGAAACGCATGCTCGACCGCATTGCGGAATTGGCCGGCGCGCCATACGATCCGAAGCTCTCCATCAAGTTAACTAATCAGGGTGGCCTCCGAAGGTCGCGCGTAGGCGGATGGCGGATCATATTCTTGGTCGACGACATAGGCAAGGTGTTGTCAGTCGTTACCATTGAACGGCGCGGTCAGGTATACAAGCGCTTGTAGAAATGCAGCGCGGTCCGCTCACGCCGGTTGTGAAAATGTACGGCTTCACGATGCCGTGGAATTACGGTGAGACGCTGGCGCGTTGGCATAGAATAATTCCACGTGACCGGAAAGGAGCGACTGCGGCCCTGCGGATCGGATTGTCCGGCTCTCCAGACTAGATAGGACCTTCGTCGCTCAGCTTGACCCGCACCAGCATCGTGCGGCCGTTGCGGAAAATGGTCAGCTCCAGCGTATCGCCGGAGCGTTTGCGCGCCAACGAGCGGCTGATCGCGTCGTTGTGATCCACCGGCTTGCCGTCGATCGCCATGATCAGATCGCCGCCCACCACCAACTGAAAATTCCCGATGGTCACGTTCTCCCGGCCGCCGCGCAGGCCCGCGCGCGCCGCCACCGAGCCGGGTTCCACTTCCTGGATCAACAAGCCCCCCGCCGTCGGCAGATTCAACGCGTCGGCGTAATCGCCCGACACCGGGACCACCGAAACGCCCAGCCGCGGCCGCTTTCGTCCGGCCTGATAATCGTCGATCAGCGGTTTCGCGCGATTGATGGGCATCGCGAACCCGATGCCGATGTTCCCGCCGTTCGGACCCAGAATCGCCGTATTGATCCCGATCACGTCGCCCGACGAATCGAGCAGCGGCCCTCCGCTGTTGCCGAAATTGATGGCCGCGTCGGTTTGAATCAGCCCTTGCAGCTCCTGGTCATTCTCGCCGCGAATGCTGCGCCCCAGCGAACTCACCACGCCCGTAGTCAGCGTACCGTTCAGTCCAAACGGATTGCCGATCGCGAGCACCTTCTGGCCCACTTGCAGGCCGTCCGAATCGCCCAAACGCAGCCAGGGGAGTTTCTTCTTCGGCGTAATCTGGATCAGCGCCAGGTCGTTGGATTCGTCGCGGCTGAGCAAAGTAGCTTTGTAGTGGGTCTGATCCACTGTCACTTCGAGCTGGCGCTCGTTGGCCACCACGTGGCTGTTGGTAAGGATCTTTCCGTCCGCGCTGATCATGAATCCCGACCCTTGGTCCTTGGTCGGATAGACTTCCAGGAAAATCGTCCGCCGATATACCGTGCTCGTGACGCTGACCGTCGCCAGATGCGCGGTTTTATAAATGTCGATGTTGTTCAGCTCATCCGAACTCAGCCCGGCGCTGCGAGCCACGTCGGGTCCCGACCAGATCTGTCCGCCGGCGCTCGAGAGCGGGCGCAGAATCCGCCGTTGTCCCCAATCAGTCCTGGATGTCAATACGAGAAAGCCGCACACCAGGAAAGCGGCGAATAAAACTACGCGCAGTCTCATGCCGATAAACCCCGCAGCGAACCATAAAGGGCTTGCACCTGTTCCATCGTGTTCTCTTTCGTGCCGGACGTGTCGATCACGTAGTCGGCTACCCACACCTTGTCTTCAAGAGGCAACTGGCGGCTTAAGCGCGCCGTCACTTCTTCGCGAGTACGCCCGTCTCGTTTCATGGCCCGTTCTATCTGTTGTTCCAAGGAGCACGCCGCTACGATCAGGCGGTCGAACTTCTTATAATTACCAGTTTCAACCAGAATCGCCGCTTCCACAACTGCGATGGCGCGAGGGTCCGCGCGGCCGATTTCGGCGATCAGGCGTTCTTCTCGCGCGACTACGGCGGGATGCACCAGGCGGTTGAGTTTTTCGAGCAGCTCGGGCTTTTCGAAGACGATCGCGGCCAGCTTGCGGCGGTCGATACGGCCATCCGGATCGAGAATCCCATTGCCGAATTCGGCGACCACGCCGTCATAGACCTCGGCGCCGGGCAACAACACCTGATGCCCCAGGTCGTCCGCTTCGATCAAACGACAACCGAGCGAGGCCAGCGCGTGTCCAACGAAACTTTTCCCGCTCGCCAACCCGCCCGTGAGCCCTACCCGGAGCATAAATGGCGGTCGGCGGCTTCCACCGTGTTGAACATCAGCATTGCGACGGTCAACGGCCCCACGCCTCCCGGCACCGGCGTATACGCGCCTGACAGCTCCCGCATGGCCTCCGGATCCACATCTCCCACCAAACCCTTTCCGTCCGGACCGCGATTCTGCCCGACATCGATCACGGTGGCGCCGGGCTTGATGAAATCGCGCGTGACCAAAGCGGGCTTTCCGATCGCGGCCACCAGGATGTCGGCTCGACGGCATTCTTCCGGAAGATTGGACGTTTTGGAATGGCAGATGGTCACGGTGGCGCTTTGGTGCAGCAACAGGAGAGCCATCGGTTTGCCGACGATGTCGCTGCGGCCGATCACCACCGCGCTTTTCCCCGCGATCGGAATTTCGTAGCGCCTCAACAGCTCCATGATCCCCGCCGGCGTGCAGGCGCGCGGCGCGGGAATGTTGGCCACCAGGCTTCCGACGTTGACCGGATGAAAACCGTCCACGTCTTTGTCCGGCCGGACGCTCAGCAGAATGCGCCGGCTGTCCACTTGTTTGGGCAGCGGCATCTGCACCAGGATTCCATCGATCTCCTCGCGCTGATTCAGCCCCTCGATGATGCCGAGCAACTCGCCGGTGGTGATGGTGTCGGGCGGCGTGATCTTTTCGCTATAGATTCCCAGGTCGCCGCACGCCTTGATTTTGCTCCGCACGTAAATTTCGGATGCGGGATCGTTGCCCACCAAAACCGCGGCCAAGCCGGGCGGCCGGCGTCCGGCTGTCATTTTCGCCACTCGCGGCCGCAACTCGTTCAAGATCTGGTCGCGCACCCATTTGCCATCCAGTACTTTCGCGCTCATTCAATCGTGAGGATAGCAGACGTTATTTAGTGGCGCGCTTACCGGCGGGCTTGCGCGGCGTCTCATTGAGCAGCTTGAGCGCCTCATCGCGGATGTGCTGGTCCTGATTGTCGTCGAAGAACTTTTCGTCCAGGCCGGAAAACTGGGCGCGGATCATGCCCTGCCGATCGATCAACACCATGAGCGGAACCAGCGGGCGCTGGCCGCGCGGCCATTCCAGGTAATCGAGCGCGCCTTGTCCGGGCGCGGTCCCGACCGGAAACGGGGGATTGAAGCGTTTCAGGAATCCTGGAATGTCGGGGTTCTCATTCACCGCTCCTTCCACTACTTCAAAGCCTTTCGGTTTTAGTTCCGTTTCAATGCCGCTCAGGACCTGAGTGGTTTTTTGGCAGTGCGGTCAAGTGGTGAGAATGAAGACCAGGCACAAAACCTTGCCGCGATACTGGCTCACCAGAAGCTGTTTTCCGTCCAACATCTGGATCGTGAACTCGGGCGACTTTCGGGGGATGTCGGCGGCGAACGCCGCGGCGGCGAGCAGGGCCATCAAGCACGTTATTTTTCGGCGCATGAGAAACTTCGAGTATACAAGACCGCCCGACGCGGATTCGCGCCTTGAGGTACTGCAAGAGATCCATGATTATGACGCGCGTAGGTCCTGACGGACACGTCCTCGCGGTAGTGCTATATCGGGAGTGCGGAACGGCCACGCCGTTCACAACCGAGGTCTCTGTTGTTCGGGCCGGAGACGCCCCTGCAGTTCACCGAAATGTACGGCTACACGCAGGCCGGCCAGCCGAACGCGAAGATGCTGCAGGCGATCGAGTCTACCAGCGCCTATCCGATCAACCTGACCGCCAACTATACGTACGACAATGAAGGCAAGATGGCGTCGGTGGCTTATCCCAATTCCGGTCCCACCTACACCTATGGGTTTGACAGCATGTACCGGCCGGTTAGCCTGACCTCTGGCAGCAACACGATAGTTTCCAACGTGACGTACAACGCCGCCAACCAGATGCTCGCGATGACGTCAAGCTGGTGGGGCAACGAAACGCGCACTTACAACAGCCTGAACCAGTTGACCTATCTCTCTAACATCAACGTGAGCGCCAGCTACAACTACACGGCGGGTTCCGACAACGGCAAGGTCGCTTCGGCGGCCATCGGCGGCGAGACGGTAACGTATCAATACGATTCGCTGAACCGGCTGATCTCGGCTGCTGGATCGAGCGGGTGGGGCGACAGCTACGGCTACGATTCATTCGGGAACTTGTTGTCGAAGACGGTGACGGCTGGATCGGCGCCGACGCTCTCGGTCTGGGTGAATACGCCGACGAACCAATTGGGCGAATATACCTATGACGCCAACGGAAACCAGTTGACGGGCCTGTCGAGCCAGTACTTCACCTACGACTCCGAGAACCGCATGATCGGGGCGTACACCAACGGCTCGGACTACGTGCAATACGCCTACGATTCGCAAAACAAGCGCGTGTTTTCGAGCCCCTACGCGAGCG
>Ga0302325_10010744_pt1 | contig 19795 bp, 15 predicted proteins | sample Palsa_T0_2_FD_201948 | JGI IMG/M metagenome (GOLD analysis project Ga0302325, IMG submission 201948) | Peat permafrost microbial communities from Stordalen Mire near Abisko, Sweden - Palsa_T0_2 | ecosystem: Environmental > Terrestrial > Soil > Palsa > Peat permafrost | place: Sweden: Abisko...
CATATCGAACTCATGTCAAGCACATCAATTTCATAAGAACTCATCTGTTACTCATTGATCTAAGTTATCTCTCTCTCAAGGTAGCTTCTTAGAGCTTCACCCTACCGCAAGGCATAGTAGCTTTGATAATGTCTCATGAGTATGAGGGAAAGTGCCTTAGAAGCTGGCAGTGAGGCAAAAGTGAAAATGTAAAATATGAGTTTTGCGATGTGCAACAAAAACGCGTTAACTTTTATCAAAATTGAGATGAAAAGAATAAGCGGTATAACAGTTTTGTTACTCCGCGTTTATTTCCATCTGAACTTTATAAAAAATACCAGTATGTTTTATTACACATCGCATTTCTAAAGGTGATACTTCTGCCTCACTTTGAAACGATTTCGGTATTTGCTTTTCAGGTTGAGATTCGGGATTTATACTACATTCATACCGGGTAACAGGGTTCCCAAAGTCGTGGAGAAAATAGGGACGATTTTTATCCTTGATTCAAACATTTTATGGCTCGAAGACTCTTTTCTTCATTGTCTAAGCCGGTTCTTCTGCCTTCATATACGCAATATCCTTTCTGATTTGCTCAAAGCGCACCATTTCATACCTCAACAATTTGGCAAACATTTCAGGCTCAATATTATTCCTACCATTCTCTTCTCATCCCAAATAGGAATAGGAAGACGGTACCTTTATCATCGGGACAATGAAATGTGAGACGGTTAAAATTTGGTCAATGGCATAGATAATAGTGTTTCATTTTCACAAAGGGGTCCAGTTAAGAGTTGCGAAGAAGATGCTGCGAGCTAGTTCAGCCTCGGAAGAGAATTCCGTTATGGGCCGAAATCCAATCGTAACCTTTCCTATCCCCATGAACGAGGTAGTGCTATATCAAGAAAATAGTGGGTGTGTTATTGACTGTGAACTCCAAGTTTGCTCTTCACGAAGAGAGAGGTGGTTCTGCCAATACCCAATCACATCGCCTCCTTCCATGACCTGGTTCTGATATATTCCTAGGACTCACTTCTCTTTCTGGTTTTAATTAGCCCATTTCCTGTAAGCGTAAGTGGTAGGGAGAAACGCGATGGGGTATATGAGATCAGTCGTGGGGGATGCAAAAAAAGTGAGGAGGATGGCTGAGGGGGGGCCGATGTAGGCGAGAAGCGGGCAGAGAGGGAGAGGGTAGTGTTTGGGGGTGGTTGAGACATTGTTTTGAGAAGTGTGTAGACTTTGAAGGAAGTTTCAGACGTCAATTTTTCCAATTCACTCCAAACGCGGTTACAGTAGTCAGCGTCGCCGCTCTGCTCAGGCGCTAGTCACCCTCACCTCAGCCCTCTACCCAGGTTTGCTCAGTCACGTTCCTACTCTCGCTTCTAGTAACCAATCATACCTGCTGTGCAAAAGTTGTCAACTCTACACAGCTTTGTTCGGGGTGCCAAGTCAGCTCCTAGGGAACTCAAGCAGGACCCCTCCCCCCAGAAATGCATCCTTGATTTCTTGAGGCAGTTGCTTCTCATAGAATAGTGATACTTCAAGCCTGAGTACTTTTAATTGTAGTATTATAGCTAAAACAGCTTGGGCTTAAAATATAAATATTCTGTATAATATAATTTGGAGTAGACTAAGTTTGAATACTAGAACACAAACTACTCTGGTTTCTAATACTAAAATATAATACATCTCTATAGTGTATATTTTATCTAACAGATTTAAATCTAACTAATTATATAAAATATCTTACTGGCAATCTCACTTTCTTGTCAGATCAGTATTTAATCTAGTCTGTCTTATCTCTTAAAAATAATATTTTAGTTAATTTGACCACCAGGTCCTTGGCCATGTTTTTTACAGAATACTATCACTACCTTCAAGACCTAGTCTTCTACTAAAACATGTTTGCGTTACTTATTGCTGTTGTCATTAATCGGTATTAAGGAGCATGTGGATTATAGAGTTACTCCTTCGACCTTCGCGGCAAGTTAAAAGGGGAGACACTACTTTGAGAAGTAATCTAACAGAGCAGGCCCGAGTTAATGCTCGAGATGCCGAAATTCTCAAGACAATGTGGACGATGATTGCTTGTGGACTTGGTGCTGTTGCAAGTGGGTTTCAAGTGGGTTTCTCATTTGGAATCTGGACAATATATTCTGAGGAACCTTACAGCGCTGGCGTCGAGATATTGTCTTACCGTGGGGAATTTACTTGAAAGGCCATGGCTAGTGGTAAGTCTTTTCTTCTTCTTCTTGATTTGATACATTAGTGAAAAGGTAGCTACCACTACTTTTCATAGGCATGTATTTACTGGAATCGCAGCTTATTTCGACCTTACCTGGGCTATATGGCTACAGTATTGTCGTGATGGCAAGCAAGACAATGTTCGGTTAGCATGGCTGTCTGTCTTCACGTCTGTGCCTGTTGTAGTGAGAGTAGAAAACAAAAACAAAAAGTCTACTTAATAGATGGTTTGATGTTTATAGTCCCTTGGATATCAGGGGATCTTTATTGGGGAGATATTGTCATAGCCTCGTCCCTTTTTATATATAAAGTTATTTTAATAATAATAATAATATCTCCCTTCTCTCTTCCTACTCAATTGTTCCAGAGAATCCCTCATTTGAATAGTGGCGGGTTTATTCAAGCTACATATATTCTCGAAATAAGGCAACTGTTGGTGTTGCACTAAAGAGATTTCACGGGAGCACTGTCTGTCCCCTCCGACTCTATGACTGGTCTTAAATACTTGGTAATCGTACACACGGTGTTACCTGCTTAGGAGGATATAGCAGTTGTTTGTTTATCCCTGCTTGCTATCTTTAAAGGGAAAGCTTTGCTATAATCTCCTTTCAGTAGGCTACGTAAATGGTTTCCCCTCACATGATTGATAGAGGGTGGGTTGTATTCTCTATCTCAGTTTAAGAGCACACGGATTTGATCGCTCTCAAATATCCTCTTTCGGTCCTACAATGGCGATATCGTGACTGTGGCGGAGACGCAAACGGAGGGCATGGCAACTAATATAAAGGATTTCGAAAATGGGGACTAGATTTCTAAGAATTCACCATGTCAGGATCTCTTGCCTGCAGAGAGCAACTCCTCTATCTAGCTCGACACACTCATCAGTCATCCTCAGCAGTGCTATGAGCAAAACATTCTGCAGTGCTCTCATCAGAAACAGTGCTGGGAACGCTACGCGGAACAGGAAAGACATCGAAGGAGACAAAACATCTGTGGTATCATAAAGGTGGAACAACGTAAACTAATGGCTCGAGGAAGATTGCAAACGATCAAATTTGGCCTCGTCTCTCTTTGGATTATGCCGTGATAATTCGTCCTTTGAACATTCATGTTCACGAGCCTTCCATGAGGAATTGCCTGGTAATAAAGTAAGCCGAAGGCACAGTATGTGGCGGAGTTTTTCAACAGAGATGTTCATACCATAGTTCGTTGCATTCCCGGTCGGTGGTGAACTGGACAAGCAATTCGACACCAGTAATTGAGTCTCTCCACTGAAGGGCAGTTGCGGCGGCGGCGGAGGCTAAAAGTACATATATATCAGCACTCTGGAGATAATAAGACAGATGCAAAAACACACTTGTTATGTTTGGTACTATTCGCAAGTCTTGCCGATCGCGAGGGTGAGAGTCCACAAGAATGTCGTCCTCTGGAAAATCTCCATCATCATAATCTTCATTAAGGAAAGGGTCAACTTGCTCAACCACTAGCTGAGCTTCGGACAAATCACTTCCATCTTCTGCCTACACAACAACATTAAGTAAGCATTATATTACCAAGTTGTGCCCACAGTCAAGCACATACCACTGTAGCAAAAGCAGTGCACCACCCTTCACCGGTTTCAATCCACTCCAAGCCCTCTCCTGCCACTTCACTCATACATTTTTCCCAGACAGTGCAGAGTACGGGCTTGGTAGACGTGTAGGGCTCATCTGTAGCAAGGCGGTTTGAATATGCTTCACCAGCCTCACTTGGATCGGCTCGCAACTTTGCACGGGCTTTCGACTTTCTGAGTGTGCGTGGGCCTGTTTTAGCCTTCGGGGGAGCATGGTATTTTGTCATGTGCGATCTGAGCGCGTTCGTTGATCGAAAAGGCAGGTCGTACCTACAGCCGGGAAATGTGCAGCGGAGGATCTGAGTATGGGATTTCTCATGTTCGGTTCTCGCCTGGTCATCTCCAAAGCCAATCGTGGCGCGAGTGCAGCCATTAAATCTGCAGGTATATGCTGAGGTGCGAAAGTCTCTTTTAAATCGCTCGAAATCTTCAGAAGAGGTTCCAGGGAAACTACGCATCTGTAGTAGACTTCGGACCGTTTCTTGAAAACCTACTAATACGGTGTTTAGTGGAGATCCTTGGTCTGTAGACCTGGTGCTTGTTTCTCCCCCTTAACTAATACTTAGCATTGAAGGATGGGCAGAGGGGTAGAATCAAAAACCATTTGCTGCAGGCACATGCCGTTCTGCCTTTGAGTTCAAGCGGCACGTAAGCTCAAACTTGATATATTCGTAAACTGGTGGATACATCTCCAGTGTGGTGAGACGAGTATCTAACTTAGATCCACTGCCTGGGGGCGGAGTTAATTCTGGTGAGGTCATGCGTCGTGATTGCAGGCTCTTGCACAAAGTTTCAGTTAGTTCGAGTAGGTTGGGAAGACTGTGCAACCCAGCTCCATATGATGCTGCGGTTAGTAGATGTTGTGTCCAATACTCGTTTGCGTATAAGTGTAGTCCGTGGAGGCCCCTGAGAACCCGCCGAAATCGGTCATTCTCATCATGCCCCTGCTGAAAGACATTCAATCCTGATAATAGACAAGAGACGCAAATCAAGCTCTGCTCGTAAGAGACTTGTGGCTGTTGGATGAAGGGCCCGCTCGCTGGGGATTGGAGGTAGCTTCCGAACATTACTTTGGCTCTCCAAAGAAGAGCTACCAAGAGTGACTTACTGCTTAACGGAGACGTGGATGAAAGAGAATGTTGAATCTTTCCGCTCTTCGATGAGAGGTTTATACAACTCGAAGATTTGGTCGGGAGGCAATTGAGCACCAGGCACATCCAGGGATCCGAACATCAGAGCTGACTTCAACTCAGACTTTCTGAGGGGTCTTTCTGCGAGTGCTATCCAGCCCCAGACGGCTCTCATTCGTTCAGGGGATTGCCCACCAAAGCGGGTTACTATTCGATCTAAAATACGCTGGTAGCTGAATGAGGAAATTATTAGTAAGTTGTGTCCTAGAATTCTTCATAATTGCCGTCAAGAGACTTACAACTGTCCCAGGTTCTTCGGTATTGATTTGATTGCCGATGTCCTCATTTCTTCAGCACTGAAGAAGATGCCAACCTGAATGACATCTAGGACTAATCTTGCCCAAAGGAACATACCTGTGCACCAATAAGATCATGATTGATACATGTGGGTGAGGGAGACCATGACACAATGTAAGATTACATACCATCCGCATTACTCGCAATCGTTTCAGCAATCTCCTCGACATCTGCATCGGTATGCTCAATAGGGAAAACATCATCCCGCATTTGATCAAGCCTTTGTCTCACATAAACCCCAATGGCAGACGTCAGTGCCGTGCTCTCATCGTAGAGAGAAACCGAGGTCTTCCTACGAAGTAGTCTAGACAGTTTTGGCGAGTCCTGGCTGGATAAGAGCACCTTGCAAATAGTTTGAGTTGAACTGGCAGTCGAAGCGACCATGCGATCCAAGACAGTAAACACTCGCTGTTGCTTATCTTCGTCACACTCATCCAGACCGTCGAGTACAATCCTCACATAAAGGGTTCGCGACGATTGGTTGGAGATAGCAGATAGCAGTGTCGGAAGTAGCTGTTCAAGGAGTTGAGGAGACGCAGATTTCCTGCAGAGGAGATACTCCTCATAGATGTGAGCAAGTAAATAGTCGTTGCGGCGAAGAATCTCGGCAATCAATGATCGAAGGATAGTGCCGTACTGCGTTGACTCTGGGTGCATATAGCTGCAAAAGTGATATATCACTATTGATTGGCTGTCTTGGGTCAGAAAGCCGACAAGTTTTGTTAGTAAGACACTCTTTCCAGCCCCTGGCTTTCCCTTAATCCAAATAAATGATTGATCTGGCTGATTTCGTAACCATGAAACGATCTTTATATTCTTCAATATCCACGCACAGGTGCCTTCATATTGGTCTGCCGCGTTGCAATGATTGTCGAAAATGTCGTCTTGTTCGGTGCTTTTGACATCAAGCCAAGATTGAACTGCTTGAAATTGAGCAACGGACTCTTCTTTTTCTCGTCTAGCAACATCTCGTAGGTTTTCGTCCCTCCATTGCCGAGCTTCTTGTCGCCAAACATGAGCCTCATAAATATTGTAAGCATTAGCTTCTTTGTCGACGAGATCGGCGTGGTTTTTTAAGTCACTGATGATTCCCTGAAAGCGCCTGCGAAATCTGCCCCATGTCGTGTTGAAGAATATTCGCCAACCTGAATACGTCAATCATAAGAATACCAAAAGCATATTTGCAACTCCTACCGCTTCGGCGAATCAAACGGTATGCTTCTTCGTGGAAACGAAGAATATCAGCGTAAAATACAGCTAAAGTCTCCTGAAAACCGGGGTTTGCCTTCAGAGACTCACTCAAACTGCTGAATCGTGGGAGATTGTCTGCTATCTGCGCGTATGCATCGATAAGCGTTCGAAATGCGTCGATGTATTCGGAAGAGACCTGGGGATTTTAGTGGCCTTACGCTTGGTAAGGGGTTGGGGAAGAGGGTCTGAGGGGACAATCTTTTGGGCGCCACTCTGAGGTGTGGGGTCTGGTAAGAGACGCATTATAATTCTCAACGCCCATTCCAATACACCAGAAAACACGATACCGGAACTTACTTGAAGAATGAGCTTCATTGGAGCCCAGATCCATGGGAGATACGGGGTTCCGTTGCATACAACTTCGATGGCCTTCGAATAATGGTCAAGGCCGTCGAACAGAGGCTCGAGCCGCCGCATGTTACTGCTTTTTTGCCGCGCTCTCAACTGTCGCTCAATGTCCCGGGCTGCTATGCGCACATCATGAAGGGTGGTGGAGTCAAAGTCCTTCGAATCGCCGGATGAAACAGTGTGTTTTAGATCATCGAAAGCCTGTTGCAGGGTATTCCTCGCTGAGGTTTTGTTGGTGCTTGCGGACATTTCTCCTGATAAGGCTGTCTCATCTAGCCCCAGGAACATCGCGATGGGAATGTACCACAAGTAGTGTTGAGTGCTACAGCTGCCAGCCTTAGCTATAGCTGCCAATTCTCGGGCTAGCTTCGAAGAACGAAGCAATGCAGAAATATGGAGAGATCTGAATGTCGGCGTTGTTCCAAGTCCACGATAGTGGCGTCCATGTAATCAGCCAAGTTCGAGGCTAGGGTAACACGCGCTGTTCTGCCAAGATCAAGTACACTGCCACAATGGTGAGACTCTGCTGCGCAAGTGGCCTGTGAAGCCGCAAAGCGCAGCACGGGGCCTTGCAGTGGCTTACCTCGCTAGGTTGTTTCCGAGGCAGCTTGCGAGGCGGCCGCCACGCCTGCAATCGTGCCAAATGGGAACCACGCCTGTCCAAGGAAAATCTCAACAATGTCTACCGCCTGCTGTCTTCAACCGATGCCCATAACAGCTCACGGGCAGCTATGATAATCACTGTTGGCTCTGTTCATGGCCTCCCACCCCTCAGTTTACTATCCCGATTTCTCCGCTGGCTTTCCAGATTGCGGGGCTCCCGATCAGTCGTCTGATCAGCCCCTGGCTAAGAGGACACGAGAGGACTACCATCCGCGGGACGGTGGGAATCCCTCCTCTCGGCCGATATACAATGATTATCATACTTCTGGCCCCAATGTCACAAACCCAGGCACACAGGCTTTCGACCCTCGCCCCTATCCAGATCATTGGGGCCTACCAATCCTTCAGACAGCTCAGGCTCCGAGCAACGTTGGCCAGGCTTTTGAGAACGTCAATCAACAGCCTAGCCTACCAATTTCATTCCCTGTGAGGCAATATATCGCCCCTAACCAGGTACCAGTGCTACCCTCTACCATAGCCGTCCAGTATGACGACTACCAAACTACACTCAGCCAACCCGGCTACGCAGGACTTGACGCCAGGAACAACGAAAACACGACATTACAAAGTTCGCAATGGGGTTTCACAAATCTCAATACCCCATCGGCCTTCTTCGCTTCTCCGACCAATAATGCTTTATCTCCTTCCTACCTCTCTGGCATGGATGCTTCTACCGTCATGCAAGTCGCAGAGATTGAAGATGCGGAACAGAACTGCAATAGTGATCCTGCGCAATTGGCCTTGGCTATGGACTCTGAACTTACGTTGTTCGATTCCAACCAAGACCTGGTATGTTTTGGCATGGTATGTCTCCAGCCCCACCGGCATTACAAGTCTGCTCACTTGTGATTTCAGATCATGGAAATTCCAGCTGAGCTTTCAGATAATGCCACATTCAAAGGCACGGGATCCTCCAGCCCCGTTCCGGTCCGACTCCATTCTTCGGGCGATTTTACTGGATTGGACGATCTAAATGCTCGTGGGCATGTCACCATGGATTCTCTGAAGATGGTCCAAGGTCTTACTGTGGAGTCATCCTTGACCCTCCAAGTTTTTTGTACACTGGAGGATCAAAGCTCAGGTGCTGTTCCCAAAAAGAGACCCCATGTCACTCAGCATAAGGTTTGCTTAGGCATCATCTTGTACGGCCCCATGTATTTGTTCGATGACGTTGGCGAGTACGTGCAACATCACGGCATCTACTTGCAAGACCCCAAAGGTTGCGATCTTAACGTTTTATATTGCAATCCGCACAATCTTCGGCCCATCGACGGGGAGCCATATCCTTACACCTTTGACCTTGATCAAGTTGATCAGCAGACGACCTCCGTTGCATTGGAAGGCCTCCCTGAAGAGCATGATTTACTGGAAGCCCTCAATACTAGTGAAACGTTGCATGAAACACGGCAGCCTGCGGCAATCAAGGCACAACTTGGCACGTGAGTCACGCCTGAGTGTTTAAATTATAGTGGTGCTAAATAACTGATAACTATGGAAAAGTCACCAGAAGCAGGCATTGACGTTCATGCTTCGAAGGGAAAAGGGGTGGGCATTCGATGGCAGTTGGCCTGATATTTGGGAGACGGCAGAAACAAGTCATGGATCTTGGTGCATTTAATCCTCTCAGAAGTGTTCAAGTACTACTTTTTAATATTCTCAGCTATGTAAACAAAATTTCGCACGCGGTTCAAACGGAGCCTCCGAACCAATTTTGTGGTGGAATCATTGCTGACCCAATGGGGCTTGGCAAAACCCTAACGATGATAGCTCTGATAGCCAGTGATACTGATAACTCTTTTGAGAGTCGGAGACTGCTTCGTGAGGAACCAGATATCTCATTTCCTAGGTTTAGGGGAGGCCTTACCCTCATTGTTGTTCCTCTCTCATGTAAGAGTCGACCGCGTCTGATTTCGGCTCTGGATAGTAACACAAGCTGACTCTTACTAGTATTACCCACGTGGGAAGAGCAGCTGACAGAGTAAATCAATGGATCGCGAATGCAGAACTTGGATTTGTGCTGACTATTTGATAGGCATGTACATGAGAGAGCCTTGAAGTGGCGGCGCCACTACGGGAAATTGCGGCTCAGCTCTACTGAGTCACTGAATGAATGTGATATTGTCCTGACGACTTATCAAACTCTTTCTTCAGAGTGGAGGAAACACGTGGACTTGCAACGCTCGGTGCTATTTCGCGACTCGTGGAGAAGGGTCATCCTGGATGAAGGTATGTCCCATTTTATACTTATGTCCTGTGTGCTGCCGTTACTTATAACAATCCCTCAGCACATGTTATTCGAAATAGTTCTTCACAGCTAGCGAAAGCAATATGTGCTCTTGAAGCAGACTCACGTTGGGCAGTGACGGGCACACCTTTGCAAAACCGACTGGGCGACTTGGCAACCTTGCTTAAATTCCTCCGACCATACCCCTACGGCGATGCTAAGCAGTTTGATAGCGACATTGGGCGGTTGTGGAAGGCTGGCGATCTTGAAGAAGCAGTCAAACGTCTCAAACGTTTGATGAGATGCTTGGTTTTAAGACGACCAAAGACGACCATAGAGCTTCCTCCTCGACACAACCTGCTTTGCCCCCTCGATTTCAGCCACGCTGAGCTCTCCACCTACAATGAGGCGAAGGAACGTGCTATTAAGCGTATTGACGAGGCGTTATACTCGTCGGACACCTCCGGTGCTTACGCCAATGCACTTCAGCAGATCGATGCACTCCGTATGATCTGTAATCTTGGATCGCATTACCGTCCGTCAGGACAGTCGAGAAAGACAAAACTGCAGACAGATGATTGGGATAATCATGCTCAACAAGCATTTGACTCTCAGCGAGAGTTCGGCGACGTTTCCTGTTGCTTGTGCAAACTCACACTCGATGCAACGGAGAGCACTATTGCCGAAATGGACACGCAGTGTTCGCCGCTATTCTCTCGTTGCGCAAAATTTATATGCGCTGGTTGTACAAGCAATGGAGCCAGCCGTTTAGTTGAATTGAGCTGCGGACACACCCCTCAGTGCCCCTTGGCCCGAGTCTCCGTCAATGGCTTTGCTAATCAGGTAGGACTTGCATCAGGCACATTGCTCCATCTAGAGGCACTGCCAACAAAGATTTCAGCCTTAGTGGCAGAAGTAAAAGCTCTGGAAAAAGACGTCAAATGGTGAGTGGTCTCAGGCCGTTCTTAGAGGTATGGTCTGATCACCGATTTAGCGTTGTCTTTTCATATTGGAGATCGACTTTGGATCTGATACAATCGGCTCTTGCCCACGCTTCGGTAATAACAGTTCGATTTGACGGCGGCTTGTCCCCGAAAGACAGACAAGCTTCAGTGGACAAATTCAGAAAAGATTCATCCGTCCAGGTGATGCTCTTGACTCTATCCTGTGGGGCAGTGGGGTGGGTTCAAACACATTTTTCTGTTGACTTAGGTCTGACTCGTGGTATCCAGATTGACGCTGACTGTTGCATCTCGCGCATACCTTATGGAGCCACACTGGTTTGAGCTCTGATCAACACTTCACAAGGTTTCCACTAAACATATGATACAGGAACCCGACAGTTGAGGAGCAGGCATTAGCACGAATCCACCGGATCGGACAGACAAAAGAAATTACTACGATCAGATTCTTCATGAGAGGAACTTTGGAGGAAGTATGAGCCTTGGAGGAATGAATCCCTTCCCGAACAATTGCTGATGTCTTATCCAGCATGTTATTGAAGTCCAGAAAAAGAAAAAGCATCTTGCGGACGTTTTGCTCTCGGCACGGAATGATACGGGCTCGGATGATAATGCCAGCCGTCTTGAGGTATGTCGTGCAAACTAGTTCTATGCTCGAGTTACTGAAGTGGAATGTTGACTTGCACTCCTAGTGGTTGCGTTCTCTTCTATGAGGGAAATATTCTTGATATTCTCGAGTCGAATATTGCGTAGTTACGGAAAGCGTCAACTAACATTGAATGCATCTGTCACAATCATCACTGTGCCCGCTTCTCCCTCTAATGTATATAAAGTCATTACCTATGGAGGATAGTCTAAGAAAAGCTTAGCTTTCTGTGTTTTGTTATTAAGTTCAATAAACATTTGGCAATCGAGATTTCGATTGATCAACCGCTCGGATGGATGAATGGGGTGCAGCACATAGGGTTCTTTTAGGCTCGGGAGGCGGAGTACAACGAGATTAGAGGGCCCATACTTAGAGACCTTGAAGAAATGGCGCTGGAACCTCCAGCCTTGCATAGGACAGCATACATCTTTTAATGAAGCTGTCACTGGGCAGGCAAATTCTACTTACTGTGAGAGTTGCAAGTACTTTCTAATCTTGATCGTTGCAATTCCTGACTTGACACTCTACCAAAAAACCATTACGGGTTTGGCCCGTCTCATGTAAGATCTTACTTAGAAACTATTACTTTGCAGAAGTCAAACAAGTCGGATGCAGTGTAGTGGGCGTTGCGTCTCCAGCGGGTCGATTTACAGGACTCGTTTGCTCGCTGGGCGTTATGGTTCACGCGTTCTTTAAAAGCGTAGAATTAATTAATTAATTAATGAGCTCGTGAGCTCGTCGGCGCTTCGCGCCGACTCACTCGCTCGCAAATTTAATTAAAGGGGAATGGTGGGTAGGAGCGCGCCTAAGCCTAAAGATATATCCTCAAGCGAGATATAGAATTATAAAATCACGAAAAACGACAACGAAATAACGTAAATAATAATTTCGTCCGCGCAGCTAGGGTCGGTGGATTTTATAAAAGAAATACCTGACTCTATATATAGGATTATCGTCTTTAGGATTTTGCTTTACAGGAGACTTGGAAAGAGCTTATTCTCTTTTATTATTCTCTCTCCCTTCTAGTATATAGAAATAAACTTACGTTTCTTTAGAAAGAAAAGATATAATAGAAGAACTTATGCAGAGTCGACTTCAAGTAGAGCGTTAATCTTACTGCTTGGGGCTATTCTTTCTGAATCCGGTCAGTAAAGTAGGGTCTCCCGCGACTGCCGAGGCTAGGACTCATTTTTATAGTAGTATAAGAATATTGCTTGTTCTGGTGCACTTTGTTGCTCAGAAGCCTCGAACCCCAGATCAAAACGTGTAAAGGGGAGTAGCTCACGGGACGAATCGCTATCTGCCAGTAGGTGGCCTGTTTTAGACAAGTTCCGGGAAGGCGTAGATTCCCCTAGACTCAGGATTAACTTTTCCTTTCGCTGTTCTGTTTAAGTCTGCGGACATGAGCAGTGGCCACTTTAACTTGGGCCGAATGGAAAACACCAGCTCAATTCGTATGTGCCGTTTCTACAAAGACCCCTCAAACCTGGCGAAGGTTTCGCACTCTCCGATCCCAACTGGCTAGAGCAAATTGTCAACTCGGGGATGGTCATACAAGAGAGCAGACTATCCAACGGGTTACTCTTTCGCCAAAGAAAGAGATGTAGCGGATTTGCACTACTCTTTCGCGGTTCGAATGCAAAATCGGCCTGGGAAAGTACCTCAGAATTGATTTCGGCGACCGCTTCGTATGTTTCCTTCTTCAGGTTTGGACTTTAACTTCTTAAGGAATCTTTACTTGGAGTGGCTACTTCTACTTATGAACTTTACTCATAGGGACTTGACCCACACGTCCGATCGACCATCCTGGAATCGGCTTCTTCTACGACCACTTTTGTTTGCTATTTATGGGCATAAGACTCTATCCGGAGGCTGGTTTGGAGTAGGCTTACAAGCCATTTGTCTCCTCTAACGGGTTGAGGGGCCTGTTCCTATATTCAGACGACGACCCGTTGTTACGGAAGCGGGTAACGATACAACCTGGCAATCTTCAGTGCCGAGGCCTAACATTATACATGGATAGAGAGAGAATCCAGCCTACACGATTAACGGAGATTAACTATATGACCAAGAAATTTTCTTTAAGCAAGTCGAAGCTATAAGTTTGGAATATGAGTTGAGCGTTGTTGATAGTGCCTCCTCGAGCCAATCAAGAACCTTTGGCACTCCTGCAAGTAACTTCGTATTTGTCAGCGTGCAGCAGACGACGCCAACAATGGGGGGGCATCTCGACCCTTTGAGCTTATCCTCAATGCTATATCGATAACAGACTCAAATCTTCTTCACCATGAGTACTGTTTACCAGCCACTTGAAGCAAGTCTGCCACTAGTGCGCATCCTTGTCCTCGAGGCTGGAGTGTGGGAATCACCGATTCGGTGCGACTTGCGTACCGAATGTTTGGATGATCAACCTGATTATGATGCTCTTTCGTATGTTTGGGGAGATGCCAGCATTGTGAAACCCATCTCACTCTGTGGTCATGAACATTTGGCCACGGCAAACCTCGAGACAGCCTTACGCCATCTTCGCCAAAAGGATGCTGGGCGAATACTCTGGGTAGATGCATTATCTGTCAATCAAGCTGATTTGAAGGAGCGAGAACAACAGGTAAAGCTTATGACTCGTATCTATACACAGGCGAGGATTGTCATCGGCTGGACTGGCGAAGCAAGCGAAGACAGCGATGAAGCAGTCGAGTTGATCAAAAATCTGGGAGAGTTTGCATTGAACTATGAAGACTCTTTGTTTGGCGACGACGAAGAAATAATGATTCCTCTTCAGGGCTCTGCACAAACAGCAGCAGACTATATCGAAGACTTGGGATTCCCAATTCGATCGCAGAACTGGAATGCGTTATGGCGATTTCTCCAGCGACCTTTCTGGATGCGAGTTTGGATAATTCAGGAGTTAGCCGTAAGAGGCGTACTCAAGAAAAGCTCAGGTATGCTTGTATGTGGATTTGCTTCCGTGGAGCGAAAGTATTATGATTGTGCTTGCGCTCTCATTCTATTGATAATCCTGTACGGAAACTGTACCCGTCTGGGCGCAATTGATGAGCCATTGCTCTCTATGCTCGTTTTTGGACATCCACCAGGACTTACTATGTCTCAAACCTTGTCCGCCTGTAATCTCAGCGACGATAACAAACCTCTGTTCCACCTTTTACGAGTCACACAAAAGTTTCAAGCGAAGGATCCTCGAGATAAGATCTATGCCTTGCTGGGTCTCGCCACCGAGGGCGACAGAAGGTTTCCTCCTGATTATACCATAACAGTTAGACAAGTTTTGGTTAATCTCGTCAAATTCTTGATTGCAAAAGATCGCGATCTAGCCATCCTAGCCGGAAATAGGTCCGGACCAAATCTTCTTGGGCCGTCATGGACACCAGATATCGTGAACGAGCCTCGTGACCTGTCAGCGATGGTTACTGGAGATCCCTTCATGGCTGGAGGCAAGACTCAACCAGAAATTTCCTTCACAGAGGGAGATCAAGTATTGGTGGCCCAGGGAATTTACATTACGGACTTGAAGGAAGTTGTTGGACCCTTGCTACCAGTTCTAAAATTGCCAGGAGACACGCGTGCTACTATAGAAGATATTGCAAAAAGTCAAGGAGTGGATGAAGTGTTCCAGCAATTGGCTAGCCTTTATCGGGATTGCGTCAGCAAAGAAGACTTTTGGAGGACATTGGTCATGGATCGAGGTCGGGCAGGATTTATCGAAGTTTGCCCGGCCCCCGACGAGTTTGAGCATATGGCACAAGTTATTTTTGAAGAGAAATCCGTTCCGGCAAGCTTCAATCCCAAGCTTTCAGATCTAGAGAGGAAACAACTTTTCATAGCGCCTTTCGTAGCCAGCATTCAAAAGTCACTTACCCATCGCTGTTTCTTCACAGCCACAACAGGTAATTATATGGGCATTGGCCCATGCTATTCGAAACCGGGTGATATAGCGGTTGTTTTGTATGGATGCAAGGTTGCCTTGATCTTGCGCCCACTTGAGTCACGCTTCGAGTTGATTGGGGATGCATATGTGCACGGAATCATGAATGGAGAGCTTGTTGAAAATACCGTTGACAAAGGCACGAGAATGTTTGAAATGTGTTAGACTTAGTGGCGTTGATCTACGAACATAAATTCGATATGAAATCCTCAAGTCTTTAGTGAATGCGTGGATGATAATTTGAAATGTAATTGCATGTTGGTTTTTCTTCGGCCAATCGATGCTGATCATGTTATAATTGAGTGAAGCCGCGTGATACACGCTCTCGATTTTATTCAAGAACTCCAGATCTGCACATTAAAAAGCGGTAGTTAAAGCTAGAAATACAAAATTTTATATATAGATAATATGGAAAGTAGAACCGAATTCTCGAGGGAGCCAAAGGCGTCCCCTGAGTAAAATCCAGCTAACTCATTAACGTGCTCAGGGCTCTGGGCTCGGCTCAGGTTAAAGTGGCGACTGCTCAGGTTCAAAGATGGAAGCGGACTTTGGTAGGCTTAATTATCGTCTGAGACTTTAGAGGAAGGGATTAAACGTGAGGTTCGAGATCGCCGGTCATATAGGGATTGGAGGGGTTGCACACCCTTGTCCATAAGCATTAGCCACAGGATTTGGATACGCGTATATAGACTTCCGAATTGCTCCGAATGGTGATCACAAGACCGCAATAAAGTAGACGTTCAAATAAAGAGCATTTGAGCCAATGCAAGCTGTGTCGGGTCTCAAAAGCCGAAATTGACTTGACTAGTCTCACTTTTAGCATTTCAACCCATATTTTCCCGCGATGGCCAAAGAACGAGCCGATTTCCCCTCTTGGTCTTCAGCGAGCAAAAGCCCTTGGAAGCAACTGTATTAAAGCAACATAATTTGGTAAGCTGAAAGTCTGATAGTCGGAGCCTCTGGAACATTGTAAGAGAGTGGCCTCTTATCATTCAACCCCCGAGAAAACTTTGGAAAGGTATTGAAATATATTGAAGGATACACCTGCAAGCCTTCTAGATAATCTTCGACGCACCTAAATCCATATATCAATCAGCTGAGCCTGCTCATCTTGTGGAATATAAAGCTCCATTTCCTTTTCGTCTGTCTTTGAATGATAAGAGACATTGAAACGGTTACACTGTATACGCCTGGCCACCATGGTCTTGCTTGTAGTCTCCATCCGAGTCAAGAATATCCCGAATTTTGCACCTTTGACCACTAGACACAGAGATTAGTCTTTACTTGTCCCGAATCGGAGGGAAATAAAGCAGCACAATGTTGAGCAATTCCGGGAAAGGGTGCGAAAAACTAGATACATACAGCACCTAGGGTAAGCAATGCATTCGCCAGCTGCCGTCTCAACAACAGGTAAGGTTATCAGCAAACCTAAATTTGTCATGGAATACGGTTGAAACTTCGGCCAATTGAAACAATCAAAAAATGAATCTGCGAAGTCTCTGGGGGAGTCTGCTAAGAGCCCACTAATTTGACGGTTCGAACGCCAGTAGAAAATAGATTGATCAACACAATTAGTCTGAATAATCTCGAGTTGTAGCCTACGAAAAGCCTTTTTCAGGCCCTCGCCGTATATAATGGGCATATTGACATCAAAGAGACCCATGAGTGAGTATGCGAGATCTTCTTCGCGTGCAGTTTGCCGTCTTGCTGCCCAAGCCATCTTCTGAGCTATCGGGACTTTTCGAAGATCTCGGGGATTTTGGATATAACGAATCATATGAACTGCGATACCGGTGATCTTTGCAATGTGCAAAAGAAACATGTCGTTTCTCTCTGCCTGTATTGGAGGGAGCTGGGCAAGGACTGCCGAGGGTGCTTTGACGCCAATCACACTCCAATCAGTTCCTGCAATGTCCACCCTCTTGTGAACCACCGACTGTTTGATAGCACGTCATTTTCCCTTCAGAAGGCACAAATTCTGCGATTGCAACGTCTGCTAGATACGCATAGCAGACTTCGGATTTGTGATACCATTTCCACATAGAGTTGATCGCTTCTGACAGCTCAGCGCTGCTTCGCTTGTCGATACAGCATGTGTCAATCCACACGTATTGGTGACCATCCTTTCGAGCTTTCTCACAGCACTTCTGGACCTTGGTATATCCAGCTTTATTCTTTGCCGCCTCGCGGTACTTGCGCATGTCCTTAAAGGTAACCTCATCATCGCCCCAGGTATGTGAGAGGATGGCGTATGGTGGAATACTTGCTCCGACGAAGTCTCGGAGCTCGAGAGTTGAGGTCTCCAAGAGCCACATTTTGAGGGCAGTTGGGAAATAGTTCGAATGTGTCTCGACTGCGTTGGATTTTCAGCTGAGGCCTCAAATGTACTAACGAGCCTACTGACAAAAGTCCGTGTTTTTAGCGCATCTCGCTAGGAAATGAACCCCATAACCTTTTTGAACCCACTTATTCATTATTCAGAAAGTGGTTTAAATGCCTTCTAAACTTAATCTAGCTTCCTTTATCGTTTGCGCTTGAATTATATAAAGACTTCGTTAGTAGTTGTTAAGAAACTGTGAGGTAAAGTAGGAGACTTCTGTTTTGCGACGCCTGAAAACCTCGCTAAAAACACGGACTTTAGTTAGTAGGCTCGTAAAGCTAATGCAGGTGCTGATAGGCTCCGGATAAAGTCCAGCTCCAGCCCGCAGATCACGTGGATGACGTTGTTCTACGATCTTTCAGACAATTAAGCTTTTCTAGAGACATATATTTTCCAGGTGATTAAACCTCCTCACCCTTAGTGGTCAACGACTTTAGACTGTTTGTTGTAGTAGTTATGTGTTGACGGCGACGCACTATGAGTACGTCGGCTTTGAACGTGGGTGCCTGCAGCAACCTCAAGAAACTCTAGAGACATCACATTTAATTACATCCTTTCAATACGCCAAATCTTGCCAAGAAAATAATCTACTTCACTAAAGCCCTTGCTTGGTTAGTTGCCATCTCAGGCTCAATGGCAAAAGTAAAGTAAAAGTTGATCAATGTATATTACTACGTGCTAAGGTCCAGATGAGGATATATCCAATTATATATATTGAATATCCTCGGGAGGCTCTGTAACATTATTTGATGTTGTAAACGAGCAGTGTCCAATATCGGGACCGGACTCAACCATACCCCACTTCACCTCCAGAAACTCCGCGTAAGGTGCCGCAGTGCCTCGGGGATGCACAGCTGCACTGAGGGCAAGGCTACAACTACTGGCAAGTGGAATCTTTGGGGGCAACCTTTTGAAACCCAACATGAGCATTGAAATAACCAACGCTCCGGCGAGCACAACACTTACCACGATCGCCAGAGGAGAAAATGATAGGTCGGAGGTAGTGTACGGAACTGAGTAGAAGAAATCGGCCGGATTCGTCGAGGTTGAATCAATGTATACAGGCACAATCGACTGTGATATAGTCCAATGAACAGTAGACGTAATGGCTAGTATGGGTATTGCATACCGATACGGCATACCGAGTAGATACGTGCCACGCTGTTTGCCCGATGGAGTGCTGACGCGCAGTGTTGCTCGTTTTGCGAGGAATCGTACATACTCGTCCGCCTGTGTCATCTCCACGAAAGCTGCATTGGTCACAAGGGTGACGATGGCAAGAAACAGCTGAGGGATATTTGAAATCATGGCCAAAGAAGCTGGAGAGCCGTCGAGATTCGTTAGAAGAGCACTGGTTTTCGTATTGAGCCCGAATCCAAGCTGCCAAAGTCCAGAAAGTGATATTGGAAGATGTCGATGAGAAGCCACTATATAGAGCGCATAGGAGAGGCAGATAGTGCAAGCCAGTAGGCCAATGAAGAAGAGCCCCAAGAGGATCCTATGTCGACGAAGACTCATAATACTTTGCCATTTCCTTTTGCCAGAGTCAAGGTGGACTGCCCGACCTCGACTTGCCCAGTAAGAATCAATGTGTTGTTTATCCGCCAGGCACATGCCATCGCTTATGCTCTCCTCAGAAGAGAGATATGATGCCAAGACATCGCCGAAGCAAGTCAATGTGTGCTTAAGCTTGTGCCAATAACACGTCAAAGAAACCACCATCACGACCAAAATGAGAATATTCGCAACAATCATTAAAATAGTCAAACGTGGTTCGAGTAACAATCGACAGGGTTCATTTTCTGGCTGTGCAAGACAATATTGTACGGGATGACCAAAATTCGTCCAAGAAGATGGATTCTTTTCCAATTGCGAGAAATCGCAAGCAAAAGTCGAAAGTGAATTATCGTAACCTCCGCAATATCTTGGACCAGAGCAAAGCCACTGTGCAGTGTCAAAATTGAGCGATGTATCCCAGGCAAGAAGCGAGTTCGTGCTATTTGAATCGCCGGAAACCATGATGACATCGGAGAATGTTGTGGGATATAAATCCGAG
>Ga0302325_10010745_pt1 | contig 19793 bp, 13 predicted proteins | sample Palsa_T0_2_FD_201948 | JGI IMG/M metagenome (GOLD analysis project Ga0302325, IMG submission 201948) | Peat permafrost microbial communities from Stordalen Mire near Abisko, Sweden - Palsa_T0_2 | ecosystem: Environmental > Terrestrial > Soil > Palsa > Peat permafrost | place: Sweden: Abisko...
GTGGCCGCCGTTGGGGAGAACTCGATGGCCATTGACAGAGCTTGAGGCGAACGCGATCTGGCCGCGCAACAGCTCAACCCGAGCTCGGCCCAGCTCATCCAACGATCCTGTCTCGGCGCTCGCCAAGAGCCGCAGAGCGTCGTCGAAAGCACCGGCCTGGAGATGCGCCTGCGCCGCCGCGAGACAGCGCTTGGCCCGCCGTACAGGGTCGAGCGTCAGCGCGACCGATCGCTTCAAGAACGCCGCCGCGGAGGTCACGCCCCCGCGGGCCTCCGCCCGAGCGGCCGACCGCTCAAGCTCCGCGGCGACCTCCTCGTCGGGGCCCGTAGTCGCCGCGGCCAGGTGCCACGCCCGACGGTCCGGATCGACCGCCCGATCGGTCACCTCCGCCAGCGCCAAATGCGCCCGCCTGGCGGTCCTCGATCGCAGCCGAACCGTACGCTGCCGAGCGGACCAGCGGATGCCGGAATATCACCCGCTCGCCGATCGCCAGCAACCCCGCGTCTTGCGCGTGATCGGCCGCCGCTCGCTCGATGCCGAGCTGCTCCGCGGCGCTCCAGAGCAGCACCGGGTCGCCCGCCGGCTCAGCCGCAGCCTGCACCAGAAAACGTCGCGCGTCCCACGAGAGCGCCTCCAAACGGCGGATGAAGCTCTCCTCGATCCGGTCGGCGAGCGCCTGCGGATCCACCAGCCCAAGACCGACCGCCAGCTCACTCGCCGTCAACCCGCGCGGCAGCTCCAGCAACGCCAGAGGATTCCCGCGCGTCTCGGCGATGATCCGCTCGCGGATGCGCTTGTCCAAGATCGGACGCACCGCTGTTGCCAGCAGCGCTCGGGCATCGCCGTTGCTCAAGCCCCGGACCTCCAGCTCAGAGACTTGTTGCAGCTCTTCATCGGGCTCGCGCGTAGCGAACACGATCCCGAGCGGCTCAGCACCCAGGCGCCGAGCCACGAACGCCAACGTGACCGCCGACGCCTGATCGAGCCACTGCGCGTCATCGACCACACACAACAGCGGACGCTCCTCCGCCACCTCCGACAACAGACTGAGCACCCCCAACCCCACCATGAACCGATCCGGCGCCGCCCCTCCCATCTCCCCGAACACGACACGCAACGCATCGCGCTGCGGAGCCGGGAGCCCCTCAAACCGGTCCAACAGCGGCGCGCACAATTGATGCAAGCTGGCGTACGCCAACTCCATCTCCGACTCCACCCCCACCGCCCGCAAAACGGTCATCCCCACCGCCGACTCGACCAGATACTGCACCAGCGCCGTCTTGCCGATCCCCGCCTCGCCGCGCAAGACCAAGGACCTGCTCTCGCCCCGACGAACCTCTTCGATCAGGCCATCCAGCACCGCGCACTCGCTCACCCGACCGCGCAGGCCGCGGGGGGCGGCAGGACGAGTCTCCATCACCGCCCGATCGTACGGAACCTGCGCGACCCAAGCCAGCCGCCAGCGCGAGCCGCTGCTCGTGAGTCGCGCCAACTGCCCTCGAAAGCGATGGTCAGGGCGCGAAGTCCGAGCACCGCCTCGATCACCCGGGTGTCCCCCGAGTTCAGGTGACGGCGGTCTCAGAACTGGAGCTCGGCAACACATCCGCAAGCTCCCGGCGCGACCGGATCCCGAGCTTGCCGAACACGTGACGGAGATGCCACTCCACGGTGCGCGGACTGAGAAACAGCCGCGCACCGATCTCCGAGTTCGAAAGCCCATCGCGCGCGAGCTCGGCGATCCGCCGCTCCTGGGCGGTCAGATCGTCACGCGCCTCAGGAGCATGCGCACGCACGTGCTCGCCAGTCGCCTGCAGCTCGTTGCGCGCGCGGTCCGCGAACGCCTCCATCCCGATCGTGGTGAACTGCTCGTGCGCGATCCGCAGTTGGTCGCGTGCGTCGACCCGGCGCTTGACGCGCCGCAGCCATTCGCCGTAGAGCAGGTGAGCTCGAGCCAGATCGGGACGAAGCTGGGTGCGGCTCAATCGCTCGATCGCCTCCCGATAGCAGCTCTCGGCTTCGTCGCCTTCGCTGAGCAGCGCCCGCGAGCGCGCCAAGAGGCCCAAACCCCAATCACGCTCGCCAACGCTCGCCGCCACATCTAACCCCGCCAGCGTCTCGGCGGCAAGCCGGGTCTCGCCGGTCCTCGAGCACGCCTCGATTAACTCAACACGCGCCCACGCCCGCGTACCGAGCTCCGGCCCTGCCGCGCTGGCGCGTTGGGCCTGCACCACGGCTTGCTCATGGCGGCCAAGACCGTTGTACAGAACAGCAGATATCCACTGGCAGACCTGGAGTCCGAGGCCTTGTCCGGCGGCTGACGCGTTCCTCACCTCTTCCTCAAGCAGCGCGGTGGCCTCGGCTTCTGCTCCTCTAAAGCCCGCGAGAATCACGGCCGCGTGACGGGTGAGGCGAGTCCCAGTCGCCTCCGCAACCACATCACCCTCCGCGATCAGCGACGCCGCCTGTCCAAAATCGCCGCGCCAGGCCATATTTCCGCCGAGCTGTTGGAGATAGATCGGCAAATGGACGAGGAAGCCCCCGTCGCGGAGCAGCTGTAACTGCTGGACGAGGAGCTTGCTCTCGTCGTCCCACAACGTCCACGTGGCGGTTGTGGCCAACCATCCCCATCGCAGTCGATCCGCGATCTCGCCTTGGGCAAACGCGCTCACTGCCTGGCTCAATTTGGGGGCCGCCGCGGCACGTCCTTCGATGACCAGGACGGACAGGCCATCCAGCAGCAGATCGCTGGGGCGCGGAGCGGAGGCGGGCTGGGGCGCAGCGATAGCGGCTCGGGAGACCTCCTCCAAAGTCCCGGCACGCGCGAACCGGCCGGCGAACCATGCAGCCGCCCACGCGTCCAGATACGTTTCCCGCGCGAGCGCGGGATCGAGCGATTCGAGCTGCCTGGCCGCCTTCAGGAGCAGTGCGGGAGCCTCGTCGCCGGAGCTTGAGGCGAACGCGATCTGACCTCGCAACAGCTCAACCCGAGCACACCCCAACTCATCCAGCGACCCAGCCTCCGCGCTCGCCAGCAGCCGCATAGCCTCATCAAACGCTCCGGCCTGCAGATACGCCCGGGCAGCGGCGAGGGCGCGGCCGGCCCGCCGGCCCGAGTCTCGTGTCAGCGCCACCGACCGCCTCAAGAACGCCGCCGCGGCGGCCACACCACCGCGAGCCTGCGCCCGAACCGCCGACCGCTCCAACTCCGCCGCGACCTCCTCATCCGGTCCCGAGGTGGCGGCGGCGAGATGCCACGCCCGACGATCCGGATCGATCTCCCGATCGGTCACCTCGGCCAGCGCCAAGTGCACCGCCCGGCGATCCTCTGCCGAGGCTGACCCATACACGGCCGAGCGCACGAGCGGATGACGGAAAGTCACGCGCTCGTCGATCGCCAGCAATCCTTCATTCGCCGCGTGATCGGCGGCTCCTGGCTCGATGTCAAGCCACTCTGCGGCTCGCCAGAGCAGCATCGGATCGCCGACCGGCTCAGCCGCCGCCAACAACAGCAACCGCCTTGCGTCCACGGAAAGCGACTCGAGACGACGGATGAAGCTCTGCTCGATCCGTCCCCGAAGCACCTGCGGGTCCACCAGCCCGAAGCCGACCGCCAACTGGGTCGCCGTCAGCCCGCGTGGCAGCTCCAGCAACGCCAACGGATTCCCGCGGGTCTCGGCGATGATGCGCTCGCGCACGCGCTCATCCAAGCTGAACCGCACTGCTGTCCCCAGTAGTGCGCGCGCGTCACCGTTCCGGAGGCCGTGTACCTCCAAGGCGGAGAGGTGTTGTAGTGCTTCACCGGGCTCACGCGCGGCGAACACGATCCCCACGGGCTCGGCCAAAAGGCGACGAGCCACAAAAGCAAGCGTCAGCGCCGAAGCGTGATCGAGCCCCTGCGCGTCATCGACGACGCACAACAGCGGACGCTCTTCGGCCACCTCGGACAACAGACTGAGCACTCCCAAGCCCACCAGGAACCGATCCGGCGGCGCCCCGCCGGTCAGACCAAACACGACACGCAACGCATCGCTCTGCGGACGCGGGAGCTTGTCGAGCCGGTCGAGCAGCGGTGCGCACAACTGCTGCAAGCTGGCGTACGCCAATTCCATCTCTGTCTCCACCCCCACCGCCCGCAGGACCCTCATGTCCGACGCCGACCCAATCAGATACTCAAGCAGCGCAGACTTTCCAATCCCACCCTCACCCCGCAACACCAACGACCGACTCTCACCCCGACGAACATCTTCAACCAGCCCATCCAACACCGCGCACTCACTCAGTCGACCGCGCAGGCCACCGTGCCCTCCCGATCCGGCAAGACGCGTCTCCATAGGAGGCCGATCGTACGGGACCTACGCGACCCAAGGAGCGGGGCTAGTGTCGATCGAGGGATCGGCGCGCCAGTTCCCGGCGGACCACGCGCGATGATGGCGTGTACGGCTCGAGCCGGGCCAGGCGGATGAAGGCGCCGCTGGTCGCGAGGGCGGGCAAGAGGGTGAGGGCGAGGTCAGTGAGGCGGTAGATGAGGACGGCTGGGACGGCCGCCTGGAGGGGAACGCCGACCGAGCTGAGAGCCACGCAAAGCAGTGCCTCAGTGGCGCCGCTTCCGGCCAGCGGAAGCGCGCGACGGGTCAGGACGTAGCCCGTGGCGTAGGCGAGGATCAGTCGAGTAACGCTGACCTCGACGTGGCAGAGGCGTAGCGCCATCGCGAGCGCGCAGATATCGGCGGCCCAGTACAGAGCGATGCCCATGAGGGCGAGACCACTCTGGCGTGGGCGGCGTGCCAGCTCCACTGTCCGTGCGAAGGCTTGTACCACTTTCTGGATCCACGCGCGCTGGTGGGCTCCGGGCACCTGTTGGCGATGAGTGGCGCGGGCGCCGGCGATGAGGGCGGGGAGGGCGAGCAGCGGGACGAGGATCGCCCAGGGCAGCGATTCGCTGTAAGGGACGCCGTGGGCCCCGATGAGCAACACCGAGCAGGCCCAGGCCACCGGTGCCAGGATCGCGAGCTCGATGAACGCCAAGGTGATGCTCAAGATCGTGGCCTCCTCGCGGCTGATGCCCACGCCGCGCAGTGCGGCGCGGTCGACGCCGAAGCCGCCCTTCGCCGGGAGGGCGCCGAAGCCGACCACGAGCACAATCGCAGTCTCGCGCCAGCGTAGGACCGGGCCGGGGCGGAGGTTCAGGACGCGGTGGTGGGCCAGCGTGTAGCCGGCATATGCGATCAGGTGCGATCCGATGACCGCTGCGAGCAGTGGCCACCGAGCCCGCTGGAGCCGATCGACGCTCGCGCCCCATCCGGAGGCGAGCGCCAGCAAGGCAAGCACGGCGACGGAGATCGCGAGCGCGAGGGCCGCGAGCATTGCCCGGCGTCGCGCCGTGGCGACCGATCGGGGCAGGGTTGCGAAGGTCAGGTCAGCCACGTGCGCTCTGGTCTCGTTCGCCCACCTGGCCGCGCCAGTCGGCGCGGCCAGAGGTGGCGGCCCGCGGTCCTAACCCACAGGAACGGCGGTGCCGGTGTGCAGCGGGATCTGTGCTCCTGGCTCGTGCTGTGGCCCGCGCGGACCGTAGACCGTCTCGGCGAGTTCATGACCGCTCATGATCAGCAGTTCCGGAGCGTCGTCCTTGTCGATGACCACCTCGACGAACAGCAACTCATCGTGCGGCGAATCGAGGACCGCACGCAACTCGTCGTTGGTGCGCACCACAGCGGTCTCGAACGTGGCCTCGCGCGCGAACGCGTGCGGGAGCTCGGCGTAGCGCCAGTTCGCGATGTCGTTGTAGGAGTCGTCTTTGCCGAGGATGGTCCGCTCGATCGTGTAACCACCGTTGTTGATCAGGAAGATCAGCGGCTTGTAACCGTGGCGAAGCACCGTCGAGAGCTCTTGAGCGGTCATCTGGAACGACCCGTCGCCCGTGAACAGGATCTGGCGACGATCCGGTGCCGCGGCCAGGGTTCCGAGAACTGCGCCGGTCGTGTACCCGATCGAGCCCCACACCTGAGCTGCGCAGATATAGGTGCAGCCCTCGGGCACCCGCAGACCCACGATGGCTCCGCCGACATTCGTGCCGTCCTCGACGACCACCACATCACCGGGCGTCAACAGCTCACGCATTGTGTGCCAATAGGTTTTGTGAGTGAGCGGATCTGAGCCCACTACCTGCACGGCCGGTTCGGGGACCAATAGCGGTGGGTAATCGCGGTCGGGCGCGGCGGGACCGGAGAGCAGCCGCGGGAGCAACTCCACCACGCCGACACCCTGGTAATTGTCATCGCCGATGTCGATCCACTCGCCGTTCAGATGGATCGCCGACGGGGGCAGCTTGTCGGAGAAGAAACCGGTTGTCGACTCGATCCGTCTGTAACCGATAGTCACCAGGCAGTCGCTTCCCTCGATCGCCTCGAGCGTTCCTGGCAGGCTGCCCGCACCACCGTAGAGCCCCGCGTGAAGCGGCGACGTCTCCGGAAACGCACCCTTCGCCGGCCCGGTCGTGGCGACGCGCATCTGCCAGTGTTCGGCCAACTTGGCGATCTCATCCAAAACGCCGTACCGCTCCGCATCCATGTCGACCAGGATCGAAGGTGACTCGGCCGCGCGCAGACGATCGAGGATCGCGTTCGCGCATGAGCCAAGCCGCTCCGGGTCGCTCGGTGTGTACGTGAGTGCAAGAGGCTTATCCGGCACCTCGATGTCGAGATAACAGATGTCAGACGGCAACTCCATGTACACCGGCCGCTTCTCACGCCACGCCGTGAGGATCAGGCGGTCGATCTCGCTCACGGCGTTTGCGTGGGTCAGCTTCGCCTGGGCGGCGGTGATCTCCGAGTAGGCGCGGTAGAACTGGTCCTGTCCCTCATCGCACAGCGTGTGATGGAGCTTGGCCCCCCGCTTCACATACTTCAGCGGCAACGCCCCTGCGATGACGATCACGGGAACGTGCTCGCTGTAGGCACCCGCGATCCCGTTGAACGCGCTGAGCGCGCCGACCCCGGAGGTGACCACGAGCACGCTCAGCCCGTTCAGCCGGGCGTAGCCATCGGCGGCGTAGGCGCCGTTCAGCTCGTTGCAGGTCCCGATCCATTCCGGCTTTCCGCGCTGCTCGAGCAGGCGCATGAGCACCATGTTGTAGTCGCCGGGCACGCCGAACAGTTGGCCGACGCCGGCTTCCTCGAGGCGCCGGAGCAGGAACTCGCCGATCTTCATCCGGTTAGGGCTGGTGAACATGCTTTCCTCCGGGGTCGTTCTCGTCATGACACGTCGCCGGCGGCCAAATCGATCGCGGCGTCCTGTTGTGTTGCAGTCACCGTCGAATCGTCCGGCCACGGAGCCGAAATGTCATCGGTGGTGCGGCGGATTGGCTGCGGGAAATCACCCGGCCCGGAACGTCGCGCTCGCGCGGGGACGGAAATCCAAGCACCGCCGTGACGTGATGGTGCAATGCGCATCGCGTGCACCCAGCCGAGGTGGGTGAGGCCGCGGCCGTCATGGTCCGATCACCCCGTGAGAGAGCGAGAACATAACCAACTCGGCGCGGGTCTCGAGACCCAACTTGCAGATGATGTGCGCGCGGTGGGTGTCGACCGTGCGAACCGAGATGAAGAGCCGCGCCGCGATCTCCTGGTTGGTGTATCCGAGAGCCAGCAGCTGAAGCACATCACGCTCGCGGTCGGATAGCGGCGCGAGGGCAGTCTGGCTGTTGTCGACGACGAGCGTCGCGCCGAGCGACGGCTCGACATACCCGTCGCCCGAGGCGACAAGTCGAATGGCCGCAGCGAGTTCACGCTCCGACGTCCGCTTGGACAAGTAGCCCGCTGCCCCGGCGGTGAGCGCCCGCCGCACCCAGCCCGGCGCCGCCTGGGAGGACAGGACCAAGACCCGAGAGCGCGGCGAACGGCGCAGAAGCTCAGGGATCGCCTCGCAGCCGGCTCGCCGTGGCAGGAGCAGGTCGAGGAGGACGACATCGGGCGTGAGAGCCGCGCACCGCTCGATCGCTTGATCGGCGCTCGCGGCTTCCCCGACGACCGTGATATCCGGCTCGCGCTCCAACCGCGCGCGGATCCCCGCCCGCAGGATGGCGTGGTCGTCCACGATGACGACGCTGATCACGCTGCTCGCTCCATTGTCAAGATCGCGCGTGTCCCTCCGGCGCTGCGGGGCAAAAGGTCGAGCCGCCCGCCGGCGCGTCCGGCGATCCGGCGGCAGAGCTCGAGCCCGAGCCCGCTTCCGTGGTCGTATCTGTGGTCGCTGGTGCCGAGCCCGACCCCATCGTCGTCAACTACCAGGCACCACTGACCAGGCCGGTGTGCGGTAAAGACGTCGACACGGCGCGCCTTCGCCGCCGCGGCGTTGGCCAGCAGATTGCGAAGGATCACGGACAGAGGCCTCGGCGCCAACGGGAACCGACTGCTTTCCTCAGCCGCCACCGTGAGCTTCAGGGGATGAACGGAACACGCTGCTTGCGCCACGCAGTCGGGCAACGACGCCCACGCCTCATCCGCTGACTCGGCCACCGCCTGCAGCAACGACTCGACCAGATCCAGCGCAGACAGGATCCAGCGGCGCGGATCGTCAGCCACGAGCGCCACCTCAAGCGGGCTCCTCAGCTCGTGCGCAACGAGCGCAGCGAAGTCCTCGAGAGCCTCGTTGCGCCGCGCGAGCCGCATCGTCGCGTCGGTCAACCGTTCGATCACGGCCGCGTCGTCGAAGCCGGCATCCCAGGCATCGCTGACCGGCGACGTCGTCTCGCTGCTGGGTCGGATCGAAGACGACGAGCTAGGGCCGGGGGCGTTCGTATCGTCGTCTTTCGGAGACGGTTGCCAGCACCGCAGATGCTTCGGCTCATATCCGAGCTTGAGGTACTCGGTCGGATTGGCTCGGTAGGCCGACACCAGGCCCCCGACCCAGTCAACCCGCCAGAGCCCGTTCGACATCGACAGCACTCGCCACGGGCGAGAACGTAAACCGTCGCACCGGAGGACCACTGGAAATTCCACAAGGAAATGCATAGCTATTCGCCTCTCTTCTCATCGGTCCCGCCTTCATCACACACGTAGCCCGGCAGCACATGCCGAGGCTCCAGAAGCGGATCATCGACGCACTCATCGGCAAGGTGTCTCATCGCGTCGGCATACACGCTGGCGGCGATTTCCTCGCGATCTAGGGCAGCGACGTAGGCACAAGACGCAAGCATCCGGTCTGCCTTCTCAGCACTCGACCACCTGCGATATGCGTCGCGCGCTCCGATGCACTCTTCGCGCCAACGCACGTATGCGTCGATCGCGGCATCTATGACATCGGGTCGCGGCGAGGCCGGTTCGATCAGGATGCTCATCGCCAACTCTCCCGTGCGGCGGCGCGTCGTGTTCGTGGGGCGGTCATCTCTTCGACTTGATCGCAGTTGCCGGGCAAGCGTGCTCGGTCCCGCGTCCGAATTCGCCCGGGAGCGCACTGGTCCTCACCCTGGAAGCCGCCGGGGTACTCGCGGGCGCCGGGCCACACGTCCGCGACGAACACTCGATGGCGGCGGCCGCGGGCCTCCAGCCGACAAACCCGTGTGCGCACCAGTGCCCACACGGGCGATACCGAGCCGGGTCAAGTTCACAGTGACCAGCGAATCTCGCCTTCCCGATCAGAGGAACAAGCCCGATGTCGCCAGCCCCACACAACCCAGCCCTTCGCTCGGCTGCTGCAGGCCCGCTCACCAAGCGCGGGCCTTTCGGGTGGTACCGGCCGCAGCACCACGAGCTTTCCCGACACCCCTGCAAGCATGCAGGCTCCTGCATGAACCGGCCACCCACCACGGTCCGTTCGGAACCCGGGGCTGGCCTCACCATGACGGGTGCAGATGGACGCACTCGAGCGCAGGAGCAGCCCGAAGAGGCCTCCGTGGTCCCCGGGCACACACACGCCGGAGCCCAAACACGTCGCCCTCCCCGGCGTGATACCGCTCCGGCCGCTGGACTCCAGACACCCGCGCTCTCCTCAGCGGGGTCTGGAGTCCACTCCCTGGTCGGTGGGTACGGATCTCCCGGCGCCAGTCCACGCACGTCCTCTCAGGAGCTTGACAATGAGCATCGACACCGGGCCTTCCCCTAACGGCCGGGCCTCCGATACCTGGCACCGGTCCTGGACACACTTGAGCGTCGATCGCCGTAGCTCCGGCTACTGCCGGGTGACGTTCGACCACCCCCCGATCAACACGATCACGGCCACCACCGTCGCCGAGCTCGCCGAGCTCGTCGCACTGATCGAGCACGACCCGGCACTGCGCGTCCTCGTATTCGACACCGCCAACCCGGACTTCTACCTGGCCCACTACGACACCGAGCATGACCCGGCCAGAACCGCAGCGCTCGGTCTCGGTCCGACCGGGATGCACGCTTGGCTCGATTTCCTCGTCCGATTGTCGCGGGCGCCGGTAGTCAGCATCGCTTCGATCCGAGGCCGCGCACGCGGCGCCGGAAGCGAGTTCGTCCTCGCCTGCGACATGCGCTTCGCCTCCCGCGAGAACGCGACGCTCGGTCAGTTCGAGGTCGCAACAGGCGTGATTCCGGGAGGTGGACCGATGGCGCGGCTGTCACGGCTGATGGGCAGGGGTCGCGCGCTCGAGGTCCTGCTCGTCGGCGACGACCTAGACGGACCGCGGGCCGAGCAATACGGGTACGTCAACCGCACGGTCGCCGACGGTGAGCTCGATGCTGAGGTCGAGGCGATCGCCGTGAGGCTCGCACGCTTCGACCCAGAAGCGATCGCTCGCGCGAAGTCGTACGTCGACCGCGTGACCCTGCCCCACGACAGTGAGTTTCCGCCCCCCTTGGTCGACTTCTTCGAGCTGCTCGGACGCCCCGCGCAGCAGGCGCAGGTCGCACGGCTCGAGGCGCTCGGGCTCAACACGGACAGCGATCTCGAGCGGTCGCTCGGCCGGCGCGTGGTCGATTCACTTCCCGACCAGTGAGCTCGGACTCGGTGTGCTCAGGTGTGGGCTGGCTCGGAGTCCGAGTGCGGCAGCGCCTTTGCCAGATCGTGGCGAGATTTGATGCCGAGCTTGGCAAACACGTGGCGGAGGTGCCACTCCACGGTGCGGGGGCTGAGGAACAGCCGGGCGCCGATCTCCGGGTTTGACAGCCCGTCACGGGCCAGCTCGGCGATCTGCCGCTCCTGCGCGGTCAGATCGTCACGCGTCTCGACCGTATGTGGGCGCACATGCTGACCAGTTGCCTGCAGCTCTGCTCGTGCGCGCTCGGCGAACGCCTCCATCCCGATCGTCGTGAACAAGTCGTGAGCGATGTGCAGTTGCTCGCGCGCGTCGAGCCGGCGGTTCCCCCGGCGCAGCCACTCGCCGTAAACCAAATGCGCACGGGCGAGCTCCGGACGAAGCTGGGTGCGGCTCAACCGCTCGATCGCCTCGCGATACGAGCCCTCCGCGGCTTCGCCCTCACTGAGGAGCGCCCTCGAGCGCGCGAGAATACCCAACCCCCAATCGCTGTCGCCGACGCTCGTCGCCTCGGCCAGCCGCTCCAGCGTCTCGCCGGCGAGCCGGGTTTCCCCCGTCCGCGAGGCCGCCTCGATCAACTCAATCCGCGCCCACGCGCACAGGCCCAGCTCCGGTCGGTACTCGCTGGCGCGCTGAGCCGCCGCCAAGGCCTCGTCGTAGCGGCCAAGACCGTTGTAGAGAGCAGCGGATACCCACTGGCAAAATGTCATCCCGTTGCCCTGCCCGGCAGCCAAAGCGTTCTTCATCTCGAGCTGAATCAGCCCAGAGGCGTCGACTTCCTTCCCGCGCCAGCCGGCGAGGTGCAGGGCGCCGTAGCGGGGGAGGGCGGTCTGTGTCGCCTCGGTGATCGCGTCAACCTCCGCAATCCGTGAAGCGGCCGCCGCAAAGTCGCCACACCAGGTCGCGAGCAGTCCGAGCCCCGTGAGAAGGAGGTGCTGCTCGACGAGCAAGCCAGCCTCGCGGGTGAAGTGAAGCAGTCGCTCACTGACCACGCGATAGCTTTCCAGGTCCCACAGGCACCCCGCCGTCATCTGGGCGAGCCATCCCCATCGCAGTGCTTCTGCCATGGCGATCTCTCCCTCGGCAACCAGGCTCACGGCGCGGCTCAGCGTCGGCGCCCCCACCGCGCCTCCTTCGCTGACCAGCAGGGACCAACCTTCCAGCAGGAGGTCGATCGGGCGTGGAGCGGAGGTCGGTTGCGGGGCTGAAAGCGCGGCCCGGGAGACCTCCTCCAACGTCCCGACGCGCCCGGTCTCGCCGCCGAACATTGCCGCCCCCCAGGCGTCCAGATAGGTCTCGCGCGCGAGCGCGGGATCCAGCGATTCGAGCCGTCTAGCCGCCTTCAGCAGCAGAGCCGAAGCCTCGTCACCGGGGCGTGTGGCGAACGCGATCTGGCCACGCAACAACTCGAGCCGAGCCCGCCCCAGACCGTCCAGCTGTCCAGCTTCGGCGCTGGCAAGCAGCCGCAGAGCGTCGTCCAATGCGCCGGCCTGCAGATGCGCCTGCGCGGCGTCGAGACAGCGCTCGGCTCGCCGCCCGGGGTCGAGCGTGAGCGCGACCGACCGCTTCAAAAACGCCGCCGCCGCGACCACGCCGCCACGTGCTTGGGCCCGACCGGCCGACCGCTCAAGCTCCGCGGCGACCTCCTCGTCCGGTCCCGTAGTCGCCGCGGCCAGATGCCACGCCCGACGATCCGGATCGGCCTCGGGATCGGTCACCTCCGCCAACGCCAAATGCACCGCCCGGCGATCCTCCACCGCAGCAGACCGATAGACCGCCGAACGGACCAGCGGATGACGGAAGATCACCCGCTCGCCGATCGCCAACAACCCCTCACTCTCCGCGTGATCGGCAGCCCCCGGCTCGATCCCGAGCCGCTCCGCGGCTCGCCACATCAGAACCGGGTCGCCAACCGGCTCTGCCGCAGCCAGCAACAGCAAACGGCTAGCGTCCTCAGACAGCGTATCCAGCCGGCGCATGAAGCTCTCCTCGATCCGTCCGGGAAGCGCCTGCGGATCTACCAACCCAAACCCGACCGCCAACTGCGTCGCCGTCAACCCGCGCGGCAACTCCAGCAACGCCAATGGATTCCCGCGCGTCTCCCCGATGATCCGCTCCCGCACCCGCGTGTCCAGGATGAACCCTGCCGCCGTCCCCAGCAGCGCACGCGCGTCGCCGTTTCTCAGGCCACGCACCTCCATCCCAGAGACGTGCTGCAGCTCCTCGCCAGGCTCACGGGCCGCGAACACAATCCCCACCGGCTCCGCCAACAGCCGCCGAGCCACAAACGCAACCGTCACGGCCGAGGCCTGATCGAGCCACTGCGCATCATCGACCACGCAGAACAGTGGACGCTTCTCCGCTACCTCCGACAACAGACTCAGCACCCCCAAGCCCACCATGAACCGATCCGGCGGCAACCCTCCAGTCACGCCGAACACCACACGCAGCGCGTCGCGCTGCGGCGGCGGGAGCCTCTCGAGCCGGTCCAGCAGCGGCGCGCACAACTGATGCAGGCTCGCATACGCCAGCTCCATCTCCGACTCCACCCCCACCGCTCGAGCAACGGTAACGCCCGACGCCGACTCGACCAAGTACTCAAGCAGCGCCGTCTTCCCGATACCAGCCTCACCCCGCAACACCAGTGAGCGACTCTGGCCCCGACGGAGGTCCTCGACCAACCGATCCAGCACGCCGCACTCCTCCGCCCGCCCACGGAGTGGCGCTCGGCCCCCCGATGCGGCAGAACGAGTCTCCATAACCCACACGGATCGTAGATCAGCCAATCATCATGATGTCGATTTAGTCGCCTGAGGCGGCGTGACCTCTCCCGCCGACTGGCTTGCTCAAGCGACAGCGGTCTCGGAATCTGAGCGCGGCAGTGCCCTGACGAGATCGTGGCGTGAGCGGATCCTGAGCTTTCCGAACACCTTGCGCAGGTGCCACTCCACCGTCCGCAGGCTGAGGAACAGCCGCGCGCCGATCTCCGGGTTCGACAGCCCGTCACGTGCGAGCTGGGCTATCTGCCGCTCCTGGGCGGACAGATCATCGTGCTGCATCTCGACTTGCGGTTCGGTCAGTCTCGCGCCGGTCGCGAGAAGCTCCTTACGCGCGCGATCGGCGAAAGCCTCTATGCCCATGTCCGTGAACATCTGATGTGCGGTGCGAAGCTGCTCGCGCGCGTCCCGGCGCTGATCGCTTCGGCGCAGCCACTCTCCGTAGAGCAGATGCGTGCGGGCGAGCTCACCGCGAAGTCGCGTACGCCCCAGTCGCTCCAGCGCCTCTCGGAACAGGCTCTCTGCTTCGTCATGCCCGCTCAGTAGCGCGCGGCAGCGAGCCTCGAGCCCCAGTCCCCAGTCCGTGCCCGCAGGGCGCGTCATCTCCGTGAGCTGCGCAAGTCCGTCTCGAGCAATGTCCGTCCGACCGGTGTGGACGGCGGCCTCGATGAGCTCGGGCAGGGCCCAGCCGATCGCTTGGTCAAACCCCCTGGGGGGTTCCATCAGTTCCTGCGCGGCGATCAGCGCGTTCTCGTATTCGCCTATCCCGTTGTGGAGTAGTGCCGATACCCACTGTGTGGCGCTAACGCCGATCCCCTCGCCACGGGGCACGGCCTCCTTTATTGTCGTGTCGATCAGCGCGGAGAGGTCGGCTTTCCGCCGCGCCAAGCTGTGAGCATCAACGCCGCGTGGGGCGCGAGGCGGCTGCCACTTGCTTCGGTGACGATCCTCTGCTCTTCGATCATCGACGCCGCGACACCGAGCTCACCGGCGAATATACGCACGAAGATCGAGACGCTGAGAGCAGTCGCGAGCACGGTGAGAGCGCCCGCATCACGGACTAGTTGAACCTCCCGGACGGTGATCTCGCGCCAGGCCTCGTAGTCCCACAGCTCGATGGCTGCCATCTCGGCGAGGAATAGCCAACGAAAACCGCCGTTCGCGACGATGTCGCCATCGCGAAACGCGTCCAGCGCCCGCTTCAGGAGTGGCGCGCCCGGTCCGTGCCCTTCGGTAGTCGTCACGGCCAAGGCGTCGAGGAGGAGATCAGGAGCGAGCGGCGAGGGCGACGGCGGCGCTTCGCGCGCCGCCTGTGCCACCTGAAGCACCGCGTCAGGTGCGAACCGGCCGGCCAGCTGGGCTGCCATGAGGGCATCCAAATAGGTTTCGCGCGCGAGCGTCGCATCGAGCGGCTCGAGGCGTTTGGCCGCGCCCAAGAGCAGCGGGGGAGCATCGCTGCCACGCATCGACATGAACTCCAGCTGGGCACGCACCAGCTCCACCCGAGCTCGCTGAAACTCGCCGGACGCTCCACCCTCCGCCGTGCCCACTAGCCGACGCGCCGTCTCGAATGCCCCGGACTGGACGCTCGCCAGAGCGGCCGCAGGCGAGCGATCGGCGCGGCGCCCCGGGTCCAGAGTCAGCGCGACGGCCCGTTGCAGAAACGCCGCGGTCGCGGCCAGTCCGCCCCGTGCTTGGGCCCGCCCGGCCGAGCGTTCGAGCTCGGTGGCGACCTGCTCGTCAGGTCCAGTGCAAGCCGCGGCCAGATGTCAGGCCCGGCGGTCGGGATCCGCCTCAGGATCGGTCACCTCCGCCAACGCGAGATGGACAGTCCGCCTCTCCGGCACACCGGCCGATCCATATACGGCCGAGCGCACCAGCGGATGGCGGAAGGTGACCCGTTCATCGATCGTCACCAAGCCCTGGGACACGGCGGCGTCCACTGCTGCGCGTTCGATCCCTAGCTGTTGCGCTGCGCGCCAGAGCAGCAGCGGGTCGCCGACCGGCTCAGCCGCCGCCACCAGCAGCAAGCGTCGCGCGTCCTCGGGGAGCGCCTCGAGCCGGCGCCGATAGCTCTCCTCGATTCGTTTCGTCAGCCCACGCGCCTCCGGAAGACCAAACCCACCCGCCAGCTGCGTCGCGGTCAACCCTCGGGGCAACTCGAGCAACGCGAGCGGATTGCCGCGCGTCTCGGCGATGATCCGGTCCCGGACGCGTTCATCCAGCTTGAAGCCGACGGCCGAGCTCAGCAGCGCCCGGGCTTCCCCGTTGCGCACGCCCCCGACCTCCAGCTCGGGCACATGCTGGAGCTCCGGACCCGCCTCTCGAGCGGCGAACACGATCCCGACCGGATCCTCCCGCAAGCGACGGGCGACGAACGCCAGCGTCAGCGCCGACGCCTGATCGAGCCACTGAGCGTCATCGACCACGCACAGAAAGGGACGCTCCTCGCCCACGCCCGACAGCAGACCTAGCACGCCCAACCCAACGAGGAAGCGATCCGGTGCGGCGCCGGCTCTGACTCCGTACACGATCTCGAGTGCATCGCGCTGGGGAGTCGGCAGAACCGGGAGTCGATCGAGCAGAGACCCGCATATCTGATGCAGGCTCGCGTAGGCCAGCTCCATCTCTAATCCACGCCTGCGGCCCGGACGACCGTCATCTCGGATGCCGCCGCGACCAGGTACTCGAGAAGCGCAGTCTTCCCGATTCCCGCCTCACCTCGCAAAACCAACGACTGGCTTTCGCCACGGCGTAGCCCCTCGACCAGCGCATCCAGCACGGCGCACTCGCTTGCGCGACCGCGTAGATCCGTGTGCCGCCCGATTGCGCGCAGACTCCGGTCCATCGGCAGGCGCGAATCGTAGATCAGGTGCCCAACACAGTCGATTCCCGTCGTGTTACGCCTCCGACCAACCCTGCGTCGGCGCTGGGCAGCGCGTTCGCGAGCTCGCGGCGCGAGCGGATCCCGAGCTTGCCGAACACGTGCCGGAGGTGCCACTCCACGGTGCGGGGGCTGAGGAACAGCCGGGCGCCGATCTCGGGGTTGGAGAGCCCGTCGCGGGCGAGTTCGGCGATCTGGCGCTCCTGCGCGGTCAGATCATCACGCGTGTCGACCGTGTGCGCGCGCACGTGCTCGCCGGTCGCCTGCAACTCGCTTCGTGTCCGCGCCGCGAACGCCTCCATCCCAATCGACGTGAACAGATCGTGCGCGATGCGCAGTTGGGAGCGGGCGTCGAGCCGGCGGTTCTCGCGGCGGAGCCACTCGCCGTAAAGCAGGTGTGCCCGCGCGAGCTCGGGACGGAGCTGGGTGCGGCTCAACCTTTCGATCGCCTCGTGATACGAGTTCTCGGCGTCGTGGCGTTCGCTGAGCAGCGCCCGTGAGCGTGCGAGGACGCCCAACCCCCAGTCGCTGTCGCCGACGCTGGCGACCTCAGCCAGCCGCTCCAGCGCATCGCCGGCAACCCGCGTCTTCCCCGTCCTGGCGGCCGCCTCGATCAATTCAACAAGCGCCCACCCGGAGATCCACAGCTCCGGCGCCGCGTCGCGGGCATGCTGGGCCTCCATCGAGGCCTGCTCGTAGCGGCCAAGACCGTTGTAGAGAACGGCGGATGCCCACTGGCAGAATTGCACCCCGATGCCCTGTCCAACAGCTGACGCGTTGCGCGCCTCGACCTCGATCAGCGCAGAGGCCTCGGCTTCCCGTCCCCGCACGACGGCGAGTTGTACCGCCGCGTAGCGGGCGAGGCGACTTCCTGTCGCCTCGGCGATCGCGTCGGTTTCCGCGATAAGCGAAGCGGCCGCTGAAAAGTCGCCGCGGAAGGTCGCGACAATTCCCCGACCCGTGAGATGGAGGTGCTGCTCGACGAGCAAGCCGACCTCGCGGGCGGACTGAGCCAGCCGGTCATCGATCGCGCTCCAGCTCTCCAGGTCCCATAAAGCGCCCGCCGCCAACGCGGCGTACCACCCCCATCGCAGTGCTTCTGCAGTGGCGATCTCCCCCTCGGCAAAAGCCCTCACGGCCCGGTTCAACTTGGGCGCCCCCGCGCTTCCTTCACTGACCAGAAGGGACAAACCATCCAGCAGCAGGTCGGGTAGGCGCGGAGCGGAGGTCGGGTGCGGGGCTGAGAGCGCGGCCCGAGAGACCTCGGACAGGAGCTGGGCACCGGCGCGGCCGGCCATCATTGCAGCCCCCCAGGCGTCCAGGTAGGTCTCGCGCGCGAGCGTGGGATCAAGCGATTCGAGCCGTGTGGCCGCGTTGAGCAGCAGTGCCGGAGCCTCGCCGCCGGCGGTTGACGCGAACGCGATCTGGCCGCTCATCAGCGCTAGCCGGGCACGCCCCAGCTCGTCCAAGCACCCGGCTTCCGCGCTCGCCAGCAGCCGCAGAGCCGCGTCGAACGCGCCGGCTTGCAGATGCGCCTGTGCGGCCGCGAGCGCACGCTCGGCCCGCCGCCCGGGATCGAGCGTGAGCACGACCGATCGCTTCAAGAACGCCGCCGCCGCGGCCACGCCGCCGCGCGCTTGGGCCCGACCGGCCGACCGCTCAAGCTCCGTGGCGACCTGCTCATCCGGCCCCGTCGTCGCCGCGGCCAGATGCCACGCCCGCCGATCCGGATCGGCCTCCCGATCGGTCACCTCCGCCAACGCCAAGTGCACCGCCCGGCGATCCTCCAATACGGCCGCCCGATAGACGGCAGAGCGCACCAGCGGATGCCGGAAGATCACCCGCTCGCCGATCGCCAATAGCCCCTCGTTCTCCGCGCGGTCGGCGGCGCCTGGCTCGATCCCGAGCCGCTCGGCCGCCCGCCACAGCAACACCGGGTCACCGACCGGCTCAGCCGCCGCCAGCAGCAGCAAACGCCGCGCGTCCTCAGACAGCGCCTCCACGCGGCGGATGAAGCTCTCCTCGATCCGCCCGGAAAGCGCCTGCGGATCCACCAGCCCAAACCCGACCGCCAACTCACTCGCCGTCAACCCGCGCGGCAGCTCCAGCAACGCCAACGGATTCCCGTGCGTCTCGGCAATGATCCGCTCCCGCACTCGCTCATCCAACATAAACCGCACCACCGTCCCGAGCAGCGCCCTCGCGTCGCCGGTCACCAGCCCCCCGACCTCCATCTCAGACAGGGAACGGAGCTCCTCACTGGGCTCGCGCGCGGCGAACACGATCCCGACCTGCTCGGCCAGAAGGCGCCGAGCCACAAACGCCAGCGTGACCGCCGACGCTTGATCAAGCCACTGCGCGTCATCGATCACGCACAACAGCGGACGCTCGTCGGCCGCCTCGGACAGCAGACTGAGCACTCCCAACCCCACCAGGAACCGATCCGGCACCGCCCCACCCGTCATCCCGAACACGACGCGCAGCGCGTCGCGCTGCGGAGCCGGGAGCCTCTCGACCCGGTCGAGCTGCGGCGCGCACAGCTGATGCAAGCTGGCATACGCCAGCTCGATCTCCGATTCGACGCCCACCGCGCGCAAGACGGTCATGTCCGACGCCGACTCGATCAAATACTGCAGCAGCGCGGTCTTGCCGATTCCCGCCTCGCCCCGCAAGACCAAGCACCTGCTCTCGCTCCGGCGCACGTCACCCAAGAATCCATCCAGCAGGCCGCACTCGCTCCCTCGCCCACGCAGGGGCGCCCGCCGCCCGTCTGCGGCAACACGAGTCTCCATAAGCCCACACCGATCCTAGAGCTTAAGCGAACCAATGGCAATTAACCTCAAAAGCGTGAATTGAGCGGGATCGGCCGTCCGCGCTGCTCCCCACCTGCGCTGACCGTGACTCCGTGCTGCGCGCTGCCAACACGCTCATCGCGTCAAGGACCAATGCCTTGGCAGATCCACTCCCCCGCGAAAAGCGACCCCGGCCTCTGCGCTCGGCGAGGCGCCACGCTTGAAGGAGCATCCAGCTGACATCTCCGCGTCTCGAACATCAGAGCGGCGGGCTGGTTCGCAAGCCGCACCCCAAGCGATGCCTTCTCACGCATCGAACACGGGGCGTGTCACCCGAGCGCCGG
>Ga0302325_10010746_pt1 | contig 19788 bp, 21 predicted proteins | sample Palsa_T0_2_FD_201948 | JGI IMG/M metagenome (GOLD analysis project Ga0302325, IMG submission 201948) | Peat permafrost microbial communities from Stordalen Mire near Abisko, Sweden - Palsa_T0_2 | ecosystem: Environmental > Terrestrial > Soil > Palsa > Peat permafrost | place: Sweden: Abisko...
AATGTTTGCCGACCCCACTCAATCATCCGAGCGGATTTTTCTTACGGTGATTCCGCTAAGGGCACGATGCTGCTCCGCCACGATTCAACGCATCGTGCCCGGGGCGGGGGGTCGTGTAGTGCTGCGCGGGGCGTTTTGGAGTGAGCGTAGCCCGGAGGGCGAGAGCGAACGGAAAACCGAGCGAACGGAACCGCAGGATGCGGTGAAGTGAGCGTCCCCGCCGCAGCACTGCACGACACACCGCCCCTACCACCCAAACGTAGTTCAGCGCGCGGGTGCAGCGGACTGGAAGCGGTACCACACGAGACAAAGCAGAGCGAGGATGATGCTTACGATTCCGTGTTTGGTGTGAACGCCGGACGGATAGCCGTGACCGGTCCAATAGAGGATCGCGATGATGACGAAGATGGCGGCGAGGGCGAGCGCGAGCTGCTTCATGCGACTGCTTTCGTGGCGAAGAGGAAGAAAGAGACGGCGCCTGCTGCGATGCAGTACCAGGCGAACGGCGAGAGGTCGTTGTGTTTGAACCAGCGCGTGAGGAAGGCCACCGAGGCGTAGGCGGTGATGCCGGCCAGGACGCCGCCGAGCACGGCTTGGACGAGCACGACGTGCGCACCCGGTGCGAAGAGCTTGGGGAACTCGAGCAGACTCGCGGCGAGGATGACCGGCGTCGCGAGCAAGAACGAGTAGCGTGCGGCGTCGTCGTGGTGCAGGTCGCAGAGCAGGCCGGCGACGATCGCTGAGCCGGAGCGCGAGATGCCGGGGAGCAGCGCGAGCGATTGGGCGAAGCCGACCAGCACGCCCGCGCGCGGGGGGAGCTGGTCGAGACGGCGGTAGCGCGATGCGTTCTGGGGCGCGGTGTGCTGGCGGCGGCGGAGCCACTCGCCGAGCAGCATGACGAAGCCGTTGGCGAACAGGAAGAGCGAGACCGGGATCGGTGACGCGAAGAGCTTCTTCACGGTCGATTCCAGCAGCACGCCGAGGACGCCGACGGGGATCGTTCCGGCGACGAGGAGCCAGCCGGTGCGCTCGTCGGCGTCGTCGCTGAAACGGCCGCGCACGACGCTGCGGACGAGCGCGCGCACGATGCGGATCCACTCGGCGCGGTAGAACGCGATGAGCGCGAGCGCGGTTCCGAGGTGCAGCACGACGACGAAGGCGAGGAACGAGTCGGATCCTTCGTCGACGTGCCAGCGCAGCAGCGCGGGCACGAGCACGGTGTGGCCGAGGTTGCTCACCGGGAACAATTCGCTGACGCCCTGCAGCACCGCGAGCAACATCGCTTGCACGAACGTCACGAGGGCGTCGGTTCGCACGCGGGGGAGGCTTTCCCGCCATCGCGAAGACCGGCGGCGTGAGTGAAGCACGGTCGCACCGTCGCCTCGCCGACGCTCCGATGCTGGTGGCGTTTACGATCGGCGACGAGTTCGCCGCGGCGCGGACCGAGACGTACGACGTCGGGCTCGGCGGGCTCGCGATGCTGTGCACCACCGAGTTGCCGGCCGCGCAGGCGCTGAAGCTGGAGCTCGAGCTTCGCGGCGACCCGCGGCCGCCGCTGCAGTTGACCGGCGAGGTTCGCTGGTCGCGCTACGATCCGACGCTGGGCAAGTACCGCACCGGTGTCGAGTTCACCGATCGCACGCCCGAACAAGAATCGCAACTCATCGGCTACATCGAGATGATGTACAAACTCCGCGACCTCGGCGTCATATAATACGCCCCGCAGGCGGTCAGGGTAATCAGGCTGCGAAAACGTCCCCGCGCGCGGGGACGTTTTTGCGGCCGCAGGCTTCTGCCGCTCGTCTAGAGCGGCAAAGCCTATTGTGAGGCGAACTCGACGCTGAAGATGTAGTCGGCGGCGATCGGTTTGCAGTCGCGGACTTCGGTCTGGAAGGTCGAGTTGCGGGCGGCGCTGAGTGCGGCTTGGTTGAGGATCGCGCTGGGCGAGCTCTGGACGCGCGTGCCAGTGACGTGGCTGGTCGCATCGAGTGACACGACGACCTGCACGGTGCCGGAGATGCCCTGTTGCGCGGCCATCGGCGGAGTGTCGGGCTCGACCGCGCGCAGCGTCGTCGCCGGAATGTTCGGGCGCGCGCAGGCGAGCGGCGTCGGCGTCGGCTTGGGCGTCGGGGTCGGCGGTGCGGGCGCGGGGGTCGCCGGCGGTGCGGTCGACGGCGGCCCGGTGCCTTCACCCTGCGGGATGCCCTGGGTGTTGCCGGTCGTGTACTTGTTTGCGGCCTCGGTCGGCCCGTTGCTCTTGCTGGTGGTCTTGAGCGTGTTGATCTTGATCTTGGGCTGCTGCGGCGCGGGCGTGTTCGGCGGCGGCGTCGTCTTGGGCGGCGGCGTCGGCGGCGGGGTCGGATGCGGCGTCGGCGTCGGGGGCGGGGTCGGCGGCGGGGTCGGGACGCGGACGACGGTGACCTTTTGCGGCTGGTCTTCCTGCGTCTGCGTCGTCTTCATCTGAACGAACGGACCCAAGAGGAGATGCAGCACGATCGAGATCGCGAAGCCGTAGAACAGAAACCACTTCGCCCGCTCGACGTTGCTGACCGGCGGCTGAGGGTCGATGTAGCGACCCATCTAACCTCCCGACTGTCCTTGGGGCGTTCCCTCGACGTGATTCGCCAGTCCGAAGGTGTTCAGGTCCGCGGACTTCGCGGCGTCCATGACGCGCAGGATCGTCCCGAAGCTCGCCTTCGGGTTCGCCTTGATGATGACGGTCTTCAACCCCGAGCCCGTCGACTTGACGAGCTGCGCGAACTGCTCCTTGGCCTGCATCTCGTTGACGACGTTCGAACCGATCTGCACCTGGTTCTTGTCGTCGACGAGCACGACGATCTGCGACGGGTGAACTTTCTGCCTGTTCTTGGCGTCGGGGAGCGTCGGCTCTTTGGTGATCGCGGCGAGGATGATGAAGATGATCAACAGGACCAACAGCACGTCGGTGAACGGCGTGATGTTGATCGTCGACATCACTTCTTCTTCGCCTTGTCCGGTGGAGACGGCCACGAAGCGGTGTTCCTTCTGCCTTTACGAGGTGACGAAGCCGACGTCTTCGAGATGCGCGATCCTGGCGGCGTCGAGGATTTTGATGATCGTGCCGTAGGGCGCCTTGACGTCCGCGGTGAGCGACACGTGCTTGTGCCCTTTCGTGCGTACGGCGTCTTGCATGTCCGCGTAGATGCGCGTCGTGTCGGAGCGCTTGCCGTCCACGAAGATCGTTCCGGTGTCGTTGACCAGCACTTCGATGTCGTCGGTCTTCTTCTGCTGCTGGATCGGCGTGTTGTCGTTCTTGTCGGGCAGCTGCTTCTCGAAGCCCGGCGGCGCGACCAGCGCCGCGAGGATCATGAAGATGATCAGCAGGACCAGCAGCACGTCCGTGAAGGGCGTGATGTTGATCTCGGCCATCACCGCGTCATCCTGCTGGGCGGACACCATGCTCATGAGTCGTGTCCTCGGCTCGAGAGGTTCAGCCTACGGCGTCCCGGCTGCCGACGGCTGGTAGACGTCGGTCGGGATCGCGGCGCCGGTGTTGTGGAAGTGGAGCATCTCGGCGAGCTGGTTGGCCGCCACGATCATCTCCTGGTTGTACGCCTTGATGCGGGTCTTGAAGTAGTTGAAGAAGATGACGGCGATGACCGCCACGAACAGGCCGGCGGCCGTCGTGATCAGCGCTTCCGAGACGCCGGCCGCCACGACGGCTGGGGTCGAGTTGCCCTTGAGGGCGATGTCCTGGAAGGCTCGGATGATGCCGAGCACGGTTCCGAACAGCCCGACGAACGGCGCGATGACGGCGATCGTGCCGATGACGCCCAGGTTCCGCTCCAGCGAGTTGAGGTTCTCCATGAGCGCGATCGAGAGCGCGTCGGTGATGTCGGCCCGGTTCTTCTCGCCGCGCTGCAACCCGAACTCCAGGATCTTGGGCAGCATCCCCTTGTTCTGCTGGCAGATCTTGATGGCGCCGTTGAGGTCGTCCGCGGCGATCTTCTGGCCGATCGCCCGCAACAGGCCCTTCGAGTCGGAGTGCTGGCTCGCAAAGAAAAGCAGCCGCTCGATGACGATGGCGACCGCGATGATCGACAGCAGCAAGAGCGCCCACATGGCGGGCCCGCCCTTGATGATCGTGTCGAGAAATCCGCTGAATATTGCGCTGAGATTCACGAGTCCTTGCGTAGCCTCCGAGTCTGCGAGGGGGTTGGGAGTCCACCCGGCCGTAGCCGGACATTACGAAAGACGGCGGGACCCGCCCGGCGGGGCCTAGGTGTTGGCGGTCCCGCCCGGCATTCCTACTGCTTGGCTTGGAGCTTGCTGAGCGCCGTGTCGATCTGGCCGCTGAGCGTCGTGTCGGAGCCCACGTTCTGTTTGGCCTTTTGCAGTAACAGGATCGCGCCTTTACCGTCGCCCGAGTTCGCCAGCGCAACTCCGGCGACGTAATTCGCGCGGGGGTCGTTCGGGTCGACGGCGAGCGCTTTGTCGGCTTCGGCTTTGACCGCCTTCCAGTCGGGCTTGGAGCCCTGCGACAGGACGTTCGCGGCCTGAATGTACAGAACGGCCGCGCGCGACGGGAGAGCCTTGGCTGCGTTCTCCAGGTCGGCCACCGCATCCATCTGCTTGCCGGCCTTCATCGCTGCGACGGCCTGTTGGTTGTAGTACGCGGCAAGCGTGTCGTCGACCCGCGTGTTCGACGGATCGCGATGCTTGATCTCTTGTGCGAGTGCGAGGCCTTTATCGGGTTGGCCGCCCATAATGTACGACGTCGCGAGCGAGGCGTCGATCGCGTTGAGCGTCGCAGCGTCGGAACGACCGCTGGTCGCCATCGCCTTGGCCTTCTCGAGATCGGCGATCGCCTGCGGGTACTGTTGAGCGTTGGCGTAGGCGGTGCCCTGGACGTACAGCGTGTTGACGTTTTGCTGGAGCGCGAGCGCCTTGCTGGAAAGCGCGATCGCCTGGTCGTTGTTCTTCGCCTTGAGCGCGTCAACGGCGGCGTCGACGTACGCCTTTGCCGCGACAACCTTGAATTGATCCGGGATCGTGCCGGCCGCGTCGAACGCCGTTGCGGCGTCCGCGCTGTCGTTGAGATAGCCGTCGGCGACGCCGAGCAGCGCCTCCGCGTCTTTGTCGCCGGGATGCGCGGTCAGGAACGCGTCGAGCTTCGCCTTGGCATCGGAGAACTTGTTGGCGCGGATCAGCGCGTTGGCCGCCACGAGATCGCTGGAGTCCGTGCCGGTGTCGTTGACGACCGACGTACCGTTGAACTTCAGCACCATCGTGTAGTACGCATCGATCGGCTTCGCATCGCGAACGCCCGGCTTGTAGGTCGAGGCCTTGGCGATCTCGGTCGCGGCCGCGTCGTCGGCGTGGTTGGTCGACTTCTCGATCTTGACGGTACCGATCGACCCGTCTTTGTGGACGAACACCTGGAGCGTCACGGCGCCGTTGCCGGCGATCGGTGAGGTATTCGCTCCCTGCTTGATGATCTTCGGCTGCGTGTAGAAGGTCGACGTCTGGGCCGACGCCGGCAGCGCGAAGGCCAGCAGCGCCGGCGAGCAGAGCGCGGACGCGACGAGCAAGCGAAGGGTGCGTTCGGGCATGATACCTCGTGACACGGAAGCGTACGGTTCAAACGCGCGGCGCGCCTCGGCGGTTCGCTCGGCAAGCGGTGCGGCCGGAGCGGTGCCCGTGCCGACCGAACGCGATTGGGCGCTTTCGGTCGTTTACCTGCCGGATCCGGCGGCCGTGCGCCGGCGCCTCACTGCCGTCCCGACAGGTCGGGCCGGAGGGCGCTCGCACCCTCGAGGTAGACGTGCTGGATTTGTTCGGGGCGCAGCTCGGTGTTGAGGTGGATCAGGACGCGAATGCAGCGCTCCAGCCGTCCCGGTACCCCGATCTCGGTGAAATTCAACAGCGGGACGAGCGTCCAGCCCATCCGGCGCGCCGCCGCGGCGGGGAACTCCGAGACGAGGTCGGGCGTCACGGTGAACAGCGCCGACGCGACGTCGTCGGGCACGAACCCGTTGCGCTCGACGATCGTGCGCAGCAGCCGTTCCGTCGCGTCGAGGATCGCTGCCGGCTCGTCGCGCGCGACGGTGATCGCGCCGCGAATCCCGCGCACGAGCATCATGCGTCCTCGTCGGTCGCGGCCTGCGCTTCGGCGACGATGCGGTGCAGCGCTGCGCGCTCGCGGTCGGTCGCCGGCCGCACCGCCCCCGGCGCGAGCGCGCCCAGCGCGATCGGACCGAAGCGCAACCGAACGAGCGCCACGACCGGATGTTCGACCTCTTCGAACATGCGGCGCACTTGGCGATTGCGTCCTTCGTGGATGGTGATGTCGACCAGCGAGACGTCGCGCCGCACCGCCACGACGCGCAGCCGAGCCGGTCCGGCGCGGCCTTCGTCGAGCCGCACGCCGCGTACGATCCGCTCCACCGCGCCGGGTTCGAGCCGTCCGCGCACGGTCGCGCGATAGGTCTTCTCGACGCCGAAGCGCGGGTGGCTGAGCACGTTGGCGGCTTCGCCGTCGTCGGTGAGCAGCAGCACGCCGCTGGTGTCGTAGTCCAGCCGCCCGACCGGAACGACGCGGGTGGTCAAACCGGCGCGCCGCACGAGGTCGGCGACGGTGCGGCGGCCTTCGGGATCGCGCATCGTCGTCATCACGCCGACCGGCTTGTGGAGCACGGCATAGGTGTGCGTGCGGACCGGCGCGACGCGCCGGCCGTCGACCTCGACGCGCGCGTCGTCGTCGACGCTCGAGCCGAGCTGCCGCACGACGCGACCGCCGACGCGCACCCGCCCGGCGACGATCAGCTCCTCCGCGCGGCGGCGCGACGCGACGCCGGCTGCCGCCAGAAATTTCTGGAGCCGCTGCGGCGTCAGTGCCCCCTCCCCAGACGGGGCACTCCCTACACCTTCTTCAAGTCGAACGACGTGACGAACGCCTCGTTCGAATCCGTCCGCGCCAGCGCGGCGTAGATGCGCTGGGACGCTTCGACGCTGCCCACGCCGGCCAGCGCGCGGCGCAGGTCGGTCATCTTGTGCAGCGCGATCTCGCTGAGCAGCTGCTCTTCGTACCAGTTGCCGCTGCGGATGAGATCGATCGGCGGGTAGGCGCGCGCTTCGGCCAGCTCGCGCGAGAGGACGATCTCCTCGTTCGATGCCGGCGACAGCTCTTCGATCACCAGGGCGTCGAGCGGCGACGTGCCGTCGTTGACCGTCGCCAGGACGGTGAGCGAACCGCCGCCCTCGACCGCGCGCGCCGAACCGAACAGGCGCTTGGGCCGCTGCAGCATCGCCGCGTCGATCTGCGGGTTGACCTTGTGATGCGACGCCGCGTAGGCGCGGACCAGCCGCGTGAACGACGAGATCAGCACGACCGCGTCGCGGCCGAGCTCGGTCAGCCGCTTGGCGCGCTCGAAGACGAGCTCGGCGGTGGTGACGTGATTGTCGGGATGCTCCTCGAACGTCGTCGCTACGACCTCGACGTCGAGCGTTCGCTGCAGATGGGTGACCGCTTCCGGGCGCTCGTCGACCAACAGCACGATCACGTGCGCGTCGGGATGGTTGGCTTCGAGCGAGCGGGCGATGCGGATCAGCAGCGCGGCGTCGTTGGTGCGCGGCGGCGCCAGCAACAGCGCGCGCTGGCCCTTGCCGAGCGGCGCGAACAGGTCGAGCGCGCGCGACGTGATGTCACCCCGCGTCTCGAGCGTGAAGCGCTGCGTCGGCGGCTCGGCGCCGAGCTCTTCGAAGACCCGCCGGCTGACGATCGATTCGGGCGCGTAGCCGTTGACCGTCTCGACCTTGACGATGCCGTAGTACTTCTCGTTCTCTTTCGGTCGCCGCACCTGGCCGGCGACGAGGTCGCCGCGGCGCAGCTCGAAGCGGCGGATCTGCGACTGCGAGATGTAGATGTCGTCGTTGCCGACGAGGTAACCCTCGCGCCGCAGGAAGCCGTAGCCTTCGGGCAAGATGTCGAGCACGCCGTTGGCCTTCTCCAAGCCGCTGCGCTGCGCTTGGACCTCGAGGATCTGCGCGACCAGGTCGTCCTTCTTGATCTTCGTCGGGTTCTCGATCTCGAAGGTCTTGGCCAGCTCGTTGAGCTCGGCTTTGCTCATCTCCGCGATCTGCTCGGCGGAGAGCAGCGGGGGCCCGACCGGTTGGGGAAACTCGGGCTGGGTGAACACGTCGTGCGCCTGCTGGGGCGCGCCGCCGTCGTTGAAGCGCTGGCGATTGCGCCGCGAACGGCGGCGACGGCCGCCGTCGGGCTTACCGTTGTTCTGGGGGCGGTTGTCGAACTGCAGCGGAGTGGCTCCCTTGGGGAGACGTGCGCCACGCGAGACGGGGCCTGACCGGCGAGGCTGCCGGGGCCGCACGTCGGCGCGTCGCGCCGAGGAACGGGAAGATCGCACGGTGCGGACCGCGCGACGCAACGGAGTCTATCACAGCGGCGTCACGGCGACAAGGCGCGGCGACCGCTGACGCTCGGGTTGCCGCGCGCGTAGAAGCGCATCGGCTCGGCGACCGCCTTGGTGATCCCGATGCGCGGGCTCACGCCGACGGCGACCGGCGCGTCGTCGGTGCCGATCCACAGCGGCGGGCCGGCCAGCAGCTCGGCACCGTCGAACTCGGGACCGATGGCAAGCGCACGGCAGAGGTTGCCCGGGCCGCGAGCCAGCTCGTAGTCCCGCAGATCGGGGCGTCCGCGCAGCGCGCGCATCGCGGCCAGCCCAGCCACTGGTTCGCACGCGCGCACTAGAACCGCCGCGCCGACGCCGGGCGACTCGCTCGTGACGTTGAGGCACCAGTTCGCGCCGTAGATGAAGTAGACGTACGCGTGAAAGGCCGGTCCGAACATGGCTCGATTGCGCGGCGTCATCCCGCGGAATGCGTGCGACGCCGGATCGGTCGGCACGTACGCTTCGGTCTCGACGATGCGGCCGGCCAGCAGCTCGCCGTCGCGTTCGCGCACCAGCAGCTTTCCGATCAGGGCGCGTGCCAGCGCCATGGTGTCGGTCGGCAGCTGGCCGGCGCTCAGCCGCCGAGCGGCGAGCTCGGCAGCGCGTTCAGGCGGCGGCCGGCGCGCGGAGCGCGACTTCGGCTCGAGCGCGCGTTTGAAGATCGTGGGTTTCAATCGGCTCGCCGCGTTCGACGCGCGCCGACGAGAAGCCGTGCAGCGTGCAGCTGGCTTTGACGTACGCCATCGCCAGCGGCAGCGGGACCGAGTGGCGGCCGGAGAGCTCGTCGACGACGTTGGGATCGGCGATCCTGATCCGGACGCGGCTGAAGCCGCGGCCGCGGAGGTACGACGCCACCGCACTCACCGCGGCATAGCCGAGCTCGCGGCCGTCGAGCGCCGGTAGCGGTTGGGCACCGAAGGTCACCCGGACGGCGGCCCGTTCGGTTCCGGTCGCGACCGAGGCGTAGGCGATGCCGTTGCCCGCCGGGTCGGCGGCATAGCCGACGGCGACGTCGGCGGAGCGGTGGCGGCTGGAGGTCTGCATGGCTCTTGCGATCATCCTATATCGAACGTGTGTTCGAGTCAAGTCAAGCTGCTCGCGCGGCCAGCACCTCCCGGTAGAGTTCGAGGATTCGCCGCGCTTGCATCTCCACGGTAAACCGCGAGAATGCCAAATGTACGGCACTCTGGTCGCGTCCGCCGCCGATTGCGTCGCGCAGCGCGGCGGCCAGCGCCCGCGGGTCCGGCTCGACGAGGCGGCCGGCCGCGCCGAGCACGTCGCCGGACGCTTCGCTCGCGGCGGCCACCACCGGCAGCCCGGCGGCCAGCGCCTCGGCCAGCACCAGGCCCTGGGTGTCGGTGGTGGACGGGAAGACGAAGGCGTCGACCGAGGCGTAGACGTCGGGCAGCTGCTCGCGCGCCAGCGCGCCGGCGAAGCGGACCCGCCCGGCTACGCCGAGCCGCTGCGCGCGTTCCTCCAGCGCCTCGCGATGGGGACCCTCGCCGACGACCGCCAGCCGCAGCTCGGGGTAGTGCGCCAGCGCGTCGAGGGCCAGCTCGAGGTTCTTCTCGACCCCCAGCCGCGAAACGGCCAGCGCGAGCGGCGCACCGTCGTCCGCGCCCAGCCGCGCGCGCACCAGCGCGCTGCGCTGTCCGCCGGCGAAGCGCGCGACGTCGATCGCGCTCGGCACGATCGAGATCGGCACGTGCACGCCGAGCTCGCGCAGGCGACGCTGCATCGCGCGCGTCGGCACGATCACCGCGTCGGCCGCGTTCGCGTACCGGCGCGTGAGCTCGACCATCGCGCGTTCCGTTGCGCCGCGGTCGAACGGCGCATAGTGCGCGTATGCGTCGAGCCGGGTGTGATAGGTGAAGACGAGCGGAATGCGGTGACGCCGTGCGTATGACGCGCCCATCCAACCGGTGACGAACGGCGAGTGCGCGTGCACGAGATCGATGCCGCGCATGCGCCGGCGATCGTCCGCGTTCAAGTAGGGCACGCACAAACGGTACGCCGTCTGCGTCGGCAGCGGCAGCGAAGGAACGCGCACGACGCCGTGCTCGTCGTCGATGAAATGCGGAAAGTGCGGCGCGACCGTGGTGACCTCGACACCGCGCGCGAACAGGCCGTCGCGCAACGCGTCGATGCTGACAACGACGCCGTTGACGATCGGTTTGTAACACTCGGTGAAGAATCCGACGCGCACGACGAACACGTCATTCGCCGCCCGTGCGCTGCACCATCGTGGCACAGCGCAGGCAAGCGCATGCGTAGCGATGCGGCCCCCTCACGGCTCCGACCCCCGTATTTGACGCATCGGCGACGGTCGTGCTATGGTGCCTCGTGATCCACCGGGGGCCATCGGGTCCTCGGGGTACTCGACCGAGCCTCTGGACCCGTTGCCGGGTCAGACTACGGCTCGCCGGCCACCGCTACGACGTCGAGTGCGCGCCATTCGCACGGACTGCTTTTGATCCGAGCTTGTTGGAGCGCACCCTCGCACGAGAAAGGAGTCGGACGATCCGAAACGATCTTCCACCGGTGCCGTTCGCGGCAACGGGCATGCTCTCCCTAGGTCTACTCATTCCCTTCGGCGCCGGTTCGGGCGTCGACCGGGTCGCCAAGACGGTGGCGGCATTCGCCGACGCCGGACCCTCCAAGCACGTAACGCTCGTCCACGACGGTCTCAGCGAGGCTGTCGATACGAAGGCCGACACCCCCGACGCGCTGCTGGCCGAGCGCAACATCTCGCGGGCACCCGAGGACGCGCTCAACGTCGATCCCGCCAGCCCGCTCTACGACGGCGAGACGATCGTCTACCGAGCCGCCGTTCCGCTCACCGTCATCGTCGACGGCGAGACCCGGCTGGTTCGCTCCGCGGCTCTCAACGTCGCGGGCCTGCTCACCCAGCAGGGGGTCCCCTTCGACCGGCATGACTCCGTCTGGCCGGCGCCGTCGAGCGCGGTCGAGGGCGATGCCGTCGTCACCGTGCGGCACGTGAACGTCTGGACGCAGGTCGTCGACCGCAAGCTGCCCGCCAAGATCGTCAAACGCTTTGCATTCAGCCTGCCGCCGGGGCAGTCCAAGGTCGTCGACCCCGGCACGCCGGGGATCTACGAGACCGCCTACGCCTTCACGCGCAGCCCGGATCGCCGCAGCATCCGCCGCAGCACCCTCATCGCACACGTCCTGCGCGCTCCGCGGGCCCGCATCGTGGCCGAGGGAGTCGGCGAGTACACGGCCTTCTCCGAGCTGGCCGGGCGCGGCGTCGACGGGACCCTGAAGCTGGCCTCAGCGGCACTGTCGATGATCGCCACCGCCTACACGGCCGGCTGCTCGGGCTGCAGCGGCATGACCGCCATCGGCCGCCCGGCCGGCCACGGCATCGTGGCGGTCGACCCGCGAGTGATCCCGCTCGGAACGCGCATGTTCATCCCGGGCTACGGTCCGGCGATCGCCGGCGACACCGGCGGCGCGATCCACGGCCGCCGGATCGACCTGGGCTTCGACTCGACGCGTCAGGCCTTCCAGTTCGGCCGCCGGTCCGTCACGGTTTACCTGATCAAATAGACCCGCCGAGCGAGTCGCGGAACCCGCGCGCCCTCATGCGCGCGCTCGGCATTCGCCCGAAGAAGCGCTTCGGCCAGCATTTTCTGGTCGACGGCGCGGCGGCGACGCGCATCGCGCGGCTGGCGCTCGAAGATCCGGGAGTGCCGGTGCTGGAGATCGGCGCCGGGACGGGCGCGCTGACCGCCGCGCTGGTGCGCCTCGGCGGCGACGTCACAGCCTTCGACGTCGACCCTCAGATGGTCGAGATACTGGGCTCGCGTGACGATCTGGCGGCGGTCGACGTCCGCCAGGCCGACGCGCTGACCTTCGACTACGCGGGCTGGGCCGCCGGCCGGGAATGGATCGCGGCGGGCAACCTGCCGTACAACGTCGGCACGCCGCTGCTGGTGATTCTGGCCGCGCTGCCGCAGCCGCCGCGGCGGGTCGTCGCGATGATTCAAAAGGACGTCGCCGACCGGCTGTTGGCGAAGCCCGGAACCTCGCCGTACGGCAGCCTCACCGTCGCGGTCGGCCTGACGATGCGCGTGTCGCGCGCGTTCAACGTCCCGCCGGGCGCATTCTACCCGCGGCCGGGCGTCGTCTCGACGGTCGTGCTGCTCGACCGACGCGACGCGCCGGCCGCCGAGGTACGCGACCGCGCCCGCTTCGAACAGGTCGTGCGCGGCGCGTTCGCGTACCGGCGCAAGACGCTGGCGAACTCGCTTACGCTCGCGCTCGATCTTCCGCGCGAGCAGATCGTCGCGGCGATCGCCTCACTCGCGCTGAACCCAGATGTCCGTGGTGAAGACCTCGATCTCCGAACGTTCGCCGCTCTCACCGACGCGCTGGCCGGCTGACGCCTTCATCTGGTGGCAGTCGCTGCTGTTCGCGTTCGCGCTCGTCGCGATCCTCGTTGCCCCGGGCGTGCTCGTCGCGATCGCGCTGTTGGCCGCGCACCTGCTGACCCCGCGGGATCTGACGACGACGCACTTCAACTGGGCGCTGTTCGACCTGTCGATGGTCGGTTACGTCCTGCCGTTCGCGGCGATGGTACTGGTCGTACCGCGCTTGGCGCACCGTTCGCTGGCGGACTTGGGGCTACGGTGGCCGCGCAGCGCCGATCTGGCCTGGGGCGTGACCGGCGCGATCGCGATGTTCGTGGTCGCCAACCTGGCGGGAGCATTGGAGACCGGGCTGTTCCACGTCAAGCCGCAGGAAGCGCAAGTCGACTGGCTGCACGAGGCGCACGGCGCGCTACTGGTCGCGCTCGTGTTCTTGGCGTGCATCTGCGCGCCGATTTTCGAGGAGCTCGCCTTTCGCGGCTTCATCTTCAACGCGCTGCTGCGCTATTTGCCGCTGTGGCTGGCCGTCGTGCTCTCGGCGGCGGTGTTCGGCCTCGCGCACGGCGTCGGCCAGCCCGGCAACTCCGGCGCGCTGTTTCCGCTGGCCGCCGGCGGCGCGGTCCTCGCGCTGGTGTATTACTACAGCCGCTCGCTGACCGCGTCGATGATCACGCACGCGACGTTCAACCTGTTCACCGTCGTCCTCGTGGTCGCGTTCCACCAATCTTAGTGTGGTGTGGGTTCGGCCGCAATCAGCGGCGGACGGGGACGCCGCCGCATAGGGTGATGCCGGCCGGCATCGTTCCGATTCCGAGCGAGGCGAGAAACGCGCGCGGATCGCGGTCGTAGGCGGGACAGTATCCGGTCTCGCGCGGATCGTATTTCGCCAGCAGCACGTGCGGGCTCGATGCCGCAACGACGTAGACGCCCTCCTGAACGCGCGGCACGACGACCGTTCGTTCGGCGCCGCGCAGCGCGACCGCGTGCGCGTACGCCGTGCGATCGACGACGAACGGATAGCGTCCGAGCTTGAGCACCGTGTCGTTGAAGAACAGCGCGCACAGCGCGGCGCAGGCCAGCATGGGCGTCGCGAACACCGGGCGGCGCGCGACGACGTAGGCGGCAGCCAGCGCGGTCGCGATGACGAGCGGCGCGGTCCAGTGCGTGCCGATGCGGGCGATCGGATACGCCCACGGCCGGTTGAGCGTCAGCTCGGCGACGAGCGGCGCGGCCAGCAGCAGCCGCCAGCGCAGCAACAGTGGTGCGAACGCGAACGGCGCGAGCAGCGCGACGAAGAACGCCAGCTTGGCCAGCGGGTCGTCGACGTGCAGCGCGTAGCCCGGCAGCGACGGATGCGCGCCCACCGATCGTTCGACCACCACGAACGCGACGCCGTTGACGACCGCCAGGCCGGCCATCGCGCAGCCGATCCGGCGATCCCACCACACCGCGCATGCCGCGCCGAGCCAGAGCAGGAACAGCGCCTCGTCTTCCTTGAGGCCGAGCAGCAGCTGCGCGACGATCAGCGCCGGGACGAGCGCGCGGCGTCGCACCGCAATCGCGCCGAGCGCGGCCAGCAGCGGCACGAACACGTTCTCGAGAAAGTTGCCGTAGGCGATTCCCTGCGCCGACGGCGAGATGAGATACGCGATCCCGACCGCGCTCGCCGCGCGCGGCGTCGCGCCGCACTCGCGCGCGAAGACGCAGATCGCGAGCGCGGCGCCGGCAATCGCGAGCACCTGCACGACGAGCAGCGTCTGCGCGTACGGCAGCAGCGCCACCAGCGGCACCAGCGCGAGCAGCACCCACGAGTCGTGGACCTGCAGATGCGGCCGGTACTCGGCGCCGTTCCACGAACCGCGGCCGTGCGCTTCGCCGACCAGCCATTGGACGAAGGTGCCGGTGTCGGCGCCGTAGCGCAGCGCGTAGAGCTTGTTGAGATCGAGCGCGACGTAGACGAGCGCGAACACGACGGCCGCGACCATCACCGCGCGCGTCGGCTTCACGGGCGCGTGGCGTCCACGATCGCGCGCAGCCGCGCGATGAAGCGCTCGGGCCGGAACGTCTCGGCGTGTGCGCGCAAGCGCGCCGGATCGTAGGCGTCGGGATCGAACGCGCGGATCGCATCCGCGAGCGTCTCGGCGGCCGGGGCGTGGAAGAACGCGCCCGTCTCGCCGTCGACGATCGTCTCGAGCGCGCCGCCGGCGGCCAGCGCGATCGTCGGCCGGCCGGCCGCGGCCGCTTCGAGCGGTACCAGCCCGAAGTCTTCCTCGCCGGGCAGCAGCGCGGCCCGCGCGTCACCGAGCAGCGCGTTGCGCGCGGCGTCGTCGACCGCGCCGTGAAACGTGGTGCGCGTTCCCACCGCGAGGGTCTTGAGGCGGCGTTCGTCGGGGCCGGTGCCGACCACGTGTAGTGCAACGCCGGCCGACGCGCAGGCCGCGATCGCCAGATCGATCCGCTTGTACGCCAGCAGGCGCGACACCACGACGTAGTAGTCGCCGTTGCCCGCGCCGGTCGTGAAGCGATCGACGTCGACCGGGCACGGGACGACGTCGGCCTCGCGGCCGTACCAGCGCAGCACGCGCTGCGCGACGTTGCGCGAGTTGGCGACGAATCTGGTCGGCCGCTGCGCGGCGCGCACGTCCCATTCGGCCAGCTGCGCGATGAACGGCCGCGCCAAACGCGCGGCAGTGCCCGCGCCGACGTAGCGGTCCGTGTCGAACACGAATCGCGAGACGGTGTTGATGTAGCACACGTGCACCGCGTCGGGACGAAAGCGCACGCCCTTGGACCAGGCCGTCGTAGAAGAGACGATCAGGTCGAACGCCGACAGGTCGAACGACTCGAACGCGCGCGGATAGAGCGGTGCGTAGAAACGAAAGGCGTGCTTGCGCAGCGGAAACCGCTGCAGGAACGACGTGCGCACGCGGTCGGGCGGGACGAGATCGCCGACCGCATCCTCGTCGTACAACGCGGTGTAGACCGGGGCGCTCGGCCAGGCGTCGACGAAGTGCGCGAAGACGCGCTCGGCGCCGCCGCGCTGGTTCAGATAGTCATGGACCAGGGCGGTGTTCAGCCGCCTTCGCTCCCGGCCGCGCGCGGCAGCACCAGCGCGACGTCGAACTTCTGGAAATACTTCTTGGCGACGCGCTGGATGTCGGCGGCGGTCACCGCGCCGATCGCGGCCGGGACGGCGTCGGCCGCGTCGGCGTCGAGCCCGCGCGTGACGGCGCTGCCGAGCGCGGCGGCACGCTCGTCGAGCGAGAGCGTTTCGAGCGACCATTCGCCCCGCGCCGTTTCCTTATAGCGGGTGAGCACCGCGTCGGACAGGGGCTTGGTCGCGGCACCCTTGACCAGCGCGATGACGGCGCCCAACCCGACCGACGGATCGATCTGCGAGCCGTTGATCCACAGCACGAACTGCGCCGGCGCGGTGTCGTAGCCGTAGAGTGAGCCGACCGGGCTGAACACCGGTAGCTGCGTCGTCGCGGCGCCGCGCTCGAACACGCCGTCGAGCAGCGCGCGCATCACCCACGCCGCCGCGAAATCCGGGTCGCCGATCGGCGGCGCGGCGAATCCCACCCCGACGTACGGAGCCTCGACGTCGCGATGGGTCACGATGCGTTTGGGCTCAGCGCCGAACGCCTTGCTCGCGAGCGACGGCGGCGCGCCGCTCCCGGCCGGCAGCGCGCCGATCAGCACGCGCGTCGCGGTCTCCGTTGCCGGCCCGCTTCGACCGGCGACGGTGAGGAACGCGTCGCCGCGCAGATACCAAGCGGTGAAGAACGCCTTCGCATCGTCGGGCCCGAGACCGGCCAGCGAGCCGGGATTACCGAACGCCGGCAAACCGGCGCCATCGCGGTAGTACGACTCGCGCAGCATCTGCAGCGCGACGAAGCGCGCGTCGCTCTCCTCATCGGCGATCCGAACGGCCAGTGCGGCGCGCGCGGCCGTCAACGTCGGCGGCGAGAACGACGGCGCCGCGAGCGCGCGCGCGAACAGCGGCGCCGCAACGGCGATCGCGTCGGGCGTTCCCTGCAGCGAGAACCGCACGTTCTCCGGCGTGACGACGAACGCGAGCTCGGCACCGCACGCGTCGATCGCATCCTGCAACGTTTCCGGCGTCCCGGGATTGGCTCGAGGTGCCCGAACCGCGACCGGCGTCTGCAACACCGACTCGGCGACCAGCGCCGCCAGACCGTTCTGCGAGGCCGTCTGCCGGTCGAGCCCGGCCCGCACGTACAGCTCGACCGCCGCCAGCGAGGCGACGCCGTCGGCCCGCACGTAGGCGCGCGGGCCGCCCAGATCGACGACCGCCGTCGGCGCCGCGGCGGCCGGCGCGATCGCCGGTGCCGTGAAGACCGCCAGCGCGAGCAGCGCGGTGCGCGAACGTCTCACGAGCCGCTCTTCGCCGCCGAGGGCTGAACCTTGTTGAGCACGACCACGCCCGGAGTCGGGCCGAGATACTTGGCCGCGGTCCGGGCGACGGCCGCCGGCGACAGCGACCGCACGATGCCGAAGTAGCGGCCCTGGAGCCCGCCTTCGGCCGGCGCGTACGACGGGTCGCCCTCGACCGCGTACCAGCCGAAGGTGTCGGCGACCGACGACGGCGTGTCCATGTCGGCCAATAGACGATAGGTGAAGCCGGCGCGCGCGGAGTCGAACGCCGCCGGCGCCAGCGGTTTGGCGGCGTCGGCGATCGCGCGCTCGACGATCGGTCGCGCCGCGGCCGCGTCGTCGCCGCTGATCGTCACCACGAAGATCCCCGGGTCGTGGTAGGTCACGAACGTTCCGTGGACGGAGGCCTTGAGGTTGCCCAGCGCGCGGCTGACGGTGCCGGTCCGCGGCGCGAACAGCAGGTCGGCCAGGAAGTCGAGCGTCGTCGCGGCGGTCTCGTCGGCGATCGGCGGCCCGATCCAGGCCAGGCCCGTCCCGCCCACGTAGGCGTCGATCCGGCGGGTCGCCGGCGCGGGACGCGGCGACTCCGCCGCGCCGGGCTCGGGCGACGCGTCGCCGGCCGGCCCGGCGCGGCTGGCGACGTTCGCCAGCGCGGCGGCATCGACGTTGCCGGTCAGGATCAAGATCGCGTTGGCCGGACGGAACGCGCGCTCGGCGAACGCGCGCACCCGTTCCAACTTGGCGTCGGCAAACGCTTCGTGCGTCCCGATCGTGCCGTCGTGCAGCGGCCCGGCGGCGAACAGCGCCGCACCGAGCGCGTCCTCGATCACGTCGTCGTTGACCGAGCGCAGCAGCGCGTCCTCGTCGCTGTCGGCCAGCCCGGTTTGCAGCCCCGCGGCGGTCACCACCGGCGCGAAGTAATCGGCGGTCATCGCCCGTACCGTCGCGGCGACGCGATCGGGCGGCACCAGCGCGGTGATCGAGACACTGTCCGGATAGCCTTCGACGAACAGCCGGCCGCCGTACCGCGCGACCAGCGCGCTCAGCGGTGTTCCGGTGATCGGCGTCGAGGCGGCGACGGTGGCGGCGGCCAGCCGCGCGAGCCCCGGCGTCGGGGCGGCGTCGAAGCCGCCGGACGGCGCCCGGTACCAGAGCGCGACCGCTGCCGCAGACTGGGCCGGATCGGGCCGAATCACATAGGCTACGCCGCCCGGCAGCGTCCCGCTGGGCGGCAGCGCGGTCCCCGTCGGGGTCGACGGGAGCTGTGCGCTCGCGCCCGCACCTCCGCAGACGAGAAGGGCCGCGACGATCGCGGCCCTCGACCCCATCCGCGCCAGACTCACGCGGGTTCCGGTGAAATCGTCGGCGGCAGACGCTTGGGACGCTCGGGCCGAACCTCCGGCTCGGACGGCGTCGCGGCCGCCAGCGGCAGGTCGGACGGCGGTTCGGCGGCCTTGTTGGGCGGCCACGGTTTCCCGGCCAGAATCGCGAGCACTTCCTCGGTCTCGACCGTCTCGTGCTCGAGCAGCGAGCCCGCCATCCGTTCGACCTTGTCCCAGTTCACCTCGAGGATCTTGCGCGCGTCGCCGTAGCAGCTGTCGATGATCTTGCGGACCTCGGTATCGATCCTGCCGGCGATCTCCTCGGAGTAGTTCCGGTCTTCGCCGAAGTCGCGACCGAGGAACACCTGATGGTTTCCGCGCCCGTACTGGATCGGGCCGAGCGTCTCGGACATCCCGTACTGCGTCACCATCCGGCGCGCCAGCTCGGTCGCCTTCTCGAAGTCGTTCGACGCGCCGGTGGTCACGTCACCGAACTTGATCTCTTCGGCGATGCGCCCGGCGACGAGCCGCTTGATGAGCGCCAGCAGCTCGTTCTTGGTCTGCGAGTGACGGTCTTCGTCAGGCAGCGACCAGGTGATACCCAGCGCCATCCCGCGCGGGATGATGGTGACCTTGTGGACCGGATCGGAGTTGGGCGTCAGGCCGCCGACGATCGCGTGGCCGGACTCGTGGTACGCGGTGTTCTCTTTCTCGCGCTGCGACATCACGACCGATTTGCGCTCGGGGCCGACCATCACGCGGTCGATCGCCTCGTCGCAGTCGATCATCTCGATGACGGACTTGTTGCGCCGCGCGGCGAGCAGCGCCGCTTCGTTGAGCAGATTCTCGAGATCGGCGCCGGAGAAGCCCGGGGTGCGGCGAGCCAGCGTCTCGAGCGAGACTTCCTTGGAGAGCGGCTTGTTCTTGGAGTGCACCGCGAGGATGCCCTGACGGCCGCGCACGTCGGCCCGGTCGACCACGATCTGGCGGTCGAAGCGGCCCGGGCGCAGCAGCGCCGGGTCGAGCACGTCGGGGCGGTTGGTGGCGGCGATCAGGATGACGCCGGTGTTCTGGTCGAAGCCGTCCATCTCGACGAGCAGCTGATTCAACGTTTGCTCGCGCTCGTCGTGACCGCCGCCGAGGCCCGCGCCGCGCTGGCGGCCGACCGCGTCGATCTCGTCGATGAACACGATGCAGGGCGCCGACTTCTTGGCCTGCTCGAACAGG
>Ga0302325_10010748_pt1 | contig 19787 bp, 17 predicted proteins | sample Palsa_T0_2_FD_201948 | JGI IMG/M metagenome (GOLD analysis project Ga0302325, IMG submission 201948) | Peat permafrost microbial communities from Stordalen Mire near Abisko, Sweden - Palsa_T0_2 | ecosystem: Environmental > Terrestrial > Soil > Palsa > Peat permafrost | place: Sweden: Abisko...
CGACGTAGTCCTCATCATGGGCGGCAATGCCGCCGAAGCTCATCCCTGCGGCTTCAAATGGGTGACGGAGGCAAAGGCCCACAATAAGGCCAAGCTCATCGTCGTCGACCCGCGCTTCACGCGCTCGGCCTCGGTGGCGGATTACTACGCCCCGATACGGTCGGGCACCGACATCGTATTCCTCGGCGGCTTGATCAACTATCTGCTGACGAATGACAGGATTCAGCACGATTATGTAGTGCATCACACCGATCTGTCGTTCATCGTCAGACAGGAGTTCGCCTTCACCGAGGGCATTTATTCCGGATACAACGCCGAAGAGCGCAGCTACGACAAGTCCAGCTGGGAATACGAGATAGGCCCGGACGGATTCGCAAAAGTCGATCCCACCCTGAAGCACCCGCGCTGCGTCTACACGCTGCTGAAGCAGCACTACGCGCGCTATGTGCCGGAAATGGTGGAGCGCGTCTGCGGTACCCCCAGGGACAAGATGCTGTTCATCTGGGACCTCATTGCATCCACGGCGACCCCGACCCGGGCGATGACCATCATGTACGCGCTTGGCTGGACCCAGCATTCGACCGGTTCGCAGATGATTCGCACCGGCGCGATGGTGCAACTGCTGCTGGGTAATGTTGGCGTGTCCGGCGGCGGCATGAATGCACTGCGCGGTCATTCGAACATTCAGGGGCTCACCGATCTGGGCCTGCTGTCGAATCAGCTGCCGGCCTACATTGCCCTGCCGCTGCAAAGTGAACAGGACTATGGAAAGTTCATCGCGGCCCGGGCACTGAAGCCGCTGCGGCCGAATCAACTCAGTTACTGGCAGAACGCGGCAAAATTTCATGTCAGTTTCATGAAGGCGTGGTGGGGCGATGCGGCGACGGCGCAGAATAACTGGGCCTACGACTACCTGCCCAAGGTCGACAAACTCTATGACATGCTGCAGATGTATGAGTTGATGTATCAGGGCAAAGTCAACGGCTATCTGGCACAGGGCTTCAATCCATTGGCCGCGGCGCCGAACAAAGCCAAAATGACGGCCGCTCTGTCGAAGCTCAAATTCCTCGTCATCATGGATCCGCTGGCGACCGAGACGTCGGAGTTCTGGCGCAATTACGGTGCACACAACGACGTCGATCCGAGCAAGATCCAGACCGAGGTGTTTCGCCTGCCGACAACCTGTTTCGCGGAAGAGGACGGGGCCCTGGTGAATTCGGCGCGCTGGCTGCAGTGGCATTGGAAGGGCGCAGCACCGCCCGGCGAGGCGCGCAGCGATATCGAGATCATGGCCGGCCTGTTCACGCGCATACGTGCCCTGTATGCCAAGGACGGCGGCGCATTTCCGGATCCGATCCTGAACCTGACCTGGAAGTATGCCCAACCCGAGAGCCCGCGGCCGGAAGAGCTGGCGCGGGAATACTCCGGCAACGCGCTCAAGGATCTTGCCGATCCCAAGGATCCGAGCAAAATTACGCGCAAGGCCGGTGAGCAGCTCGCCGGGTTCGCGGAACTTCGCGACGACGGCAGCACGCAGTCCGGCTGCTGGATTTTCTGCGGCGCCTGGGGTCCGACCGGCAATCTGATGGCACGGCGTGACAATTCCGATCCGAGCGGTATTGGGCAGACGCTGAACTGGGCGTGGGCCTGGCCCGCTAACCGCCGCGTACTTTACAACAGGGCGTCGTGTGACCCGAGCGGCAAGCCCTACAATCCAGCCCGCACCCTGATCAGCTGGAACGGCACGGCGTGGAGCGGCGTGGACGTGCCGGATTTCAAGGTCGATGAAAATCCGGCCGGCGGCATGGGTCCGTTCATCATGAACCCCGAGGGCGTGGCACGTTTCTTTGCCCGCGGCGCCATGGCCGAGGGGCCGTTTCCCGAGCACTATGAGCCGTTCGAGACGCCGCTGGGCTACAACCCGCTGAATCCGAAGCAGCCCCAGGCGACCAACAATCCGGCCGCCCGCGTATTTCCGGATGATCGCGAGCAGTTCGGGAAAGCCGCGCAATTCCCGCACGTCGCGACGACTTATCGGCTCACCGAGCATTTTCACTTCTGGAGCAAGCACGCGCGCCTGAACGCGATCATCCAGCCACAACAATTCGTCGAGATCGGCGAAGCACTGGCAAAAGAAATCGGCGTAGTCACCGGTGGGCAGATCAAGGTCAGTTCGAACCGCGGGTTCATCCAGGCGGTGGCCATGGTGACCAAGCGCATCCGTCCCTTGAACGTCGACGGCAAGGTCTTGCACACGGTCGGAGTGCCGATCCATTGGGGTTTCATGGGACTTGCGAAGCCGGGATTTCTGGCCAATACCCTGACGCCGTCCGTCGGCGACGCCAACTCGCAAACGCCCGAGTTCAAAGCGTTTCTCGTCAAGGTCGAGAAAGTGTAGGAGCGCTCATGCCGTTACAGTCCCTCGACGTGGTCCGCCGCTCAGCCACTACGCTTCCCTCACCGGAAGTGCGCGGCGCGCATACCGGCCAGGTCGCAAAGCTGATCGACACCACCAAGTGCATCGGCTGCAAGGCTTGCCAGGTCGCCTGCATGGAGTGGAACGATCTGCGCGACGAGATCGGCACCTGCACCGGTCATTACGAGAATCCGGCCGATCTCTCGGAACACTCCTGGACGCTGATGCGCTACACCGAGTACGAGAATCCCAAGGGCGATCTTGAGTGGCTGATCCGCAAGGATGGCTGCATGCACTGCGAAGATCCGGGCTGCCTGAAGGCCTGCCCTTCGCCAGGCGCGATCGTGCAGTACGCCAACGGCATCGTCGATTTTCAGGAAGAAAATTGCATCGGCTGCGGCTATTGCATCGCCGGCTGTCCGTTCGACATTCCGCGCATCTCCAAGAAGGACAAGAAAGTCTACAAGTGCACGCTGTGTTCGGATCGGGTGGCGGTCGGCCTGGAACCGGCCTGCGTGAAAGCCTGTCCAACAGGTGCCATCGTCTTCGGCACCAAGGAGGACATGACTCAGCACGCGCAGGAGCGCATCGTAGATCTGAAGTCGCGCGGCTTCGACCAAGCCGGTCTGTACGATCCCGCTGGCGTGGGCGGCACGCACGTGATGTACGTTCTGCATCATGCGGATCAGCCGCTGCTGTATAGCGGGCTGCCCGACAAGCCCCGAATCAGTCCGACGGTGGGCCTGTGGAAGGGTGTTACCAAGCCGCTGGCGCTGTTTGCGATGGCAGCGACCGCGGCCATTGGTTTCCTGCACTACATCGGCATAGGACCGAACGAGACCGACGAGCAGGACGAGGAAGCCGCGCGTCGTGAGCTGGAGAAAACGCCATGAATGCGCGCGAGCCAGAACGGATCGCGCGCTACGGCGCCGCCACCCGCATTAATCACTGGATTGTTGCGATCAGCTTCGTGCTGCTGGCATTGTCCGGACTCGCGCTATTTCATCCGGCGCTGTTCTGGCTGACCAATCTGTTCGGCGGTGGACCCTGGACGCGAATCCTGCATCCCTTCATCGGCTGCTTCATGGTCGCCGCGTTCCTGCTGCTGAGCATGAAACTGTGGCGCGACAATATCCTGCAGCGGCGCGACTGGATTTGGCTGCGCAAGATCCGCGACGTCGTGAATAATCGCGAGCAGAACCTGCCGGAAGTCGGCCGCTACAATGGCGGTCAGAAGATCCTGTTCTTTACCATCATCGTGTGCCTTGCGTGCCTGTTGCTGTCCGGCATCCTCATCTGGCGCCAATACTTCTCCGGCTATTTCTCCGTCGATCTGGTACGCCTCGGGGCGCTGGCGCATGCGTTCTTCGGCTTTGTACTCATCTGCGCGATCATCGTGCACATCTACGCAGGGATCTGGGTCAAAGGGTCGATTCGCGCAATGACGCGAGGCTGGGTCACGCCCGGGTGGGCCTGGAAACATCACCGCGCCTGGTTTCGCGAGGTGACCCGGGGCATCCAACAGAGGTAGAGTTGCGCCTATCATGGCGCAGCGCATCCTGGAACCTGGCGAGATCGAGACCCTCGCACAGCGATCCATTCCCCGGATTCGGTTGCCGGCGCGCGCGACGGTATTTGCGCGACGTGCGCGCCGCCTGCGCGATCTCGGCACCAGCACCAACACCGGCATTGGCGATTATCTGCGCTTTCTCGCGGTGCTGGTGGATGCGCAGCACTCGGCGCTGGCGGACCTATCCGTATCCATTCCAACTCCGGCACATCTCAAGGCGTCGGCCGAGCACGGTATGCCGCCCATCCAACCCGCCGCGTGGCCGCGCACCGATGCGTGGTATGAAACGCTCAAAAGAATCTCCGATGCGCTAGCCGCGCACGCGGAATTTCCATCGGGGGTCAACGAGACGGTTTCCAGACTTCGCCGCGCACCGCGTGAGTGGATCGAGTCACAGGCGGACGCATTGCTGCAGTATGAAGATCAGGCGATAGACGCCGCGGCGGCGCCGCTGGTCATGTCAGCCCTGCAGGTGCATTGGGCCGCGTTGGCCGCTTCCCTCTCCGCCGAGGCGATCCGTGCACTCGATGTACCGGGCCTGTGTCCTCTGTGCGGCAACCAGCCGGTGGCAAGCGTGGTCTACGCGCAGTCGCCCTATCAGGGGTATCGCTATCTGCATTGCGCGCTGTGCGCCACCGAGTGGCACATGGTGCGCGTGCAGTGCAGCCACTGCGGCGCCTCGGGCAAGAGCATCGCCTTCCAGTCCGCAATGCCGGGTACGCAGCAGGAGAACGACGGCAGCGCGGCCGAGGCAGCGGTGCGCGCGGAAACCTGCGAGCAATGCCGTTGCTACCGCAAAATTCTTTATCAGGAGAAGGATCCGCAGGTCGAACCGGTGGCCGATGACCTGGCCAGCCTCAACCTCGATCTGCTGCTCGGCCAAAGCGGCTATCATCGAGCCAGCGGCAACCCGCTGCTGTGGCAACCCAACGGTCATTGACGTGCCGTCCGACGTCACGCCGGCGCGTGCCGCCGATATTCCATCACTGGATCGCCTGTTGAATGACCCCGACCTCGCGCCGGCGCTGTCGCGCTTCTCGCGCACTCAGGTGACTGCGGCGTTGCGCGAGACGCTGGCGGCGCTGCGACAGCAGGCCATTCTCGGCGAACTGCATGGCGATGCGCTCAGTGCGCAGACCATCGCCCGAAGCGTCGACGCCCGTTTGCAGCAGGATACGCTTCCACGTCTGCGCGCCGTGTTCAATCTGACCGGCACGGTACTGCACACCAATCTGGGGCGGGCTCTGCTGCCGACCGCATTGCAGGAGTCGGTGCTGCGCGCTCTGACTGCTCCGGTGAATGTGGAATACGATTTGAGCAGCGGTGGCCGTGGTGACCGTGATGACGTGGTCGAGCCGCTGCTGCGCGAGTTGACCGGCGCCGAGGCCGCGACGGTGGTAAACAACAACGCGGCAGCTGTGCTGCTGGTGCTCAATACCCTGGCCAACCGGCGCGAGGTCGTGGTGTCACGCGGAGAACTGGTCGAAATCGGCGGCTCCTTCCGCATACCGGACGTGATGCGCAGCGCCGGATCAAAGCTCGTCGAGGTCGGCACCACCAATCGCACGCATGCCTCGGACTACACGGAAGCTGTCAACCCGCGCACAGCAGCGCTGATGAAAGTGCATACCAGCAACTATGCGATCACCGGATTCACCTCCTCGGTCGGAATCGGTGAGCTTGCGGAGCTCGGGCGGGCGCGCGGCGTGCCAGTGGTCGTAGACCTGGGCAGCGGCAGTCTGGTCGATCTGACGCGTTGGGGTCTGCCGAAAGAGCCGACCGTGCGCGAGGTAATCGCCGCCGGCGCCGACCTGGTCGCGTTCAGCGGCGACAAGCTCATGGGAGGACCTCAGGCGGGCATCATCGTCGGACGCGCCGATCTGATCGCGCGCATGAAGAAAAACCCGCTGAAACGCGCACTGCGGGTAGGCAAGCTGACCCTGGCCGCTCTTGAGGGGGTCCTGGCGCTCTACCGCGCGCCGGAATTGCTCTCTGAGAAACTCACGGTACTGCGCCTGCTCACGCGCAGCGCGTCCGAGATCGAGACTCAGAGCAGACGCCTGCTGGCGCCCGTTCAGGCGGCATTGGGGGACGCGTTCGAGGTCACGGCATCGCCGATGAGCTCCCAGGTGGGCAGCGGCGCGTTGCCGGCCGATCGGTTACCGAGCTTTGGATTGCGCCTGCAGCCATCGCGCGCCAGGCGCGCCAGCGTTGATCGGCTCGAGGTCAGGCTGCGCGCACTACCACGTCCTGTCATCGGGCGGCTCGCCGACAAGGCGCTGTGGCTCGACTTGCGCTGCCTGGAACCAGGGGATGAAGCCGAATTTCAGGCGCAGTGGAGTACGCTCGGCCGATGATCATCGGCACGGCCGGTCACATCGACCACGGCAAGACCAGCCTGGTGCGCGCCTTGACCGGCGTCGACACGGACCGGCTCAAGGAGGAGAAGGAACGCGGAATCTCCATCCAGCTCGGCTATGCCTATGCTCCCGTGATCGGCGGTGAGACCCTGGGAATCATCGACGTCCCGGGTCATGAGCGGTTGGTGCATACGATGGTCGCCGGCGCCGGGGGCATCGATTTCGCGCTTCTGGTGGTCGCCGCGGATGACGGCGTGATGCCACAGACGCGCGAACACCTGAACATACTTGAGCTGCTGGGAGTGCGTCGCGGCGCCGTGGCGCTCAGCAAAATCGATCGGGTGGACGAGGCGAGGTCCCTGGAGGTGGCGGCGCAGATAAGAACCCTGCTGGCCCCCACGGCGCTGCACGACGCGCCGCTGTTCGCCCTCAATGCTGCCGTCGCGGATGATCCGGGTGTAGCGGCACTGCGTGCCCACCTCATGGGTATCGCGGCGAGCTGGCCGATGCGTTCCGACGCTGGTTTGTTTCGCCTGGCGGTGGATCGCGTGTTTACGTTGCCGGGTCGAGGTACCGTGGCCACCGGCACCGCGCTGGCTGGGCGCGTTCTCGTCGGCGATACGCTCAGCGTGATGCCGGTCGGCGCGCTAGTACGTGTGCGCAGCATTCACGCGCAGAACCGCGAGTGCGAATCCGGTCGGGCAGGCCAGCGCTGCGCATTGAATCTGGCCGGGATCGACCGCACGGCACTGGCGCGCGGCGACTGGTTGGCCGATCCGCGCGCATTGCAGCCCAGTACCCGGCTCGATGTGCAGCTGCGCTGGCTGGCGGGCCGTGCGACGCTGGCAAATCGGGCGCCGCTGCACGTGCATCTGGGCACCGTGCATCGGGTGGCTCATGTGCTGCTGCTGGAGGCTAACGAGCTGACTGCAGGCGGCAGCGCACGCGCGCAGCTGGTGTTCGACAGCCCCGTCTGCGCGGTTGCCGGCGATCTCTTCATCGCCCGAGATGCCCAGGCGCGCCATACCGTGGGTGGGGGAATGATCATCGATCCAGACGCGCCAGAGCGCCGTCGGCGTAGCCCTGAACGGCTGGCCTGCCTGGGCGCCATTCAGCGTCTGCTGCGGGGTGAAGGCATGGTGCCATTGCTGGAAAATTCCCCGCAGGGTATTGAATTGCAGCGACTGGTTCGACTATGCAGTCTGGCACCGGAACATATGGCATTGCCGCCGCAGGCGCTGATCGTCGGTCCAGCGGGTCGCGGCGCAGTAATCCTGCAAGCGCATTGGCGAAGCTTGGGTCAACGCGCGCTGGACGCGTTGCGCGCGTTCCATCGACAGCACCCCGACGAGCCGGGGGTCGATCGGGGGCGCCTGCGACGCATCAGTGCACCGACCATCGCGGATGCCCTGTGGCGCGCGCTGATCAACGAACTGGTGCAGCAGCAGCAGCTGCAGCAGAGCGACCACTGGCTGCACCTTCCAGAACATCGGGTCAGCTTGACCGAGCGCGAACGAGATCTGGCGCAAAAGCTGCAAACCGCCCTGGCCGCGGGAGGTTTCGATCCTCCCTGGGTACGAGAGCTCGCGCATGGCGTGCCCGCCGACGATGAGGAAGTCAGACGCGTGTTGCGCAAGTGCACGGTGCTGTGTGAGGTCTACGAGGTGGTACGCGATCTGTTCTATCACCGCGACAGTATTCGTGCGTTGGCTGGGCGGCTGCGCAGTCTGTGCGAGCAGCGTGGCCTGGTCGAGGCGGCTGACTATCGTGATTCGATCGGACTGGGCCGAAAACGCACCATCCAGGTTTTGGAGTTCTTCGACCGCGTTGGCTATACTCGACGCACCCCCCGGGGACGGGTGCTGCGTGCCGACAGCAGCTGGCGTGAAGCGAATAACTTGACCTAAGCATCGCGACGCGCTGACGGCGGCAACGGAAGGCATGCGCATCCGGTGGTGCGGCCGGGCTTCAAACCCGGTGGGGGACGGCAATCGTTTCCCGGTAGGTTCGACTCCTGCTACCTTCCGCCATCCGGCGAGGCGAGGTTCAATGAGCGCGCAGCCATCATCGCAACGGCGGCCCCGATTGACGTCGCTCTCGCACGGCGGCGGCTGCGGTTGCAAGATTTCCCCAGGCGTTCTGGCCGGTCTGCTGCAGGGCGCGTTGCCGGGCGCGCCCTACGCCGATCTGCTGGTGGGCGCGGATACTGCCGACGATGCCGCCGTGTATCGCCTGAACGACGAGCAGGCCATCGTCGCGACCACCGATTTCTTCATGCCGATCGTCGATGATCCATTCGACTTCGGGCGTATTGCGGCCACCAATGCCCTATCTGACATCTACGCCATGGGTGCGCGTCCACTGCTGGCGTTGGCGATCGTCGGCATGCCGATCAATGCGCTGCCGCACGACTGCATTCGCGACATCCTGCGCGGCGGCGAGTCGGTGTGCGCACAAGCCGGCATTCCCATTGCGGGTGGCCATAGCATCGATTCCGTAGAACCCATATATGGACTCGCCGTCACCGGCGTGATCGACCCGCAGAAAATCAAACGCAACAGTCGTGCACAGAATGGCGATCTGCTGGTCCTGGGTAAGCCGCTCGGCGTCGGTATTTTGTCCGCGGCGTTCAAGAAGGATCTATTGGACGACGCCGGCTACCGCGTCATGATCGACACCACGACGCAGCTCAATCTGCCGGGGATGCAGCTTGCGAATCTCGCCGGCGTGCACGCGATGACGGATGTGACCGGTTTTGGATTGCTGGGCCATATGCTCGAGATGTGCCGGGGCAGCAGTCTGGGCGCGCTCATCGAGGCTGGCAGAGTGCCGCTGTTGCCTGGAGTATTGGCGCTCGCAGAATCCGGAATTGCGACCGGTGCCTCGAACCGAAACTGGCTGTCGTATGGCAGGCAGGTACGAGCGCTCAGTCCCATGAGCGCCTCGCGGCAGACAATTCTGACCGATCCGCAGACCTCCGGCGGCCTGCTGGTTGCCTGCGACCCGGAAGCATTGCCTGTCGTGCAAGGGATCTTCGAGCGGTTTGGATTTACTCAGGCATCGGTCATCGGCAGCATGGTCGCCGGCAGTGGGGAGATACAGATTGAGTGAACACGCGGCAGCGGTGCCTCTCTACGAAAGGCGATTGACCCCGGCCACGCGCATCACGATCCTGCTGATCGTCGCGATCGTGGGTCTTTTCTACGTGAAGTGGATGCCGTACTACCACAAGGCATTCCTCGCTTCGGCCAACTACTCCATCGGCAAATCGATGCTGATGGGCACCGCCGCGCAGGCGCCGGCGCCGTCGTGGCAGGCGGCGGTCGACTACGCGCTCGCCTATGGAAAGGCCATCTGGCAGGCGATGGTTCTGGGACTACTGCTGGGGTCCGCGCTGCAGGAGTTTGCGCCCCGAGCATGGATTGCCCGGGTGCTCGGGCAGGCGAGTTTTCGCAGCGTGGCGCTGGGCGGCCTGTTGGCGATTCCCGGCATGATGTGCACCTGTTGCGCGGCGCCGGTGGTGATCGGATTGCGACGCGCAAACGCCTCGGCAGCCGCAGCGACCGCCTTCTGGCTGGGTAACACCGTCCTGAATCCGGCGGCTCTGGTATTCATGGGATTCGTACTGGGCTGGAAATGGTCGGCGCTGCGACTGGGGCTGGGCATACCGCTGGTATTCGGCACCGGGTATCTGATCAGCCGACTGTCCCGACCGGGTGACATCGCGGCGCTGCGCACGCAGCTGAGTCGGGCAGTCGCCGAATCCGCGCCTGAAAGCCCTTCGATCAAGGGCTGGTTCACCCGATTTGCACGGCTGGTGATCGGGCTCATCCCGGAATACCTGGTGCTGGTGCTGATTCTGGGTGCCACCCGTGCGTGGCTGTTTCCGGTGGCAGGTCCCGCGCTCGGCAACGATCTGGGATGGATTGCCCTGATGTCGGCGGTTGGACTGCTGTTCGTCATCCCCACCGCGGGGGAAGTGCCCATCGTGCAGGCCATGCTGGCTTTGGGCGTGGGAGCGGGGCCTGCCGCGGCGCTGATGATGACTCTGCCACCCGTCAGCCTGCCGTCACTCGCCATGGCGGGAAAAGTGTTTTCGATTCGCGCGTTGGCGGTGATATCGCTGGTCGTGTTGGTAATGGGCATCGTGGCAGGGCTGCTGGCAGTGCTGTTCAAGTTCTGAAAAGCCCGTCGAGGTGTTGCCTGCCGATCCAGCCGAATCACGCATTCAGTCCGGACGAGAAGGCATCATCGCGACCGAGTCGAAAGCAGCAGCTCTCGCGTTGTGGCGAGGCTCTCGAGCACCCGGGTTTGGTTGGGTTTCAGGCGAATCTCGTTGTAACGCTGGAGGGCTCGGGTAGCTGCTTCTGCAGCAGTGCCCCCGGATCTGCTGACGGCGTCAATAAAGGCCGCCCCGTCGAGAAGGCCCGATGAAAAGCCGGCTCCCACCATCGGTGACGCCACGTGCGCGGCGTCGCCCACGATACCGAGTCGGCCAGCCACGAGCCGTTCAGGTAAGTACTCCGCCAGCGGCGTTCCAAAGATAACCCCGCGTTCGATCGCGGAGGTAATGATCTCCCGAGCGGCCCCATGCCAGCGCGTTGCCGCAAGCGCCAGCAGCTCAGCGCGCATTTCGTCGTCGATAGCGGTAGGAGGAACGCTCCCCAATACTTCTTCGCCGGCGAGATAGCCTCGGTCGCGTAGCCACTGCGTCCGGCTTGCGTCGTACCAAGCGAGCGTTATGGAGCGCTTCCCCCGAGAGGTTTCACCGTTTGGACCTGGGACCCGGTATACGACCAGACGTGCCGTTTCTGGGTGCGGCGAGCGCCCGCCGCCGAGCGACTTCTGATCAAGAAGCCGTGCGGGAAGCCATGATTCCTCGACCAACGCACGCCAAATGAGGAAGCCGCCGTAGGGAGCAAACGGCCGTGCCGGCCAAACCGCTCTTCGAACCACGCTGCGATAGCCATCCGCTCCAATGATCACGTCGGCCGATGCCTTGACGCGTGGACCGGAGAGGTAGGCTGCACGTTCGTCAGATGAAATGAGATCGACCCGCGCGGACTCGTGCACGGTCAGTCCAGCTGTCGCGTCGGCGACTTCCCGAAGCCATCGATAGATGGCCAGCCACGTCGATGTGTCGCGATAACCCTCGTTAACTACAGGAAGCGCACGCGCAAGGCCGTCCACACTTGCGTCGACACCCGTCGTGCCGGTAATGAGGGCACGCTCGACGCCAAGCCCGCTTCCGCCTCGCTCCTCGCCGGTATACTGTTCGTAGACGTTAACAGGTAGCCCTCGTCGAGCGAGACCAATTGCAGCGGCCAGTCCGGCGAGTGACCCCCCTACAATCGCGACGTTGCCAGTGAGCGATTTCGGCATGTGATTACCGGCCCTTTATTTCGAGCCGCCGTTGATCAAAGAGCTGTCAGCCCTCTCCGCCCTCCAATCGCGACAAAATGATTTATGCAGAGCCGCAGGCGCCGGTGCGAAGCCACTTTCGCTTTGCCAGCTTCCCGTAACAAAGCTTTTCATGCCTCTCGACGAGCCAGTGCAAAGGGGGTGAATTTCATTCGACTAGGCCTACTTTTCCGTTGAAGCGATTCCGACGCGAGTGCGCCCATTGTCCCCGGAACCCAAATGAGCTCGCTTTTCCATCTCCAGAATCACGGCCGAAAAATCTTGCTCCTGGCCTGGCGCCGATTGTGCCGCATTGATCTGGAAAGCCGCTCGTGTCGCGGGCATCTCCGCGCCGATCGCAGCTGCAAGGTTGAGAATGAGTCCAAAATCCTTGTTCATCAGCCGAAGGGGAAATTGCGGGCTATAGTCGTTCTTTACCGCTCTTCCCAACTTGCCTACGTGTGCAGGAGCGACCACCGCAGTTTCTGCAAGAACGCCCAGCAAACGGTTGCGATCGAGTCCAGCCTTCTCACCAAGTGCAACGGCCTCGGCAATGGCCTGCATCCCGATTCCCAACAGGCTGTTCACGACGAGCTTCATGGTTGCTCCGGAACCGCTGGGCCCCAGATAAAAATATTTTCGGGCGATCGCTCTAAAGATCGACTCTGCGGCGGCGAAGCATCCCTGGTCCCCGCCCCCGAACAGGGTCAGCGCCCCTTGCTCGGCGACCGGTGTACTCCCCGACATGGTCACGTCGAGGACCTGAATTCCACGCTCGGAGCCCAGTCTCGAGAGTTCCTGCGAAGTCTTCGGATTCACTGTGCTCAGATCGATAATCAGTGCACCCTGTCGCGCGTGGGCGAACACGCCATCTGCTCCTCCATAAACTTGAAGAACAGCTTCATCGCTCGCAAGGCACGACAACACGACGTCGCAGCTGGAGGAAAGCTCAGCCACGCTCTCCGCGACCTTGCCGCCGCATTGAATGAGCTCCTCCGCCTTGTTGCGGTGCCGGTCATAAGCGACCAGCTTGAAGCCGGATGCAAGCAACCTCTGCGCAATCGGCCGACCCATGTAGCCGATGCCGACAAATCCGAGTGTGGTTTTTTCCGATGTGATCGCATTCATGTCTAGTTGTCCCTTGGCGGGCACTGAGCGAGTACGCTTGTTTTCACAGCTCCCGCTCGCTCGGTGGCTTTACGTTATTACACCTGTCTCAAGGTCGTTGTCGCGGGCAATAAAGCGCTCTTAGCCGGACCACCGGGTCCCGCGCCGATCCTTCCAGGGACCGCCATCTACGTAGCGCTCGGGATACAGCGCCTTTGAACGTGGGTCTTCCGCGGTGTCGAGCTGAAGAACCATCCACTTCGGGTACGGAACCCCCGGGTCCGACGCCGCGTCCAGGAGCCGGATGTCCTCCTCGGAAAGCCGAAGGTCTACGGCACCGATGTTGTCTTCCAGTTGCTCAGCCTTTCGGGCAGCTACGATCACGCTGCTGACGGCCGACCGGCCCAGCACCCACGATAGCGCCACACGCGCCGGGCTTGCGCCATGCCGGCCAGCCACCTCCTTCAGCACTTCCACGACACGGTAGCCCATCTCCTTGTCGAAGGGCACGAAGGAACCGGCCTCCGCGAAGCGCGTGCCGGCAGGCGCGGGATTGGTACGGCTGTACTTCCCCGAGAGGAAGCCGCCAGCAAGCGGGCTCCAAACCAGGACACCGATGTTGTAGTACTCGGCGAACGACTGGAACTCGTATTCGAGACCTCGGCCGACGAGACTGTAGTGCATCTGCGCCGTCACGTATTTTTCCAACCCCAGCCGCTCCTGCAGCATAACCGCGGTGGCCGCCTGCCATGACATGAAGTTGGAGAGCCCGACATAGCGCACCTTCCCCTGGCGCACAACATCATCGAGCGTCCGCACTGTCTCCTCCAGTGGCGTGTTGCTGTCCCAGCCATGCACCTGGTAGAGATCGATGTAATCGGTCTGCAGCCGTTGGAGACTACCCTCCACTTCGCGCATGATGTTCACCCGGGTCGCGCCGCTTCGATTGAGATTATCGCTCATGGGCAGCCGGACCTTGGTGGCCAGGACGATTTCCGACCTCACGCCCTTCAGGGCATTACCCACCAGAGTTTCGCTCTCCCCAAGGCTGTACACGTCCGCGGTATCAATGAAGTTGATGCCCCTGTCCAGGGCCAGCTTCACCATCCGCGTTGTGTCCTCCTGACCGAGGTTGCCCATGTTCATCTTGCCGCCGAACTGCATCGTACCGAGCGCCACTTCGCTCACGATGAGTCCGGTATTCCCCAGTTTCCTATACTTCATCTGCCCTACTCCTTGCGCTGCAAACGAAACCAGTGATGGCGGGACCCAATCCTCGTCACAGATCTCAGATTGCGCCCGGATTGTTTCCCCGCTCTTGCAGGAGCTTCCGACTCCGTGACGAATGAAATTCTGGCTATGAGAGACTTAAAATTCGAATCGCCTGACGCCCCATCCCTGGTGGATGCTCTACGCCGATGCTGAACTCGATGTGAACTGCACAGAACGCTGATTGCCGGCAGCCCGATGCTCGCTGCCGGCTCGGCCGACTGCGCGCAACCCAGGGCAAGACTGAAACGTCACCGCTGGTCACCGCTGGTCGCTGTGCGAGTTGTCGACGCGCCCGCCGGCGGTAAGCAGCAGCTCCACCGCATCATCGTACCACTGGCTATTCGCCTGAACCTCACCCAGTGCCTCCTCGTGCGGCCGCTGCGCATCCAGCACCTGTACATATCCGGCGTTGCCCGCCGCATACGCCTGGCGCGTGAGCGGGAGCGCCGAGCGACGCAGCCTAGAGAACGCACGCTCTATTGGCATACGTCTGCAGCGGGTTCTTCTTCAGCGTGATGATGACCCGAACATTCGGCACGTCACCCAGCTGCTTTGCGGTATGACCGACGTGCGCGCCGGGCGTGCTGGCGTAGGCTGACTCGTCCGAATTGAACTGGAACTCGCCGGGCCCTTGACGCAGGGTTGACCCGTCAGCCGTCTGAACCTCCCAGGCACCCGACAGCGTAATCACCCATTGCGGACCCGGCGCATGATGCCAATCGCCATACCAACCCTTGGGAAGGACGGAGAACACCACGCTCTGCACTTCTTCTGGAGCAAGCCCGAAATAGTAAGGCGACGCGGGCGCTGCGAACGATTCCAGATCGAGCCCCTTCAATACGCATCGGCTGACATGCGTCGCCCCCTTATCGTCTGCCCACACGTTTGCGTACAGCACCTCGTGTTTGGCGCCTGCTTGTTCGGCCGTCATGCCTGCTGGCGCGACTTCCGTGGTAAGCAAGACGGGTTTCTTGCTTGCTGTATCGGCGGCGTGCGCTCCGACTATCTGAGTGGTCGCCAAGGCCATCGCCCATGGAAATGTATTCACGGTCGTTCTCGTGTATTTTCCCGTCATAGCGTGGGTCTTGGCCAATCTCGCCCGGCGCTCCTATATCCTCCTCAGCCGCCGGGAGAATGAGCGTATAGCGGCCCTTTCGTTCTCCATACGCCGAACCACATTCATACCGATCAGCTCAAACAAGCACATCCTCGCTTCGGGGTCGGCGACGCGGACTATGGTGTGAAGATACTTGGTCATGGCATTCCTCTGTAGTCGTCAAACTGTCCGGGTTTAGGTTCCTGACTGCGTTGCGCTCACGCGCCATACGGTATTTCCAACATCGTCTGCGACCAGCAGAGCCCCGGTCCTGTCCAGCGCGAGGCCCACGGGCCGTCCGTGAACCGTCTCGTTGTCCTTCCCGAGGAAGCCGGTGACCACCGCGGTTGGTTTGCCAACCGGTCGGCCGTTCACGAAAGATACGAAAATCACCTGGTAGCCGTTCAAGGGGCTGCGGTCCCAACTGCCGTGCTCACTGATGAAGGCGCCGTTAGCGAAGGCCGACGACAGGTGCTGACCTTCGCTGAACAGCAGGCTGAGCGGGGCGACGTGGGAACTTAAAGCATAGTCGGGCTCGATCGCTTGAGCGACGAGGTCCGGACGCTGAGGGTGGACTCGAACGTCAACATGACTTCCCCAATAGCTGTAAGGCCAGCCGTAGAAACCACCCTGCCGGATCGAAGTTAAATAATCGGGGACGAGATCGGGGCCGATCTCGTCGCGCTCGTTAACCACGGCGAACAACTGACGCGTCTGCGGCTCGAACGCCACGCTGGTCGGATTGCGCGTGCCGGAAGCGAAGATGCGCTTGGCGCCGGTCAACCGGTCGACCTCGTAAATGGCGGCACGGCCCTCCTCCACGTCCATGCCGTTTTCGGTGATGTTGCTGTTTGAGCCCACGCCGACGTAGAGCTTCGAACCGTCAGCGCTCGCGGTCATCGACTTCGTCCAGTGATGGTCGAGCCGCCCTGCTGGAAGGTCGGCGAGCTTCACGCCAGGCGATGTGATCCGCGTCATCCCCGGCACATAATTGAAGGCGAGGATAGCGTCGGTATTGGCGACGTACAGCGTGTTACCAACGAGCACAATTCCATAGGGCGAGTAGAGATGATCGATGAAGACCGTCCTGAGCTCGGGTTTGCCATCGCGGTCGGCGTCGCGTAGCAAAGTGATGCGATTGCCACCCTTTTCGGCGGCCCCGGCCCGCGCCTTCACCTGTCCGGCGATGAAATCCTTGGGCCGATAGGCCTCGGTGCCCGGGCCGTTGCTCTCGACGACCAGGATATCGCCGTTGGGCAGCGTATAGAGAGTACGCGGGTGCTCGAGCCCCGTCGCGAGCGCCTCGACCTTGAGGCCTGCGGACACCGCTGGCATCTCGCCCGCCTTCCAACCGATCGCGTTCGGAACGCTCATGGGCGGCAGTAGATACGCGTGCGGTTCGGGCAGGTAAGGGGTCGGGCCGTATTGCCGGGCCGGGTCGCCGCCCCTCGAGCTGCACGCCGCAAGCGCGACGAACGAGATCAGTGCGGCAATCGGACGAAGAGATGTCGTTTTCATGGGCGGTCTCCGGTTGCGCGGCCCGTAGCGAGGCTCCATCCTCGCGCGCCGGCGATGAGTAACAGGATGGTGGACACCGCGGACAGCAAGATCCCTTGCGGTACTACGGAGGTCCATGCGTCGCGGCTATGCACGAACGCGTTGATCAGAGACAGCAGGGCGGCAGCGGTAACCATGACGAAGGAACCTGGGTTGAGCCGGCCGGCGCGCCCTGTCGCGAAGTCGATCAGCATTAAGATGACGGCGACGAGCATGACGATCAGGCCAACCGTGATGAGCCAGGCGGAGAAGTTTGCCCACTGCCAGAGCGCCGTCGCGTAATAGATGTAGTCGGTGCCAAAGGCGGCTATCAGCAGTACCCCGCCCGCGCCGATGAATCCGCGGTGTAGCAGGCCCGGTGCGCGGCTGTGACCAATGGCTCTGCGCAGCCGCTCGCCGTGCAGGTCGCCGGATGAAACAACATTGCCGAATTGCTTTTGCGCTAACATTGACAGACTCCTAAGTTTCCATTGCCTGGACTGAGGCACCGTCAGAAAGGTTAAAGGTGGCTTCCTGTGCGACGGAATGATTCATGGCTGACCTCGACTTTGCAGATTGCGCGATCTATTCCGCGCGACGGTCGTTACGAGGGGATTTCGACAGTCCTCGCAGATGTTTCAACCGAAATGCCGCTCCCGCTCGAGCGATCTCGACATCATGCTCGAGAGTATCGAAGCTTTGCGTGGAGGCGCGCAGTAAGGGCACCGTGTTGCCCAGCCACGGATGTCCAGGTATTTCATTTGAAATTCATGCCCTGGAAAATGAAATTGACAGTAAATTTGTCGCCCTGAACGTGATACCGACGATCTGAGCGTATCTGCAAATAAAGACCGCTTTGGTCTGGAAGAAAGATGGCATGAAGGTTTGTGTGTACGGTGCCGGATCCATTGGTGGTTACCTCGCGGTCGAGCTTGCGCTTGCCGGCAATGACGTCTGCACCATAGCGCGTGGCGCCCACCTCGAGGCGGTCCAACGGAACGGCCTGCGACTAAGAGTTCGCGGTGAGGAGATCAAACCGCAAAATTTTAGTCGTCATATCGCCTTCAGGGGGCGCCTTGGCTATCGCTGCGCCAACCGCCGCCCAGTGCTTTGAACACAGCGATCTGGTCTTGAACCAACGTGGCATCGGATGCCGCAACGGCCGCGTCGATTGCGACCAACGATTGTTCCGTGGTGAGCAGCTCGAGGGCGCTTAATGAGCCGGCGAGGAATTGATCGTGCGCCATGCCATAGGCTGCGTCCACCTTGTCCCGCGCGTCGCCGAGCGACTCCCGATTTTCGAGCCCCGCGTTGTACGCGGTGAGCGCCTGTTCGGTCTCTTTGAGCGCTGTGAGCACCACGGAATCGAACGACGCCAGCGCAGCCGCTTGCTCGGCCTTGGCTTGCCGTACCCGCGCGCGCGGTCCGGCCATATTGGGGAATGCCCAGCTGATCGTAGGGCCGATGCCCCAAGTGCGACCAATATTGGTGTTGAGCTGCGGCACTTCTGTCGCCGCGCCACCGTACAATCCGACCAAGCGGATAGTGGGGTACAAGTCGGCCGTCGCCACGCCGATATCGGCGGTCGCGCCCGCCAGTCGCCGTTCAGCCTGCCGCACATCCGGGCGGCGCTTGATGAGCGCCGACCCATCACCCACCGGGATGAGCGCGACGAGGCGCGGCGGCGTCACACACCCCTCCAGATCGTTAGGTGCCTGGACTGGAGTGCGGCCGAGAAGCGCGGTCAGCTCGAAGAGTGCCCCTCGCCGTTGGCCCTCGAGTTCCGGAATACTCGCTCGGACCTGTGCCACCAACGCTTGGGCCCGCGTGACATCGTAATCGGAATTCGCTCCAGCTTCATGGCGCCGTACGGTGATATCGGCCTCGCGGGACACGACCGCAAGGGAGTGACGTGCAACGTCGAGTTCTTCTCCGAGTGCGCAGACTGCAGCATAGGCGCGCGCGGTTTCCGCAGCCACCACGACCCGCACGCTGTCGCGTGCCGCGGCGACCGATTCCGCGTTGGCATTCGCCGCTTCAATCAGGCGGTGCACGCGACCGAACAGATCGACCTCGTATGCGACTTGAACCAGGTCCTCAAGGAGCCAGATCGTCTGCGGGCGATGTCCGCCGAGCTCCAGGATCTCATCCGTGACGGCATCGCGCCCGTACAGACCGCCCGCGAACGCCGCCGTCGACGGGTATCGATTGACTTGCGCCACCGACACTACTGCGCGAGCCGCGGCGAAATTCGCATCAGCCGCCGCGAGCGTGCGGTTCGCGCTAAGCGCCTCCTGTACCAGCGCGTCGAGCCGTGAGTCATCGTAGAGTTTCCACCACGCATCCGGCGGCGGCGCCGGTACTTCCGCCGCGGTGTTCACAGACGTCAGCGGCGTGTCTGCACCCAACGGCAGCGTCGGCGCGCGGTAGTTGGGTCCCACGCGGCACGCGGTGAGCGAGGCCAGAACGATCACAACGATCACAATGCTCGCCGCGGTCCGCTGCGATCGGCTCATGACGGATCCGCTCCCCGGGGACGAAACAGAAGCGGGGGGGATGCCGGTCCCTGCGGAGCAGCACTTCTCAGCACCACGAACAGCAACGCTAGTGCCGTAAGAGCGGCGATCGCGACAAACCCATCGATGACCGCCTGGGTGGTCGCAGCGGCGCGAACGACATTCCCCAACACCTGCTCGCCCCGGTTGACCGCGCCGATCGGGTCTATGACTCGAGTCGTTGCGGCGCCATATGCGCTCACGCGCTGGATGACTCGAGCATCGCCCAGCTGTACGTGCTGGCCGATCAGGTTCGAGGCCACCTGTCCGCGCACTCGAGCCAAAGTGGTGACGAATGCCGTGCCGATCTCCCCTCCCATGAGCCGGGCTGTTTGCAGCACTGCGCCAAACGTGAGCGCATCCTGGGGCTTCAAGTGCAGAACTCCGAAGAATACAACGCCGGACAGCGCAAAGCTCTGTCCGATGGACTGCAGGAGCTGGGAGGGTAGAAACTGCTCCGAGCCCCAGATGGGAG
>Ga0302325_10010749_pt1 | contig 19786 bp, 20 predicted proteins | sample Palsa_T0_2_FD_201948 | JGI IMG/M metagenome (GOLD analysis project Ga0302325, IMG submission 201948) | Peat permafrost microbial communities from Stordalen Mire near Abisko, Sweden - Palsa_T0_2 | ecosystem: Environmental > Terrestrial > Soil > Palsa > Peat permafrost | place: Sweden: Abisko...
CGTGCAGGAACGCTGGTTGGCCCTGTGCGGTTGACTTGAGCTGATCGATATAGGTGTGGCGGTAGCCCGGCAGCCACTTCAGGACGGCGTTGATCATCCACACGACGCCCAGGGCGAGGCGGAGCACAATCGCCGGCCAGGTGCGGGGCGCATGGGTGTTCGCTATGAGGTCGGGACTGCGGTCGACTGCGATGGTTGCCATCGGTGGGTCTCCTTGGATCTCGGTTTGGGTTCACCGGTCCAGACGCCGCGCCGCGTGTTTCCTTCCCGAGTGAGTCGTCGTCGCGGCGCGCCGACGTCAGCGCGGCGACGTCAGGAACTGCTCGAACGCGGCCAGCGCCGCCTCGGTCCCGTGGCGGCTCGCCGAGCATCCCGCGCCGCGACCAGCGGTCCGATCCGGGCTACCATCGGCCCCGCGCGGGCGGTTAGCTCAGCTGGTAGAGCGCCTCTCTTACACGGAGGAAGTCGGCGGTTCGAGCCCGTCACCGCCCATCGCGTGATTAGGCCGGGAACCGACATCTTTTGAGTTTGGCTCCGGGGCCAGGCGAGCGCTTCGGAAGCGTCGAGCTACCACCTCGGGCAACCATTCCCCCTCTTTGAGCGACGTCCCCTCGTGGATTCGGAGGTTTCAGACCGTGCTGAGCGCCGCTACCTCGTCGGCGGCTTGAGCGATCGCGGCGCGGAGGTCGGTGGTGGGGTCCTCGGCCCATTGGCCGTTTGCTCGGTCGAAGGTCGCCATGGCGATCTTCGCCGCGAGCCGCGCCGTTGGTGGCGCTGTGCCACGTTTGGCAAGTGCCTGCGCGAGGGCGTCGGTGAGTGCGGCCGTCTTGGCGTAGGCGCGCTCTTGTAAAGCTGGAGTGACGGCGATGACCTCGGCTCGCTGCGCGGCGACGGGGCGGTTGGCGATCAGGAGTGGTACCGCGGCGGTGAGCGCCTGTACGAGGACAGGAAGCGGCGCGAGCCCGTCGGGCGCTGCGGCGACGGCGTCGAGAAGGATCGCGCGCAGCTCGGCTTCGCCGTCGAAGAGCACCTCGCGTTTGTCGGCGAAGTGGCGAAAGTAGGTGCGCTCGGTCACTCCGGCGCGCGCGGCGATCTGGGCGGTGGTGGTCTCGCGCACCTCCGCGAGGCTCTCGGCGTCGATCGCGAAGTCGCCGATCTGCTCAATTCTCGTCCTCACGTCGGCCGGAGCCTGCGATAGGAGTGATGTGAGATATCCGTCCGGTTCGCGGGCTTCCTCACGTGCTGGTAGAGCCGGGCTTTCGTCTTCCGTCGAGACCTCCTCAAGATCGTTATATGTATAAAAATATCACGCTCGGGTAGACTTTCGCGCCGTTGACATCCCCGGCGACCCCCAGCCGGGATCGCAGGCGCGTTTCGCTCCAGACAGACCATGGCTCCGCGCAACCATCTGAACGCCGACCGAGGCCCGCAAAGCACTCGCCCGCCCCAGCGGCCAGGAACGCCCGACGCCCCGCGCGAGGACTCATACCTCGCCGCATCTGCGTGGAAGATGATGTCCCGCATCGTGTTGAGGGATGATCGGACCGAGGAGCTTCGCCAAACGCTCGCACTCGGGCGCGGGAGCGGTCGCGTCAAAGCACTGCTGAGTTTGACCAGCGGCCCGCGAACCCTCAGCGACCTCGCCCGAAACATAGGGGCCGATGCGCCGTACGCGACGCTCATTGTCAATGAGCTGAGCGCGCTCGGGCTCGTATCACGCAGACAGGATGATCAAGACCGCAGACGAAAGTTCGTCGAACTCACCAATCAGGGTCGCGCCGCCGCCACGCGCGCGCAGAAGATCCTCGACCGGCCACCGCCAGCGCTTCGGGAACTGCCGCACGAAGAGCTGACTGAACTGGCGCGGATCCTCCAGGGCGTGGCTCGCGAGCACCGCGGCGGATGACAAGAACCGCCTGCCTCCTTCGACGCCGATGGGGTACCAGGCTCCAAGCCCGCAGCGGCGACAGCACCGCCACCGGGTCCGCTCGAGTATCGCGAAAGTCCGCCGGAATCGCCGCGAAAAGCTCCGGGTTGAGTATCGCTGCTACGGTAAAGCAGCGGATAACAATCTGGATTGCCAACCTTATCCGACATCGCCATGGCTTCATAGCTGCCGGTGCGCTACGACCTATCGGCCGAGGTGCCCGGTTGCTCACCCGATCCGTCAGAGGCGTCGTTCGCGGTGAGGACGATCCGACCGCCCACCCCACCCCGGGCGAGTAGTTCGTGAGCAGCGCTGGCCTCTGCCAGCGCAAAGGTACGCGCAACCTTGATGTCGAAGGCACCGGCCTGAGCAAGAGCGGTGAGCCGCAGCCGGGCATTGTTACGAATCGAGATGCCGTGCTCGCTTTGGCCGGGTGAGCCACCGAGCGCTTGAATGCCTGCGCTGGCCGCGCGCTTGAACCCGACCACGGTCACAATCCGCGAGCGGTCGGCGACCAGAGCCAGCGAGGCGTCGATCGCCTCGTCGCTCCCTGTGAGGTCAATGGCCGCGTCGACCCCGTTGGGCGTGGCCACGGTGATGCGCTCCCTCAATCCGTCGCCGCGCGCGACGGCGATTGCCCCGTAGCGGTGAAGTGACGGAAAATGCGCCTCGCTGCAAACCCCCACGACCGCGATGCCGTCAAGCACGGCGAGCTGGATCACGGACAGCCCAACGCCCCCAGCGGCTCCGTGAACGAGAATCGTCTCGCCGGGCCGAGCGCGCACCGACGCCAGACAGTGCGCGGCGGTCGTGCCGACGAGCATCATCGACGCCGCCTGCGTCCACGAGAGCCGGGTGGGCTTCGGGATGACGTTGGCTGCATCGACGACGACCCGCGTCGCGTATGCGCCCGCGATTCGATAGGCGATCACCTCGTCGCCGACCTGAATTGGGCCCGTCGGCCCGTAGGCGTTCTTACCGACCGCCGTCACGACTCCCGCGGCCTCAACGCCGAGCGGGATGGGGAACTGGGGAGGCGGCTGGGCGCCGGCCCGTGCGTAGCCCGCATCCCGGTAGATCTTGTAGTCCCGAGGGTTCACCCCCGCGGCGCGGACGTCGATCGCTACCTCTTCCGCAGACGGCGACCTCGTGTCAGCCGACGTCATCGTGAGCACGCTCGGGTCACCAAAACGCGTGGCCACGATCTTCATGCCAGCAACCGCCTCCGGTAATGTCGGCCGGGTCTACGGGGCCATACGTTTTTCGGCGACTCGCATGTTGCGTCTTCACTTTCCGGTACCCCAAGCGCAGCGACAGTGGGCGCCGCCGCTTCGCGGCGAGCCGAGTAGGCCTTGGAGAAGCTCGTCCGGTAGTCCCTGGGCGGCACCGGGATGAGATGCGTCAGATTGGGAGCCAAGACGATCCGCGGGGCCACGAGAGACGGCTCGATCAGCTCGTCGCCGCTTGGCCCGGTCCGTGGCCGTGGCACCACACCATGATCGCCCGCTTGAACTGGATGACCCGATCGCCGTGCTGGTTCGTCGCCCAGGTCAGCACCGAGAGAATGCCCTGTCCGGGCTTGCTGGTGGACGGGCGGGTCTCCAACACCTCGGAACTGGCGCGGATCGTATCCCCTGGGTAGCTCGGCCGAAGGATCCGGACCTCATCCATGCCCAAGAAGAACACCGCCTTCGGCGCCACGCTCAGCTCACGGACCGACATCCCGTGAACGAGCGCGAGAAGGTATCCGCCGTTGATAAGCATGTCCGGATGACCGGACTCGCGCGCGTCGATGACGTCGAGATGCGCGGAGCTGGAGTTCCCTGTCAGCAGGGTGAACAGCTGGTTCTCGTATTCGGTCAAGGTCCGTCCGGGCCAGTGGTGGATGATCTCCCCGACCGTGTACTCCTCGAGGTATCGTCCGTTCTGCTCGCGTTCAAAGGTCTCCATTGCCTATTCACGCTTTCCGTTATCGGCGGCGCTCGCGGTCAGCCGGCGCGCAACACGCTTGGTCGCCTCGTCGATCATCACTCCATCGACCCGGCTGGCGCCGTCACCGGCGGCCAGGACTTTCCGGGCCCACGCCAGCCGTTGCGCCGAGGGGCGGAAGGCCGCATCTATCGCCGCTAGTTGACGCGGGTGAATCGCGGCCTTGGCCGTAAACCCCAGGCCGCGGGCGCTCCGGATCCGGGCGGCGAACCGCGCCCCAGGCTCGACATCGGGCTCAGGCGTATCGACGATGTGCTGAACATGTGCGGCGACGCACGCCACGACGATTTGCGAGCGGATGTGATCGACGAGGCGATCATCGTCGTCGTCCCAGAGTCCGAGATCGGCACGCATGTCACCGGCGCCGAACATCACCCCCGCCACCGGGACGTCTGAGGCGAGCAGCATCCGGAGGTTCTCGACGCCCTCCGCCGACTCGATCAGCAGCCAGATCCCCAGCCGCTGCCCACGCCGTGACACCGTCTCGGCCACTCGGCGCAGGTCGTCGGAGGCCTGCGCCTTCGCGAGAAGCACCCCGTCGAACCAAGTGGGAATGACCGCCAGATCGGCTGCCCGTTCCTCTTTCCCGGCACGAATGCGACATAGGGCTGGCGGACCCCCGGGATCCTGTACCGCCTGGGTCAGATTTTCCTCCGCGGCAGCGCGCTCCTCGAACGGGACGGCGTCCTCCAGGTCGACGATGACCGAGTCAGCGCCTGTAGCGCCACTCAAGGCCTTCTCCAAAGGGCGCCGGCGGTGCGCAGGTACGTAGAGAAAAGACCTCATGATCTCTCGCCTCGACGATCGCGATCTGCACCGGCTCATGTGTGATCAATGTAAGCGCAACCAGCACGGCTTGGGCGGTATCGGATCCCACAATTTGCAGGTCCGGACTATGAGGCGATCACAGTCACGGGCCCCACGCACCCATGTGAGCCCGCGGCCGGCGAGCCGTCGACTGAATCTTCTCGCGGTCTTGGGCGCAGCTCGCGGTTGCGGGTCGGCATGCCCGCCGGCGTGGAGTCAGCGACCGGAGCGCGCCAACCCAACCGCAGTCTTCAGCTCGTTGACGTCATCGAGTTTGTGCAGGTCGCAGCCGGTTCGCTCCGTGATGCGCGCCAGGCGTGCGTGAGCCGTGTTGACGTGAACAAAGAGACGCTCGGATGCGGCCTTGACGTTGAGATCTGCGTTTATATAGGCGAGCAGGGTCATCGTCAGCACGCCTCCGTCGTCGAGATCCGCATTGACAAACTCGGTGACCCTGGGACGTATCAACCGAGCCGCGGTCTCGTCGGCCGTCATCGTCAGGTAGTCAGACACGTTGAGCTCAAACAGGCAGGAGACTGGCTCTTCATCGGTCGCGTGGGACCGGGCGTATCCCGCCTCTCGATAGGCCGCTGGCAGCGCCACCAGGCCGTCGACGACGGTGCTGGCGCCGATGAACAGAGCTGTTCCCTGGTCTGAGAGCTTGGCCCGGGCGGCGCGAAGCGCGGTGGCGAGGGCCAGCGCTCGTGCCGGGTCAAGCGGCACGACGGCCACCACCTCATCGTCGCGAAGTACCGACAGCGGCATCACGGGTTGGGTGCCGACGCGTCCCAGGGCTGCGGCCGCGGCGAACAGGACGTGGTCGTCAGGCGGGGCGGAGGTCTCCGGTCGAGCTGAGATGACGACATGGCTGTGCTCGGGGCCGAGACCCGCCGCTTGAATTGCCTCGTCGCGCGCCCCTGGTGGAGGCACCCGGCCTGCCAGGAGGTCCTCCAGCAGGTCTCGACGCACGCGCTCTCCGGTGGCTGCCAGGATGTGCTCGACTTCTCCGAACGCGGCGGCGACGAGCGTCGACGAGTCGTCTATGAAGTGCATCACGGGCCCGACGAGCAAGAGAGCAGCCGCGCGCGACTGATCGTCGTCGACCCCCGAGGCGATCGCTTCCCAGGCGATGCGCAGCCCGATCCGGTAGGCGTGCAGATAATCGCTGACCGAAAAGCCGCGTCGGGCTCGACGACTCATCGGCGCTCGTACGAAATTGAAGTCGTCATCGGCCACCGGGACTCCGCGCAGCGAGCGGACCATGACCTCTAATGTGCGCCGGGAGTTGGCGCGCAGTTCGTCGACGAACGCCTCGTCGGCGTGCGCGCCGTAGGCGGGGATCTCGGCCACGATGAGCTTGGCTGCCCGACGGGCAGTGAGCGGGATGTCCGACTCGAAGTTGTCGACCAGCCGCGCGGCAGCCGGGCTCAGCGGACCGGTGGGAGCCTCAGAGGGCGAACGTTTGTGTTGCATCGTCTGACTCGAGATTCTAGGCCGCGCCTGTGAGCGACTCACAGTCGAGCTCCAGCAAAGTTGGCCGGTGCTGCCATGGGCCGCCGGCGTCTCACCGCCTAGCTTCTCGGTTGCCAAGCGGCGAGAGGAGAGGCTAATGGCAGGTCGAGCAACGAGACCCCGCGGCCGGGTGAGCAGGGAATGATCACCGGTGGCGCCCGCGCTGCCGCAACCGCAGTGGGCGCGATCGGTCCGGCGCTGATCACGACGCTTCTCACCGCTTCGGTGATCCGCGGTACCCCGGTCCCTCAGCAAGGCAACTACGGCCATGTGTGGCTGCTGTGGGCGGGCGTGTCAGCGATCGTCCTCCTGGTCGGCGCGTTCATCCGCGAGAGCCAACTCGACGATCGGCCCGCCGACGACGTCGAGGTGCTCGTGCCGGCGACGCAAGGTCGACCCTATGGCGCCTGAGCATCCCACACACCCCCCGGCCCAACGCCAGGGCTGATGCCACGCCCCGCAATCGCCCCCGCGGAGACGGCTGCCCGCACCCAGACTCCCGCGGTAACAAACGGCGCTTTGAGGGCATCCGCCCAGTGCCGCTGCGGTACCCGGCGAGCTGATTTGAACCTGAACTTGATGCCTATACGAAAGGCCCCATTATGCGCACAGCCTCGCTCACCCTCGACGCTCACAGGCGCCCGGCCGGCTGGCCCATCGGCGAGTCCGAACACAATCGGCTGGCATTGTTGACGATCAACATAAGACGATCCCTTCTGGCCGTTTGGGTCGATAAGGCGCCAGAGCCGGGCGTCGCCTCATGAAGCCCCTTCAAGATGTGCGCATCATCTCGCTAGAGCAATACGGCGCCGGGCCGTTTGCGACCATGCATCTTGCCGCTCTTGGCGCTGACGTCATCAAGATCGAGAACCCGCGCTCGGCGGGCGACGTAGCCCGGCATGTTCCGCCGTTCAATTCCGGCACCGATTCGCTGTTCTTTGAGTCCTTCAACCGCAACAAGCGCTCCGTCACCCTCGACTTATCCGTCCCCGCGGGTCGCGGGCTGTTCGAAGACCTCGTCCGCTCGGCCGACGCGGTGTTCTCCAACCTGCGTGGAGACGTTCCGGCCAAGCTCGGAATCCGCTACGAAGATCTCAAGCGCGTCAACCCTAGGGTTGTCTGCTGTTCGCTGAGCGGGTTCGGGATGAACGGCCCTCGCCAAGCGGAACCGGCGTATGACTACATCGTTCAAGCGCTCGCCGGCTGGATGTCAGTCACCGGCGAACCCGACACGCCTCCGCAGAAGTCCGGGCTATCCCTCGTCGACTTCAGTGGAGGGCTCGTCGCCGCGGCCGCCCTGGCCGCCGGCGTGCACGCCGCTCGTCGGGATGGGGTCGGAATGGACTGCGACCTGTGCCTGTACGACACGGCGATCGGCATGCTCAGCTATGTCGGAACGTGGCATCTGACCGAGGGTTGGAACCCCGAGCGCGTGCGACACTCGGCGCACCCGTCGATCGTGCCCTGCCAGGCCTTCAAGACCAGCGACGGCTGGCTGATGGTGGCATGCTCTAAGGAGGAGTTCTGGAAGCGTCTCACCGCCGTGCTTGATCGCACCGATCTTGCTCGCGATTCTCGATTTGCGACATTCTCGGATCGGTACGACAACCGCGACATTCTGATCCCGATACTGGAAGAGATCTTCGCCCGGCGCACCGTCGTCGAGTGGGTCGAGGCCATGCGGAAGTCCGGGATCCCGAGCGCACCGGTGCAGAGCGTCGCTGAGGCACTCGACGATGACCAGACGACAGCCCGAGAGATGGTGGTCGAAACGGATCACCCGACATTGGGCCGCGTACGGAGCATCGCGTCTCCGGTGCGCGTCGGAAGCCGGGGGGAGGAGTCGTCGGTCAGACGGGCACCGTTGCTCGGCGAGGACACAGCAGACGTGCTGAAGGAGATCGGCTACTCGGGGGAAGGGATAGTCCGCGCTCGCGATGCTGGTGCACTCGGGGAAACCGGCGCGAGCAAGGTTGAGAGCGCTGTCAACTCGCCCACTCGATTTGGGTGAGGCACACCCCAAGATCGCCGGCGTCAAGCGGTCTGACCGCGCTGGAGCTCGACGCCGGCGGGGGCACCGGCAGACCCAGACCCGATCGGTATCACGCGAGTCAGGTGCGGCTAGGGGGCAGAGGCGGCCTGGCCAGTCGCATGGCTGCGTCGACCACGGCGGCACGTCGCTTCCCGCGCTCGCGCGGGGCGGAGGGGTCCGCTCCGGTCAGCATGCGGGCCGTCTGGGGCTGGGCAGTCCACCAGCTGGCCAGGGCAAGCAGCATGAACACCAGGTACGCGGGTTCGAGGGTGTCGTCGATCAACCCGTGACGCTGCGCCGCGGCGATGACGTCCAGCTTCCGTTGGTACAGCGCGCTGCGAGCGGGTTCGTCGGGGACGGCGCCGACGTCGGCGAGCCCCTCCCAGAGGACGAGTCGCGCGAGGTCGGGGTGGGCTTGGAGGTAGTCGAAGTTCTTGCCGGCGAACTCACCGACGTCCGCGCTCCGTTCGATGAAGAGCGGCACCGCCTCGGTGACCTTTTCGATCTCTTCCCACACGACGGCGTTGAACAACGCGGCCTTGTCGCCGAAGTAGGCGTAGATCCGCTGCTTGTTGACCCCAGCCCGTGAGGCGATCCGCTCCATCGTGGTGCCGTGCTCGCCGTGCGCGGCGAACTCGGCGATCGCTGCTTCGCGCGCCCGTTGTTTGGTGCGCTCGACGTCACGGGGCACGGCCCGAAGATATCAACGGTCCCGTTGGTCTCAGCCAACGCCAACGATGGCGTTGCTATCGTTGGAGCAGATTATTGGTGCTGGGTGAGCCCAGCTTGCCCCGCCTTGCGAAACCGCCCCAATCTGACCCTGTCGTTGAAAAGAGAAAGCGAGATCCGGAATGGCTGAGATTGGAACTCAAACCCCTCCCTCGCCAAGCGAGGACCAGATCGATCGCCTCCTGCAGCAGATGGCGGACAGCTACGGCAGTCAGGTGCGGTCGCCCATCATGCACCGGCCGTCTGAACAGGGGTTGGCCTATGAGGACATCACGTTCCCAGCCCTGGATGGGGTGCCATTGGAAGGCTGGTACATCCCAGCGCCCGGATCGAGCAAATTGATCATCGTCAATCACCCAAGGGGGTTCAGCCGGTCCGGAATGCCGTCTCATCTCGAGCCCTGGAAGTCTGTCTGGGGCGCGAGCGGCAACGGCTGGGAGATCAACTTCATTCCGGACTGCGAGATCCTGCACGATGCCGGCTACAACGTCCTGACCTATGACCTGCGCAATCACGGCCACAGCGCGGCGGCCAACGGCGGCATCGTCTCCAGCGGACTCTTCGAGTATCGAGACGTCCTCGGTTCGCTCCGGTACGCCCGGGGCCGCACCGACACAGCCAAGATGACGATCGGCCTGTTCAGCCGATGCCTGGGAGCCAACTCGACCATCATCGCGATGGCCAAAGATCCCGCGGCGTTCGATGAGGTGCGCTGCATGCTGGCCTGTCAGCCGCTGGGCCCCAAGTTCATAGCCGAGCGTCTGCTCCAGCTGGCCGGCGTGCCGACCGACCGGATCACCGACCTGGAACGCGCAATGATCCTGCGCACCAGCATCGGCTTCGTCGAACGAGACATCAACCAATGGTCAAAGGACGTCCGTATACCGGCGTTTGTGTATCAGGTGCGCGACGACCTGCTGACCAGGCCGATCGACGTGCAGCGCACCTTCGACAACATGCCGGTCGCTGAAAAGAAGCTCCACTGGATCGACGGAACGACAGCTCGCTGGGACGGCTACGCGTACTTCCAGCGCGAGCCGACCGAGATGCTCGACTGGCTAGCGAGATACATGGGGTGAATCGGCGGGGTCCACTCGAAACGAACGGCTGTGCAGCCGGTAACACTGGCCGCGGATGAGCCTCAGTCGTCCGATCGCACGGTGCACGCCTCGATCAGCTGACCGATGTGCGGCGACGTCTCCAGCTCGTCGACGATCGGACGATCTGATCGGCCTGCCCGGCTGAGATGCGCCGGGGTCACGGGGTCTGCGTCGCGAAGACCGGCGGCCCGCTGCACTGGTCCGTGTGGGCGCGTCCAGAGGTTCTGCGCGACGGGATCGCGCTCATGATGGTCGAGTAGACGCGGCCGATGACCGTGGTCGCAGCCATGACGTACTCGGTCTTCGACAGCACGGGCAACCTCGTCGACGCGTTCGATGATCACGACGCGGCCGTGGCTGCACTGACCCAGATCGCCGCCGCGGAGCCCGAGGCTGCTGACGACGTCTTCCTGATCACCCAGGATGAGCACGGCGAGATGGTCGGCGAAACGATCTACGGCTCGTCGCTGGTCGCTGCGTGATCTGACCCTGTGGCAAGCAGGGTCCGTGCGCGGGGGTCATGTCGGTGCGCGCATCTCCGTGTCAGGTGCGGCTGAGCTCGCCGAACGCTCGGTTCAGGAGCGCGACATCCTCCGGGCGCGCCTGGGCGTGCAGGTACCGCTCAGTCGTGGAGAGCTTGGAATGCCCGAGGAAACCCTGGACCCAGCGGGGTTCTGCCTGGCGCGAGATCAGCGATCCGGCTCCGTGTCGCAAGGCGTGAGCTTCAGGACGCGTAGGCCGGCGGCGGGGGCGACGCGCTTGAAGCGACGTCGGATCGCCGCCGCGTCAAGTCGACGGCCGAAGCGAGAGCAGAAGACCAGCTCGTCCGCCGAGGTGTAGTCGACACGATCTGCGAGCCGCTCAAACGCGCCCGCGGCTGAGTCGGCGATCGGCACGTACCTGGCCGGCCAGCTTTCGTGGGCCCCTCGACGTGGCCGCCGACCGCCCATGCGACGGATGTCTGGACGTTTGTCTGGGCGCCCGCGGGGACATCCGAGAGGTTTGTCGAGGTCTGTGTGACGATTCTGTGCTCGGCTGAGTCGTCTGAACGTCCATGTCTCACCATTTTTCTGGTGGGGGTTGGGGTTGGCGGCCGACATCTGACCGTAGATCCCCTCTCCGGCCGGCGACTGACGGTGTCAAGTCCAGGGCAACGGGCGCGGCCAGGGGCGTCACTTCGGCAACTCGACGCTGCCGCGGTTCATCTCCTCGTGGCTTTCGGCCGCGGTCTCACAGATCGGGCGCCACTGCCATGCTCAAAGACTGTCTGTTTAGGTTCCGGGGTCGTAGGTTCGCAGGTCTCCCGGCTGCGGTCTGCGCGGCGTTTGGCGCGGTGTCGGCGATCGCGTTTGGCGGCGCGATGGTCGCGCCGACGGTCGCTGATGCTGCCACGACAAACGTGGCGCAGTTCCACACCTTCAACGACAACGACTCCACGACCGTGGCTGATGCGGCCCACTATCAGATAGTGCAGCTGCAGTATTCGTCAACGGTCAAGACGCTCGTGGACGCGATCCATGCCAATGACCCGGGCGTGAAGGTGCTGATGTACTCCGACCCGACCGACGCCGGCACCGGCCAGTCCGGCACCGACGGGTGGACTACCTGCACCACGTCCACGCAGGACTCGGCCGCCGGAAACGCCTGGAACCTGTATGACGGATCCACACAGATCAGCGGCCAGATGAACATGGGCAACGCGAGCTATGACGCGGCGTGCGTGAACTCGGCGATGGCGCTGGCGAAGTCGGCAGACTTCGACGGGGTGTTTTGGGACGAGATCAACGCCGTCCCGGGTTACGCGATCTCGCAGACGTGCATCAACGCCTACCAGGCTGCCTCCTGCTCGCTGTACAACGGCGGGTCGCAGTCAGCGTGGCAGGACAACACGTACCATCTGATTCAGGCGATCGGGACCGCTGATAGCACCAACGGGATGATGTCGATCCTGAATATCGGTGGCACCTACAACCAGCCGTCGGTGTGGCAGCAGTGGAACGGTCCGGTCAGTGGTGCGATGGAGGAGTCGTTCGTCGGCAGCTACCTCGGGACCAGCGTCCCGTACGCGGAGTGGCAGGGCGAGCTGGCCAACGAGCAGTGGTCAGAGGCCAACGGCAAGTATGAGATGGCCGTCCACTATGACCCCAGCCAGAATCAAGAGTCGCTGGACACCTACGGTCTGGCGTCAATGCTGCTCGACGCCGGCGGCATGACGAGCTTCAGCAGCGAGGCTACGACGCCTACGACCGCCCCGTATGACTTCTGGCCGGAGTACACGGCCGCTCAGAATCTCGGCGCGCCGTCGGGGGCGTACACGACCGTGACCTCCGCGGGCGCGACCGTGTATGAGCGCAAGTTCGCTAACGGGATCGTGGTTGTCAACCCGACCATGTCGGCGTCGGCGTTGGTGTCGTTGGGCGGTACCTATGACGGCAGTGGGAACGAGCCGGCCAGCGTCAGCAGTGTCACGTTGCCGGCGCAGAGCGGGCTGATCCTGACCACCGCACCGTCCTCAAGCTCCACCAGCAGCGGCAGCTCGGGCAGCGGTTCGGGCGTTGGCAGCAGCCCGCCGACCACGGTTTCGCTCCCCAAGCAGGGGTCGCTGCCGAAGCTGAGCTGCACGACCGCGATCAAGCAAAAGAAACTGATCCTGACCTGCACCACCAAGGGCAGCAGCAAAGTCTCGACCTCGCTGCGAGTCCGTGCCTACCACGCCGGGCACTCGATCGCCAACCACGCCGCGACGGTGCGCAACCACCACGCGACGTTCGCGGTCAAGCTGAGCAAACCCCGGACCGGCAAATACCGGTTGGTCGTCTCGATCCACGCCGGCGGCAAGGTTCGTGACCTGACCTGGTCAGTACGCATCCGCGGCTAGCCACACGCCACCGTGTAAGCAAGAGGATTTCGGCGGAGAAGGATCTTGAGCACTCAGGTGTCATCTGGAGATGCGGCATTGACCGGGACCGACCCGCTCGAGCTGGCGGGAGAGCTCGGACGAGGTCTGATTCATGGTGATGACGGCGCGTCGTTGGTGATCGTCGATCGGGACTTGCGCATCGTCCTGACCGATGGTGGAGCCCGGCGAAGCTTTGAGCACTGGCGGGCCTCGGACGGGCCCCTGGTGTCGGCGGACGGGCCCCTGGTGTCGGATGTGATCCCTCCGAACGCGTGGAGGATCCTCGGGCCGAGATATCAGGCGGCGCTGTCTGGTCAGGCGCAGTCGTTCGAGTACGACGCGTTGAGCGAGCCAACCTCGCATTGGGTGCGACTGGTGCCGATCGGTCACGGGTGCGGGGTCACGGGTGTGATGGTGCTCACCCAGGACGTGACCGCCAAGGCGAACGGCCAGCCGCAGATCGAGAGCTCAAGCCAGGATCTGCGCAGGCAGCTTCGGGAAGCCCACGAGCTGGCGCGGCTGTCAAGCTGGGAATGGTCTCCCGATAGCGGAGAGGTGATCGTCTTGCAGCCGCTGGCAGAGACGGAGATGCTCACGGGCTCCACCGTCACGATGGAAGCTCTGCTCACCCAGATGCCGGACAAGCATCGCCAGGTCACGCGCGACGACCTTTCGGCGCTCGTGAGCGGTGAGCGTGACGATTTCGTCCGGCGCGCGCATTACGAGCTGCCGCCGGGACCCGCGTGGCTCGAGACCCGAGCGCGGGCGGTTCGAGACCGTGACGGCCGCCTGATGTACGTGCGCGGTACCACGCAGGACGTCACCGAGCAGGAACTCGCGCGTCAGAGCCTCGCCGAGTCACGTGACTTCCTGCAGGCGACGCTTGATTCGCTGGCGGCGAACGTCGCCGTGCTTGACGAGACCGGGACGATCGTGATGACCAACCGACCGTGGGTGAACTTCGCGGCCGCGAACGCTGGCGCCCTGTCGTCCGTGGGTGAGAACTATCTTGAGGTGTGCGGCCGAGCGGCGGGCGATGAGTTCGCTGACCGGGCGGCGACCGGGCTGCGCGGGTTGCTGGTCGATCCCGAGGCCGAGTTCTCGATGGAGTACCCGTGTCACGGTGCGGGCGCTGAGCGGTTCTTCGTGATGCGGGCGTCGCGTTTCGCCGGCCCGGGCGCCGCTCGTCTCGTGGTCAGCCACCAGAACGTGACCACCCGGCGCCAAGCCCAGGACGAGGTGGCCAGCCAGGCGAGGAGGCTGGAGGAGGCCGGCGACTATCTGCGAGCGATCACCAACAGCATGGGCGAGGGTCTGTTCGCCACTGACATCGACGGGCGGGTGACCTATATGAACGAGGCCGCCGAGCAGCTCCTCGGCTGGTCCCAGCACGACGCGCACGGACGAGTGATGCACGACCTCGTCCACAACCGCCGCCCAGACGGCTCCTATTTCCCGATCTGCGAGTGCCCGATCGCTGCCACCCGACACGGAGACACTGTCCGCGTCCAGGACGACATGTTCATTCACCAGGATGGCCACCAGATCCCGGTGGCGTACACGGCCTCGCCGTTTCGCACCGACCAGGGAGCTCAGGGCTGCGTGGTTGCGTTCACGGATATCTCTGAGCGCAAAGCCCGTGAGCAGGCTCTGTTGCGCGACGCCGAAACGCTGGCATGGATCGGTCGCATCCAGGCCACGCTCGCCGAAGGCCGTTTCGTCCTCTACGCGCAGCCGATCATCGACATCGGGACCATGCAGATCGTCCAACACGAGCTGCTGCTGCGCGTCAGGGAACCGGACGGCACGATCATCGGCCCCGGACGCTACCTGGAGATCGCCGAGCAGTACGGGCTGATCGACGACATCGACCGCTGGGTCATCCGACAAGCGGTGACGATCGCCGCGACCGGGCTCCCCGTGCAGATCAACATCTCCGCCCGCTCGGTCGTCGACCCAACGATGCTCGACCAGATCGAGCGCTGGATCCAACAGCACCACGCCGACCCAAGGCTGATCGTGTTCGAGATCACCGAAACCGCGCTGATGGTCGACGAAGCCGCCGCGCGGCTCTTCGCTCGACGCCTGCGCGACCTCGGTTGCAAGCTGGCCCTGGATGATTTCGGTACCGGCTACGGCAGCTTCAGTCACCTCAAGCAAGTGCCGATCGATTCCCTGAAGATCGACATCGAGTTCGTGCGTGACCTCGCCGTGAACTCGGCCAGCCGCCTGGTCGTCGAAGCGGTCGTCGCGCTCGCCCACGGACTCAACGTCCAGACCGTTGGCGAGGGCGTCGAGGACGCCGAGACCCTGGCGCTGCTGCACGAGCTCGGCGTCGAGTGTGCCCAGGGCTATCACCTCGGCAGACCCCAGCCACTCAGCCTGATCGACGGTCCGAGCCGACCGATCCTCGGCGCCTGAAGACCCACGGCGCGCACCTTGACTCGATCGTGTGAGCCGTGGCGACAGGGTCGCACAATCGTCCCGGGCGGACGTCCGGCGCGTCGGGGACGATCGGGAGATGCCGCATCGAGTGCTCCGGGTCGCCGCCCGAGAGTTTCGTGACGTTCTCCGGGCGGCGAGTCCGACCCATCGCCGGCTGCGGGATGCGCTGGTGGCGATCCTCGCTGCGACCGCCGGGGTTGATCTGCTCTGTGGGATCGCAGCGTTTCTGCTTGAACGTCACGCTCACCAGACGCAGATCCATACGTTCGGCAGCGCCGTGTTCTGGACGACGACCCAACTGCTGACCGTCTCCTCGCAGATCACGAATCCGATCTCGGTGGGGGGACGAATCCTTGACGTCTTCATGGAGATCTACGCGATCACGGTCATCGCGACGCTGGCCGGTGCGTTTGGCAGCTTCCTGCAAAAGCGCGGCCAGGAGGTTGATGAGACGCGATGAACCGCTGCTCGACAAGCGCAAGGGTCGGCCCGACCCCCTGATCGCGGCGCGCCTCGAGCGCGAGCGCGGGCCGATCAACTCGGGCGGTCGTCGCGGTGGGGTCGCAGGAGTGGTGGTCGGTGGCGTGGCGCGGTGTCTGACCAGGAGCTCCAGTCGCTGCGGGGCGCATCCGTCAGCCGCCCGATCACCGCCAGGAGGGGCTCATAGCGAGCGCGCGTAGCCCGGAATTCAGACCACGCACGAGCGAGATCCCCACGCAGCGGGACGCCGAGGTCGCGAAGATCGCTGCAGGCTTGGTCGAACCGTTGTTGGGGAAGGGCGATCTCTGCGTCGGGCTCTGGCGGCTGATGCGGAATCCCGAGAAAGTCCGCGATCGCGGCCAGGGAATGGGCCCCGGCGTGCAGGCACAGCTCGCATCGGGACTGGCGTGGAACGTCGCAGACCGTCGTCAACAGAGCGGCCCCGTCGAGCACGGCCTCGGTCGCCAGAACCCAATGGTTATGCGGATGAGGTGAGCGAAAGAACGCCAGCTGCGGGAACGTCGTATGTGATTCTCCGATGTCGATGAACCAGTCCTCCCACCCGTCCCATACCTCATCCAACTGCTCAAAGCGTCCGAGTCGCCAGCTGCTGAGCAGCAGCGCAGGACCGGTCGGCGGCGCGCCCACCCGGACGACGAGCTTCGTGATCCGCGCTTCGCGGCGAGAGAACGCTGCGTAGACGGTCGGGATGTAGGCGATCACCAGCGCCAGCAGCGTCAGCCCGACACCGGCCGCGGCAAACGAAAACAGCTGCCGCACCAGCCCGTGGGGGGCGTCGAAGCCGAGCGTGAGCATCGACGAGCCCGACTGCTCGAGTGCTCGGCCAATCGCGCGGCCATCGATCGTCGATCCCGACAACGACCAGAACATGACCGAGAACAACAACCAGACCAGCGCCGCCCACACGAGCAGTTGAGCGAACAGGCCGAACGGCGCCTGTAAGGCGAAGACACGATCCCGCGTGGCGTAATCCGACCGGCGGGTCGCACGCAACCGCACGCGCAACAGCGCCCGGACCAACAGGAACGCGACGCGAGCCAACCGCGCCGGGACACCACGTGGAAGCACCACGGTGCGCAACACCGAACCCAGCACCGCGCCGACGCCGACCAGCGCCAGCAGCCCGACGACGATCTGCGCCGCGATCACGGCCCGACCATCTCGCCACGTCGCTCTCGCTGCGATCGCCGAACCAGATCGCCTCGCGGTCCCGGGTCCACAGAGGGATCATCTCAGAGCCGACGGCAGGCTCGGCGGCACCGATCCCAGCGGCCATCCGCTTTGTGGTGGAGCGAGGTCATACCGGAGGAGGATCCGCCCGGGGGCCAAGATCACTCTCGCGGTCGTTGTGGCGTGTCGCGGTCAGCCGTACGTTCCTCCAGAGCGCAGCCGTTATGCGGACTGCCGGATATCAGCTGCTTGAGCATGTCTGAAAGGCGAGGACGATGTCGACCAAAAGCGTTGGGTCCGAGCGCCGGTCGAGCGTCGACTGGCGGCGCGCCGAGTTCGTCCTGACCGGGCTCGGGATCCTTGGCTTCATCACGCTGCCGATCCGGATCACGACGATCTACGGCGGGCTGCCCGCGCATCCGCTGTTCGTGCACGTGCCGGTCGTCCTGATCCCGGTCACGATCCTGGCCGCGATCGTCTGCATGGTCAAGACCGAGTGGTTCTCGCGCTACGGGATCGCACTGGCGGCGGTGTCGATCGCCGCGATGAGCTCGATCTTCCTCACGATGCAGGCGGGCGGCGCGCTGGAGAGCGCGCTGCACCTACGAGGCCGCGCGGCGCACCTGATCTCCGAGCACTCGCAGGCCGCGCATTATCTGGCCTTCATCTACATCGCCTTCACCGCGATCGTGATCATCACCTTCGCCGCGCAACGGATCTCGGGCGGGATGGCAACCGGACTGAGCATCCTCGACCGGGTGCTGCGCCACCGCGGCGCGTTCACGGGTCTGCGGCTGGTGCTGGTGCTGCTCTCGCTCGCGGCCGCGGTGATGGTCTTCCGGGTCGGCGATCTCGGCGCCAAGGCCGTCTGGCAGGGCCGCATCCAGGCCGCCCAGGCCCACACCCGTCCCAACACTGGCCCGCAGTAGCCCGGCGCCCCGTTCTCGGTCGCGCAGTTCTGGCTCCGGTGCGCGGCGCTTTAGCCGTCGCTCCGGCTCAGGAATCTGCGGCGCAGCAGTTCGGCCGCGCCGGCCACCAGCAGGCCGATCCCGGTGGCGATCAGCACCGGGATCCACAGATTCTTCTCGAAGGCCGAGCCGCCGAAGTATCCGAGCGCTGAGCTGTAGAGCGCCCAAGCGATCGCTGCCGCCGTGTCGGCGGGCAGGAAGCGCCGTTTCCAGGGCATGTCGAGGGTGCCGGCGATGTAGGTGGTGGCGGTTCGACCGCCCGGGATGAAGCGGGCAACGATGATGATCCAGGCGCCTCTGCGCTGCAGCTGGGTTCGTGCCCAGCGCAGCCGTTGCTGGTTCTTGTCGGAACCGAGCAGGCGGTTGACGAGCCGGCGCAGTCCGCTCCCACCCAGAGCGTAGGCGGAATTGTCACCGAGAATCGCTCCGACCGCGGCCGCGACGACGATCAGGCCGATGTTGAGCCGTCCGTGAGCCGCCAGTACGGCAGCGGCGATGACCACGGTCTCGCTGGGAAACAGCGGAAGCACCGCGTCGCCGGCACAAATGCCGACGATCAGGACATACGTCCATGACGAGCCGGAGACCGCGTTGAGCAACGAGTTGAACATTTGCGGCTGCCGGCCCTTCCTCGATCGGGTCCGGTTGTGATGCTAGGCGCCCTCCCTTCGCCCGCGCGGGCAGTTCAGTGCCGGTCCGAGATGCGGGACCTCGTGCCGTCGCATGCTGGTGACAGTGCAGTGTTAGTCTGGCGCCGCCCGGACGGGTACCACAAGGAGCAGCGTTGAGCGACCAGGGACCGCAGCTTCACCAGGACGGCATCGCGCGCCGAGGGTTCATCGGCGCGGGTCTGGCGACAACCGCGGCGGCGCTGCTGGCGCCGGCCGGCGCCGGTGCGCACATCCGTTCCGCGCGCGCGAGCGCCGACGGCGACACGGCGCTCGCCGAGCCGGGTTCCCACCAGCCGACGGTGCCGCCGGACCTCGAGACGCTCGTGCCGATCGGATCGGGTCGGGTGTCGGCGGCGGTCGGGCAACTCGACGCGATCATCACGGACACGATGCGACGCACGGGCGTTCCGGGCGTGGCCGCCGCCGTCGTCCATCGCGGTCGGCTGCTGTACGCGGACGGGTTCGGGGTGCGCGACGTCCGCACCGGCGCCCCGGTGAACACGCACACCGTGTTCCGCCTGGCCTCGGTGTCGAAGTCGCTGTCGGCGACCGTCGTGGCCGGAATCGTCGGGCGCAAGCAGACGGGCTGGGACGAACCGGTCATCGGGCACCTGCCTGGCTTCGAGCTGAAGGACCCCTACGTCACCGAACACGTGACGATCGCCGACCTGTTCTCCCATCGCAGCGGGCTGCCCGACCATGCCGGCGACCTGCTCGAGGACCTCGGCTACGACCGGCAGTACATCCTTCGGGCGTTGCGGCTGGAACCGCTGGATCCGTTCCGGGCCCAGTGGATCTACACGAACTTCGGCCTGACCGCGGCGGCCGAGTCGGCGGCGAACGCCACCGGCACCAACTGGGCCGCGATCGCGGACACGCTGCTGTTCGCACCGCTGGCGATGCACGACACGAGCTTCCGCAACGCCGACTTCCTGCGCCGCCGCGATCGCGCCGCGATGCATGTCCGAATCGACGGCAGGTGGGAGCAGAAGTACACCCGTGACGCCGACCCCGAGGCCCCGGTGGGCGGCGCCAG
>Ga0302325_10010750_pt1 | contig 19786 bp, 9 predicted proteins | sample Palsa_T0_2_FD_201948 | JGI IMG/M metagenome (GOLD analysis project Ga0302325, IMG submission 201948) | Peat permafrost microbial communities from Stordalen Mire near Abisko, Sweden - Palsa_T0_2 | ecosystem: Environmental > Terrestrial > Soil > Palsa > Peat permafrost | place: Sweden: Abisko...
GCTGGGCGATTGGAATGTGCCGTCCCCATTGCCCAGCGCCAGTTGATTCGAGGATGTCGCCAGGTCCAGCTTGCCGTCGTGATTGAAATCCCCGACCACCAGATTGACGAAGCTGGAAACCGGCAAGACACTCGCCTGTTGAAAGGTGCCATCTCCGTTGCCCAGATATACTTCAATGCCGTTCGAAGCCCCCACCAGCAGGTCCGGGATGCCGTCCCCGTTCACATCTCCGGTGACCGGACAACCGGAGCCGGATCCGGCGATGGTCGCGCCTATGATATAGGGCTCGGTAGCCATGCCGGTTCCCAAAAGGATGACGATGCCGTTGTAGGACGCCACCGCCAAGTCGGGCTTGCCGTCGCCGTTAAAATCGGCGGCGGCGCCACAGTTCAGGGTGGCGGGGACGGAGGTCCACTGTCCGTTCTGGAATGTGCCGTTGCCTTCGTTTAGGAGTACGGAGACGACTGAGTCGTTTTCGGCCGTGACGATATCCAGCAAGCCGTTATGGCGCAGGTCGGCCAGGGTCACAGCATCCGCATTAGGCTCCAGGGGATAGGACGCGGCCGGCGCGAATTGCCCCTTACCCAAGCCCAGCGCCACATAGCCGGCGCTGCTGACCAGATCCGGGATATGGTCGCCGTTAACGTCGCCGATGGCGATCTGACCGTAGGCATTGCCGGGCAAGTCGACCACGGTGGGAACGGAGAAATCTCCCTTGCCGTTGTTGAAGTAGACATATGTCGCACCCTCAACGGCCACCAGGTCGGCGTGGCCGGAGCGGTTGAGATCGCCGGTTGCCAACCACTGCGGCCACCGCGTAGTTTGATGAAAGATGGGCTTCTGAAACGTGCCGTCGCCCTTGCCGTACAAGACCAGGAAACCGGGAGGCCGATTCAGGTATAAGCCGTAGGAGACGGCGACGTCCAGGTTCCCGTCTCCATTGAAATCGGCTGCCACGATCATGGAGCCGTTGGTTGCTCCCTGGGGTTGAATGGGAGTAAAAATCGCCGGGTTGAAGACGCCGCCGCCCTTGCCGATGAACAGCCAGACGCCAACGAAGTCCACGCTGACGATATCCGGAATGCCATCGCCGTTGAAATCGCCAACCGCCACGTAGCCGTCGCCGCCATTCCCGTAGTACACCGCCGGTTGAAAGGTGCCGTCGCCGTTGCCAAGGCAGACGGCTAGTCCCAACTCGGTTCCGATGGCCAGATCGATTTTACCGTCGCCGTTCAGATCGACCGCTATCTGGTCGAATGTTTCCGCGGTCAAGTAGGTGTATGGGCCTGGGCGGAAAGTGCCGTCCCCGTTTCCCAGCAAGGTGCTGACCGTCGCTCCGTCCGCGGTGACGATGTCGGGGATTCCGTCGCCATTGATATCGGCCACGGAGACATACCCCGCCTGGGACTGGTAGACCCGCCGGGCGGCGAACTGGGGCTTCGGGATGTTGGCGGCGAGAACGCCGCAACAAAGGAGGGACAGACAGACAGCTTGCTTCATCGAACGCTCCTATGTGCCGAGTATAACAGCCAGACGGAGGGCCGCCTTGGCCGCCTACTGAAGCTGCCACGGCCACCAGCCCCACCGGCGCCGTCGCCTGACAGAAACCTGACACAACCCCGATCCAACCCTGACGATCGACAACGTATACTGAAATCCACTGTGCGATCGCCGACCATCAGGCTGCTGTCCGTGCGCCGGAGCCTGCCCCTGTTCCTGGCCATCGTCGTGTGCCTGGCGATTTGGCAAGTGTGGCTCACGTGGCGCTTGATGGAACAGGACCGCAACCTCGCCGCGCAGCACGCGCGCGAGCGCCTGGAGCAGATCGCCGATCTGGCTGTGGCGCAGCTTTCGAGCACGCTGGGCGAATGGGACCTCGGCCTGCGCGAGCTGGACACCCTGCCACCACCGGCCGCATTGAAAGCCAAGCTGCCGCCGAACGGAACCTTCGTCCTCCTGGCGCACCAATCCGTGGCCGCATACCCCGTAAAATCGCTGTTGTTCGTGCCCGATCCTCCCGCGCTACGTCCGCCCCCCAAGGGCTTCGAGACAGCCGAAAAGCTCGAATTCCGCGATCAAAACTACGGCGGCGCCATTGAGGCTTTGCGGCCCCTGGCGGAGCAGCCCGCAACGCGCGCGGAAGCCCTGCTGCGCATCGCCCGGCTGGAACGGCGGCTGAACCACCCGGATGCGGCGCTGGCCGCTTACGACCGCATGTCGCGGGAAACCGCGATCGGCCCCGACGGCGTGCCCTACGCGCTGCTGGCGGCGGGGGCGCGCTGCGAGTTGTTGGGGGCCGCGGCGGCAGATCCGTTGCGCGCCGCGCTGCTGGACGGGCGCTGGCCTTTGCAGCGCGAGACTTTCGAGTATTATTGGTCCGAAGCGAATCGCATCCGCCATACGAGCGACGCTCCTCCGAAAGACGCGCTGGAATTCGCGGCGCTGGTCTCGCGGCTGCACGAACAGTGGCAACGGGCGGTGCGCACCGGCGCGAACTCCAGCGGCCGGGAAACTCAGCCGGACGCGTCGCTGCTGATCTGGTACGCAACGCCCGCGCGGCTCACGGCGCTATCGGCACCCGCGGGCTGGCTGGCCGCCAGCCTGAAGATGCCCGCCAACGCCGCCGATATCCGCTGGAGAATGGCCACTTCCGGAGCGCCGGCCGCCGCGCAGCCGTATGTGCTGCGGTCGCTGGCGGAGGCGCAACTGGCCGGCAAGATCGAATTTTCCAGCGTCGCCGGCGGCCTGAATCGGGGGACCAGCCGGGCGCTGTGGCTGGCTGGCGTGGCGCTGATGCTCGCGCTGGTGCTGGCGGGCGCGTATGCCATGTATCGCGGCGTCGGCCGGGAACTGCGCGTGGCGCAGCTTCAGTCGGATTTCGTTTCCGCCGTTTCGCACGAATTCCGCTCGCCGCTCACCTCGCTGCGCGGCATCGCCGAACTGCTCGCCAACGACCGTCTGGCGGACGAGGGACGCAAGCGCCAGAGCTACGCGTTTCTGGAGCGCGAAACCGGCCGCCTGCAGCGCTTGGTCGAAGACCTGCTGGATTTCGGGCGCATGGAATCCGGGCGCAAGCAATACCGCATGGCGCCGCACGATGTGTTTGGCGTGGTGCGCGCGGCCGTGGCGGATTTTCGGGAAGAAGCGCTGGCCGGCGGCTTCCAGGTGGAACTGGATCTCGATGCGCGCGCGGCCACCATCCAGGCCGATGAAGAAGAACTGCGGCGCGCCATCCGCAACCTGCTCGAAAACGCGGTAAAGTATTCGCCGGAGTGCCGCACGGTGTGGGTGGAAGGCCGTGTGAATCACCGCCAGGCGGCGATTTCGGTGCGGGATCGCGGCATGGGGATCGATCCGCGGGAGCAGCGCCAGATCTTCCGGAAATTCGTGCGCGGCTCGGCGGCGAAAAAAGCCGGCATCAAAGGCACGGGCATCGGACTCTCGATGGTGCGGCAGATTGTGGACGCTTGCGGAGGGAAGATTCGTCTGGAGAGCGCGGCCGGCCAGGGCAGCACGTTCACCATCCTTCTGCCGCTGGCGCCGGCCGCCCCACTTGCGGAAGACGGGGAGACACGCGCATGAGCCGAATCCTGATCGTTGAAGACGAGCCGGGCATCGCCTTCGCTCTCGAAAACGACCTGCAGACGGAAGGCTACGAGGTCGCTCTGGTGGCCGACGGAGTGGAAGCCGTGCGGCGCGCCCGCTCCGAGCCCTTCGACCTGATCCTGCTGGACGTGATGCTGCCCAACAAAGACGGGTTCGACGTTTGCCGCGAGTTGAGGCGCGGCGGCTTGCGCACGCCCATCATCATGCTGACCGCCAAGACGCAGGAGGCCGAGAAAATCCTGGGGCTGGACCTGGGCGCGGACGATTACGTAACCAAGCCGTTCAGTCCGCGGGAGCTGCGCGCGCGCATCCGGGCCGTGTTCCGCAGGGGCGCGGCGGATGCGGGCGGCGAAGTGCATCGCTTTGGCCGCTGCGAGTTGGACCTGGCGCGTTTCGAACTGCGCCGCGACGGCCAGCGAGTGGAAGCGACGCACACGGAGCTGAAGCTGCTGACCGCTTTCGTGCGCGGCCGGGGACGCGTGCTCACGCGCAAGCACCTGCTTGAAGAAGTGTGGGGCTCCGGCTTCTACGTGACCGACCGCGTGGTGGACAACCACATCGTGGCGCTGCGCAAGAAGATCGAAGACGATCCCGTTGCGCCGCGGCATTTGATCAGCATCCGCGGCGTGGGATACCGGTTCGATGGGTAAATTGGCATGTGTCAGGAAATCCGGACCAAGTTCATGCAGTGTCCTGACCGAATCCACCTATGCCGCAAACATTACTGCGGCATTCTGGATTCGTACCCAGGAGGTACATCATGAAATTCGAAAAAATAGAAAACATCGCGTTAGCGTTTACAGCCGTCTTTTCCATCGTGCTGGGCGGAACCGCCGTCGTCAGTATCGTGATACTGGCAGGCCTGCTTTCGGAGTTTGCCGTCGTGCCATTGCACGCGCAAACCAGGCCCGCGGTCGAACTCCAGGCGGCCATGACCAAGGAACAGGTGGATGGCGACCTGAAGACCGCCATCGCCGCCTATCAAAAGATCGCGGCGGACAAATCCGCTCCGCGCGACGTACGCGCCAAGGCGCTGCTGCACCTGGCGGGCTGCTACGAGAAGCTCGGGCAGCAGGCGCAGAGTGTATATCGACAGATTGTGCGCGATTTCGCCGACCAGCCCGCGGCTGCGCAGGCTCGCACTCGGCTGGCGGCGCTGAAGCAGGACGACCATCCGGCTGCCCCCGCGACCATGACGCAACGCCAAATCGAGATGGCGGGAAGGGCTTTCGCCGAGGGCGATACCGATGGCCACCGCGTGGTCTATCTGAATGACAAGACCGGAGAACTGATTTACGGCGATCTTGCCGGCAATAGCAAACGGGTCATATTCAAGGCGAAGCTCGGTGACTCGCCAGGTTGGTCTCCGTCCAGGGATTTCTCGATGGTCTCGCTTCACCTCCGCTCGAAGCCTGGCCAGCCGCAAATCCTGGCGGTCGTCAACACCGATGGCACGGGTTACCGCGAGATCGCCAAGCTGGAAGGCCAGCCGTATTGCTGGCCCACATGGTCCTGGGACAATCGCTATCTGCTTTGCACAGAGTCTCAAGACGACAAGAGCAGGCTGATGAGGATTTCCGTCGCCGACGGCCAAACCCGCGAGTTGCTGAGCCTGAAAACCGCATCGGAGAGGGCCACTTTTTCTCCGGATGGCCGTTTCGTCGCCTATCAAGTGCAGCCGATCTCCAAAGCGGACCCGGTCTCACGCATCTTCATCCTGCCAGCCGGCGGTGGCGATCCGCAACTGGTCTACGAGGAGCGCCAAACCGGTAGGTTTTCCCGATGGCTTAAGCCGTGCAAGCTACTCGATTGGACCGCCGACGGACGCTACCTGGCCATTGCCAGCGAGCACACCGGGAGGGGCGCGCTTGACCTGCTGCCAATCAAAGACGGCAAACCGGCTGGCGCGCCGATTTTTGTCAGGAACGGCGACTTCGAACAGGGCGCCGCGACAACCGCTGGGGGGCTGGTTTACGAGTCGGTCAAACCTGGCGGCCCCTGGGCTGTCCACGTCGCATCCCTGGATGCGAATGGCCGGCCGGGCAATTGGAAGCGTCTGGATCTACGCCTTGGCAACAAGACCATACCCCTTTACCCCCGATGGTCTGCCGACAGCAATCGAATCGTCTATGTTACCGACAACGAAGATGTGGGACAGTCCGGGAACGAGGTCCATTTGTACAACCTCGCTACCGGAGAGGATCGCGATATCTATCACGCGAACGGTTTTGCCTCATGCAACTGGGCGGTTCAACAGCCGAAGCTTTTCTGCGCCGAACACGGAGCGGGCAAAGAGGACATTTTTACGATTGCGGCCGACTCCGGCCAGGTCGAGCACCTTGCCGCCCTTCCGGAAGGGTCGCTGTTTGTTGCGCTCCCCAGCCGCGACGACCGGGCGCTTTACCTGGTCCGAGGCGGCAGCGGCACCGAAGAGGAAGTGCTGCGATGGGACATCGCGACCGGGCGGGAGACGCCACTGGAGAAGTTCCCGTTAGACTTCGTCGGATGGGTGTCGCAGGATGAGCGCTGGCTGATGGGGGTGGACAAGCAAGGCCTCAAGATACGCCCCGCGTCAGGCGGCGATTGGAAACCGCTGGTTTCGCTAGACTTCACCATCCAGTTCAACACCACGCCGGACGGCAACTGGATTCTCTACCATGGCGTCGATGCCGCGAAAAAACACGGCCTGTTCCGCGTAGCCACGGCCGGCGGCCAACCGGAGCGTTTGGGCGATTTTCCAACCAACAGCCGGACAGGCGCCTTGGAGATCAGCCCGGACGGGCGCAAGGTCATGGTTTCCGCCAACGATTATGAAACCGGCTACGAACTCTGGTCGCTGGAGAACTTCGTGCCTCCCGCGCCAAAGCCCTGATCAGCTCTGTGGGGCAGCCCAGGTGGGGCGGGCCTCCAGGCCTGCGCGGGTTCTCCAGAACCCGCTCCCCACTGACGAAAATACCTATTCATTTGGATGGTGACTGACCGATCCGTCCGCTGTATATTCGCAATTGCAAGCACGAAGGAGGAGTATGTCGAGATCAATCGGCTTGACGATGGCTGTAGCAATGGCGATCGCGCTCTGTGGCGGCGCCCAAGCCCAGACGATACCTGCCGGGTCCACTCTGCCGCGGCTGGTCAGGTTTAGCGGGACTGCCAAGGATGCGGGTGGCAATCCCGTGACCGGCGTCGCCGGCATCACTTTCGCGCTCTACGCCGAGCAAACCGGCGGCGCGCCGTTGTGGACCGAGACGCAAAACGTCCAGTCCGGCGCGGGCGGCCATTATACGGTGCTGCTGGGCGCGGCCAAATCCGAAGGTCTGCCGGCCGATCTGTTCACCGCCGAGCAAGCCCACTGGGTGGGGGTTTCAGTCGAAGGGCAGGCCGAACAGCCGCGCATCCTGCTGGTGAGCGCGCCCTATGCCCTGAAAGCCGGCGATGCCGAGACCCTGGGCGGACTGCCGCCATCTGCCTTCCTGCTGGCCGCGGCCCCGGCTGGTGGTTCCGTTGCCAAACCGCAGGCGACGTCCAGCGCCTCTCCGGATGCTACTTGCGCCGCGATCACCAGCGATGGCACGGCCACCGCAAACCAGGTCGCCAAGTTTACCGCGGCCTGCGCCATCGAGCCTTCCGCGATATTCGAATCCGGCGGCAAAGTGGGTATTGGGACCACGGCCCCCACGGCCGCTCTGGATGTGAATGGCAATGTGGCCGTCATTGGATCGATCTCATCCACGGCGGCCGCCACACTCGACGGGCTGAGCCTGCCCGCGGTGGAAACGGCTACCGCAACGGCTGGCAGCAACTCGAATTCAGTCCAGATGACCGCATCGGCGTTTAACAGCGCCAAAAGCGCCGCGATTGCCGAACACTTCACCTGGCAAGCCGAGCCTGTGGGCAACGACTCCGTCACTCCCAGCGGATCGTTGAATCTGCTGTTCAGCACGGACAAGCAGGCACCCGCGGAAACTGGACTCAGCGTGGCCGGCAACGGACAAATCACGTTCGCCGGGGGGCAAGCCTTCCCGGGCACGGGAACCATCACCGGCGTCACGGCGGGATCGGGCCTGACTGGCGGCGGCACTTCGGGAACCGTCACGGTAGGGCTGACCAACACTTGCGCCAATAGCCAGGTGCTGGAGTGGAACGGCAGCGCCTGGGCATGCACCGGCATCGGTACGGGCACTATTACAGAAGTTACCGCTGGTACCGACCTCACCGGCGGCGGCGCCAGCGGCAATGTCACGCTGAATCTGAACACCTCCAAGACGGACGCACGTTACGCGCGGTTGGGAGCGAGTAACTCGTTCTCGGGCGTGCAGTCCATCACCGGAAGCAGCAGTGCGCAGACCCTTACCGTCACGCAGACAGGCACGGGAGCCACCGGCGATGGCATTCACGGCATAACGTCCGCTACGGGGGGCACCGGCGTATTTGGGGAGGGGGCCATCGCCATACAGGGATACGCGAACACCGGCGGGCTTGCCGGGCTATTTAGAGGCGCAACCGAGGTCACCGGAAATGGGAACAATACGGTGATCGGCGACCCGGGCTGTGGCGCCGGCTATGCGGGCATCGGATTCGTCAACGCGACTCTTGCGGGCTGCACGAACTACGCCTTGACCGGCGGAGCCACTGGTGACACCTATATCAACAGCAGCGGGACCGCCTCCATCCACTTCCGCAACACGAATGCCGAATTGGCAACCATCGACAATTCGGGCAATGTCAATGTGATTGGGCAGAATGGCGGCGGGAGTCTCAAGGTGGCGGGCACCTTGACGGTTGGCGCCGGCATCCCAGGCAGTATAAATCCTGCGACCGTGGGCATTTATGGCGCCGCCAGTGGATCGAGCCAACTGGGCGCGGGCCAGTTGGGAGACGCCGGAGTATGGGGCGACACCGGCGGCGAATACTATGTGGGAGTGATGGGCACGTCGGACACAGGAATGGCGGGATTTTTTGTGAGCAAGAGCACCCGATATGCCTCGCTAGAGGTCGCAAACTACGGTAGCGGCGGAAATCTCGTCTTCGAAACCTACGGCCTGGACGCCCAAGGTTGCGCTATTAACACCAATGGCGATCTGGGCTGCAATGGCACCATCCAAGGTGTCGTGCCGGCGGGCGCGCAGAAGGTATCCGTCTACGCGACCGAGTCCACGGAGAACTGGTTCGAGGATGCGGGCGGCGGCCAACTCGTGGGCGGCGTGGCGCGCATCGATCTGGACCCCACCTTCGCCCAGACCGTGAACACGAACGTCTCTTACCGCGTCTTCCTCACGCCGGGCGGCGAATGTAAAGGGCTATACGTAAGCCAGAAGTCGGCCACATCGTTCGAAGTGCGGGAACTGGGCGGCGGAACCTCCAACATCGCCTTCGACTATCGCATCATGGCCAAGCGCAACGGCTTCGAGAATGTACGTCTGGCGGACGTCACCCAGAAATACCAGGAGATAGAACAGCGGCAAAAAGCGCTTCGCGAACGTGGGGCAGGACGGCATCCTGCGGGCCGATTGCCAATCGGCCCCGGCGAGCAGACAATTCCATGACAACTTGCCTTGCGGAGACCGTACAATAATGAGCAGTCGATCCGATGCGCGTCACCCGCTACAAGCGACAGGTCTTCCTGTTCCTCGCCGCCATCCTGGTGCCCGCGGCGGTGCTGGTCGGATTGGCCAGCCGGATCTTGTACCAGGATCGGGAACTCGCCGCCAAGCGTGCCGCCGACCAGCGGCACATCGCCCTGGACCAGTTGCGCCGGGAACTGGACGCGCACCTGGAGGCCATCAAGCTGCAGGAGATCAACCGGCTGATTCGCTCGCTTAACTTGAACCGGTCGCAAGACTCCGACAACCCGGCCGTAGTGTTTACCGCCAGCGTGCAGGATGACCGCCTGGTCTTTCCTTGGGATGGGCCGTGGGAGACCGCGGCCGCGAAGGATTCCGCGGCATTTGCCAAGCATCGTCAGGAAGGCGAGGCGCAGGAGTTCGTCAAGAAAGACTATGCGGGCGCGGCGGCGGCCTATCGCTTGGCGCTAGCCTCCGCCAGCGGCCCCACCGAAATGGCGGAAGCTCGTCTGTTGCTGGCGCGGGCGCTCGCGAAGGCCGGCAAACCCGATGAAGCGGCCAAACTATACCAAGCTTTGTTGAACGCTCCGCCGGATGCCAGGGACGAACAAGGAGTCGGCTACCGCTTCTACGCCGCCGAGCGCCTGCTGGCGGCCGGACGCGATCCGGCTACCGTCCTGAGTTTCCTCCGCCAGGAAGTCAACGGATCGGGGCGGCTCACGCTGCCCGAACTCTATATGATCCGGCCGCTGGTTGGCGCCGGCCCGAAGATCTCCCAACGAATCGCGGAGATGGAGCAAGCCGCGGCGCTGGCCAACGATTTTGCACACGTGCGCGCGCGGATTGAATCGGGCGGCGGATCCGCCTGGGTTCCGTACGGCAACGAGCCTTGGCTGGTCACCCTCACCGCCGCGCAGCCGCCGCTGCCGGGATTGGTGCTGGCCGTATCGTCCGCCCAAGTCGCCCCTCCAGGGGTGAAGCTGCGCACGCGCGCGGCCGCCGGGGACGCCTTAGGCGACGAGTTCCCGGGCCTGCATGTGGAATGGTCCGATAGCCGCTTCCTCGAAGGCGTCCAGTCCCGTTTGCCGATCGGCGTTTGGATCGCCGGTCTGGCGCTGGTGTTGGGTATCGCCGTGTTCGGCGGCTATCTGCTCTTGCGCGATGTCAACCGCGATTTTCGCCTGAACGAGGTGCGCGCGCAGTTCGTGGCCAGCGTCTCGCACGAACTGAAGACCCCGTTGACGGCCATCCGCATGTTCGCCGAGACGCTCGCCATGGGCCGCGCCGGCGACGAGCGCACCAAGTCCGAGTATCTGGAAACCATCGTCAATGAGAGCGAGCGCCTGGCCCGGCTGGTGGATAATGTGCTCGACTTCTCGAAGATCGAACAGGGCAAGAAGATCTACCGCCTGCGGCCCACGCGGCTCGAAGACGTGGCCGGATCGGCCGCGCGCGCTATGCAGTTCCCGCTCGCTCAGCAGGGATTCCAGTTGCATCTGACCGTGCAGGATGAAATGCCCGGCGTGCAGGCCGACCCCGACGCCATTCAGCAGGCTATCCTGAACCTGCTCACCAATGCCATGAAATACTCCGGCGACGCCCGCGCGATCGATCTGCGTCTGGGCGCGCGCAACGGGAACGCGGTCATCGAGGTCGCGGATCACGGGCTGGGGATGGCGCCCGATGAGCGCAAACGCGTCTTCGAGAAATTCTATCGCGCGCCTTCGCACGAGAGCCGCCTGATTGCGGGAACGGGCTTGGGACTGACCCTGGTAGCGCACATCGCCCAGGCCCACGGCGGGCGCGTGGAAGTGCAAAGCGCGCCAGGAACCGGCAGCACGTTCTGTATTTTTATCCCCGTCACGCTTCCCGGAGGGGCGAGCGAATGACAACGGTTCTGGCAATCGAGGACGACCCCGCCATTTTGCGCGGCTTGTGCGACAATCTGCGCTTCGAAGGCTATGACGTAATCGCCGCCGCGGATGGCGAAACCGGTTACCGCCTGCAGCAGGAGCGCAAGCCCGACCTGATTGTGCTCGATCTGATGCTGCCCCGCATGAGCGGATTCGAACTCTGCCGCAAGCTGCGCGGTGAAGGCGTTCAAACGCCTATTCTGATGCTGACCGCGCGCAGCGAGGAGCCGGATCGCGTGCTGGGCCTGGATCTGGGCGCCGACGATTACGTCACCAAGCCATTTTCCGTGCGCGAGCTGATGGCCCGCGTGCGGGCGCTCCTGCGGCGCAGCCAGGTGGGCCCGGAGGGCGCTCCCGATCTGCCGGACGAGCTGCGCTTCGGCGGCGTGGAGATCGACTTCCGCAGTTACGAAGCGCGACGCAACGGAGAACCGGTGGAGATGACCCGCAAGGAATTCGCCGTGCTGCGTTTTTTGGCCGCGCGCGCGGGCCAGGTGGTGACCCGCGACGATCTGCTGAACGGGGTGTGGGGCTTCGAGTCGTATCCTTCCACCCGCACGGTGGATAACCACGTCGCCGGGCTGCGCGCCAAGCTGGAGCGGGACGCGCCGGAGCCGCAACACATCCGCACGGTACACGGCGTCGGATACAAGTTCACTCCATAATTCCATGACATAAATCTTGCATTTTCTTTGCACCGGGCATGGATTGCCGTGACGACTCCAGCGGGCGGAAAGCGCATTCTAGGAGGCGAAGGAGATTTCACATGAAGCCGACAATCTTAATTGCAAGCCTGATATTCGCAACCGCCGCGCTCGCCGCCGAAAACGGAGCCGAGCTGTTTCAGAAAGCTGTCACCGAGGAACGCGCCGCGGGAAACCTGGAAGAAGCCATCAAGCTTTACCAGCGCGTCGCCAAGGAATTTGCATCGGACCGCGCGCTCGCGGCCAAAGCGCTGGTGCAGGAAGGCCGATGTTACGAGAAGCTGGGCCAGGATAAGGCCGTGAAGCTTTATGAGCAGGTAGCGCGCGATTTTAGCGATCAGCGCGAGCCGGCCACGCAGGCGCGGGCGCGTCTGGCTGCGCTTAGGCAGGATGGACATGCGGCTGCGCCCGCGACCATGACCCAGCGCAGGATCGAGATAACCAGCCCGAACGTTGGCCCAGGCGATACTGACGGCCACCGCGCGGTCTATGAAGACAGTGCGACAGGGGAACTGATTTACGGCGACATCGCCGGCAATAGCAAACACGTCATATTCAAGGCGAAGCCGGATGAACTGCCAGGTTGGTCTCCATCCAAGGATTTTTCGATGGTCTTCCTGCGCTTCCACGCGAAGCCTGGCCAGCCGCAAACCTTTGCAGTCGTCAACACCGATGGCACGGGTTATCGCGAGATCGCCAAGCTGGATGCCAGCCCGCATTGCTGGCCGAGTTGGTCCTGGGACAATCGCTATCTGCTGTGCGCTCAGTCTCATGACGGTACCAGCCGGCTGTTGAGGATTTCCGTTGCCGACGGACAAACCCGCGAATTGCTGAGTCTGAAAGCCGCAAAGGTGACGGCTGTCAACTTCTCTCCGGATGGCCGTTTGGTGGCATATCAAGCGCAACCGTCGTCTGTTGCGGATCCGGTTTCGCAAATCTCCGTCATGCCCGCCGAAGGTGGAACACCGCAAATGGTCTACGAGGAGCGGCTCACCAGCATGCTGCCCTCGCTCAGGCTTCTGGATTGGACCGCCGACGGTCGCTATCTGGCCATTGCCAGTGAACGCACAGGGAAGGGCGCGCTGCATCTCCTGCCAATAAAGGACGGAAAATCGGCGGGCGCGCCGGTCTTTGTCAGGGCTGGCGATTTCGAATTGGGCGCCACCACGGCCGCTGGGGGGCTGATTTACCGTTCGGTCGAACCTGGCGGCGCGTGGGCTGTTTATGTCGCGTCCCTCGATGCGAATAGTCGTCCGGGCGGTTGGAAGCGCCTGGACCTCCCCCTTGGCAATATGCTCAACCCCGAGCCCCAATGGTCTGGCGACAGCAATCAGATCGTCTATAGTGCCCAGCACGAGGATATGGGGCAGACTGGGGGCGAGTCCATCCGTTTGCGCAACCTCTCTATCGGAGGGGATCGCGAGATCTATCACGCGCTCGGTTATACCAATTGCACGTGGGCGTCTCAACAGCCTAAGGTTTTCTGCGCCGAAAACGGGGTGGGAAAGACGGACATTCTTTCGATATCGGTCGACTCCGGCCAAGTCGAGCGCCTCCACAACTCTCCCGGACTGCCGATGTTTGGTCTCCACGTCAGTCGCGACGACCGGGCTCTTTACATGTTCAGGAGCAAATTCGGCGGCGAGGAAGGGGAATTGCGGCAATGGGAAATCGCCACGCAGCGGGAGACGATGCTAGAGCGAATGCCGCCGGGAACTTGGGGATGGGTGTCACAGGACGAGCGCTGGGTCGTCGAAGTGGACGAGCAACGCAACCTCAAGATACGCCCCACCTCTGGCGGCGATTGGAAGGCGCTGCTTTCGGACTCCCACGCGGGCCACTTCAACCTCACGCCCGATGGCGACTGGCTGATCTACCATACCGTCGATTCCGCGGGAAAACACGGCCTGTACCGCGTGGCGACGGCCGGCGGCCAACCGGAGCGTCTGGGCGATTTTCCAACCAACACCCCGGACGGCAGCTTGGAAATCAGCCCAGACGGGCGCAAGGTCATGGTGGCCGCCGGCGAGTACGATACCGTGTACGAACTCTGGTCGCTCGAAAACTTCGTGCCTCCCGCGCCGAAACCGTAAGACCGGATCTTGTGGGGCAGGATGGCATCCTGCGGGGCCGATTGCCAATCGGCCCCGGTGAGCGTAGCTCGCCTCGCAGTTACAGACCCGAAAGCAGGCGTGGATTGAGGCCGCTAAGTTATTGAGCGGCAATGGGGTCACAGATGAGCCGGCGAGGGGATTTATCCCCGCCTGTAGCAGTTACCTGGGTTTTCGACCGTGCGCGGTTCTCCAGAACCCGCTCTTCGGCGAGCGCAGCTCGCCTGCGGGATTTATCCGCGCTCAGGCCCTGGAAAGGCGGCCTGCAGCCAATATTGGCTGCCCCACTAGGCGAAAATACCTATTCATTTGGATGGTGACTGACCGATCCGTCCGCAGTATATTCGCAATTGCAAGCACGGAGGAATATGTCGAGATCAATCGGTTTGACGATAGCTGTAGCAATGGCGATGGCGCTCTGTAAGGGCGCCCATGCCCAAACGATGCCTGGCGGGTCCGCTCTGCCGCGGCTGGTCAGGTTTAGCGGGACTGCCAAGGATGCGGGAGGCAATCCCGTGACCGGCGTCACCGGCATCACTTTCGCGCTCTACGCGGAGCAAACCGGCGGCGCGCCGTTATGGAGCGAGACGCAGAACGTCCCGGCCGGCGCGGGCGGCCATTACACAGTGCTGTTGGGCGCTGCCAAATCCGAGGGCCTGCCGGCGGATCTGTTCACCGCCGAGCAGGCCCACTGGGTGGGAGTTTCAGTCGATGGCCAGGCCGAACAGCCGCGCATCCTGTTGGTGAGCGCGCCGTATGCCCTAAAAGCTGGCGATGCGGAGACCCTAGGCGGACTGCCGCCATCGGCCTTCCTGATGGCTGCGGCTCCCAGCCCCAGCGGCCATGCGCCGGAATCGGCGAACGCCAGTCCGGCATCCGCATCCGCGGCCCGTCCCGCGGTGGGCGGCACCGGAACCGTCGATTACGTTCCAGTCTGGACCGACAGTTCGGGAGACCTGGGCAACTCCGCGATGTTCCAATCCGGCTCCGGCAGCGCAGCCAAGATTGGGATCAACACTACCACCCCCGCCACCACACTGGATGTGGAAGGCGGCGGCACCATCCGCGGCCCGCTGAGCTTGCCAACCATGGGCAAGGCCACGGCTACGGCGGGCCAAAACTCCGAGCCGCTGACTCTGGCGGCATCCGCTTTCAACAACGCCACGAGCAATGCGGTAGTGCAGACGTTCCTGTGGCAGGCGGAACCCGTGGGGAACGACACACCCAGCTTTTCGGCCAGCTTGAACCTGTTGTTTGCGGACGGGAAGAGCGCGCCCGCAGAGACCGGCCTCGCGATCGCCAGTAACGGGCAGATTGCCTTCGCCGCCGGTCAGACGTACCCGGGATCGATTACGGGCGTGACGGCGGGCACCGATCTGACCGGCGGCGGCGCTACCGGCAACATCACGCTGAACCTGGACACCACGAAGGTGCCGCAACTCGCCACCAGGAACACCTTCACCGCCAATCAGACCGTGGATGGCAAAGTGACGGCGACATCGTTTTCCGGCAGCGGCGCCGGCGTCACCAATGTGGATGCCAGCGAACTCGGCGGCTTGGCCCCCAGCGCTTACGCCCAGTTGGCCGCCAGCAACACTTTCGGCGGCCAGCAAATTATGACGGGAACGAACACTACCGGCGTATTGCAGGTGACCAACACCGTCACTTCCGGCCAGGGTCCCGCCATCGTCGGCACGACCGACAGCAGCGCCGCCGCCGGGATCAAGGGCATTGTAGCGGCTACCTCGGGGACGGAGGCGGGCGTGGTTGGATCCACATCCAGCCCGGACGGGTTTGGCCTCTACGGGCTAAGTCCGAATGTGGGTGTTTATGGTTCCGGGGGTGGGTCGAGCAAATTGGGTGCCACGCAGGGGCTTGCTGGGGTCTGGGGCGACACGGGGGGCGCGAATGAAGGTGGCTTCGCGGGGGTGATGGGCACCGCCGACGGAAACATTGCGGGCTATTTTGCTAACAACAGCCAGTTTGATATCACGTTACTCGCCGAAAACCAATACGCCTCGGACGACACGGTAACCGTCTTTGAAGCTGCCGGCAGCAACTTTCAAACGGGATGCTATATCGACGGCGCCGGCGATCTGGTGTGCACTGGGACTGTCAGCGGCGCAGTGCCCGCGGGCGCGCAGAAGGTGTCGGTCTACGCGACACAGTCCACCGAGAACTGGCTCGAGGATGCCGGCGCTGGGCAACTCGTGAACGGTTCGACCCGCATCGATCTGGACCCAACCTTCGCCCAGACCGTGAACACCGGCGTGGCATATCACGTGTTCCTCACTCCCAAGGGCGATTGCAAAGGCCTGTACGTCGGCGGCGAGACCGCCCAGGGGTTTGAAGTTCACGAGATGGGCGGAGGTCGGTCCAATATCGCCTTTGACTATCGCATCATGGCCAAGCGCAACGGCTTCGAGAACGTTCGCCTGGCGGACGTCACCAAGAAGTACCGGGGCATGGAACAGCAACGAAAAGCGCTTCGCGAGCGAACGGCGCAGCGACGCGCGCAGCAGGCGGAGCCAAACCGGTAAATGCAAAAGGGAGATTCTGTATGAAACACTACAACGTATTCTCACTCGTCGCCGGATGCCTGCTGGTGGCAGGTACGGCTGTCGCGCAGACGCCGGCCGGGTCCGCTCTGCCGCGGCTGGTCAGGTTTAGCGGCACGGCCAAGGATGCGGGAGGCAATCCCGTGACCGGCGTCGCCGGCATCATATTCGCGCTCTATACCGAGCAAACCGGCGGCGCGCCGTTGTGGACCGAAACACAAAGCGTCCAGACCGGCCCGGGCGGCCATTACACGGTGCTGTTGGGCGCGGCTAAATCCGAAGGTCTGCCGGCCGATCTATTCACCGCCGAGCAGGCCCACTGGGTGGGGGTTTCAATCGATGGGCAGGCCGAACAGCCCCGCATATTGCTGGTGAGCGCGCCATATGCCCTGAAGGCCGGCGATGCGGAGACTCTGGGTGGACTGCCGCCCTCGGCGTTTCTGATGGCCGCGGCTCCAAGCCCCGTTGGTCATGCGGAATCGGCGAACACCAGTCCGGCAGCCGCACCCGCGACCACCCCCGCGGTGGGCGGCACCGGAACCGTCGATTACATTCCCGTGTGGGCCGACAGCGCAGGCGACTTGGGCAACTCCGCGATGTTCCAATCCGGCTCCGGCGCCACGGCCAAGATCGGGATCAATACCACCGCTCCGGCCAGCACGCTGGATGTAGCAGGCGGCGCCACCATCCGCGGGCCGCTGATCTTGCCCGCCATCGGCGAGGCCACGGCTGCGGCGGGCCAAAACTCCCAGCCGCTGACTTTCGCGGCATCCGTTTTCGACAGCGGCACCAGCGCAGCCATAAACGAGAATTTCCAGTGGCAGGCCGAACCCGTTGGAAACGGCACACCCCACGATTCGGGCACTTTAAACCTGCTCTTTGGCAGCCGCAAGAGCACGCCCGCCGAGACGGGCTTGTCGATTGCCAGCAACGGGCGGATCGCCTTTTCCGCCGGCCAAACATTTCCAGGCACAGGTACCATCACGGGCGTGACCGCGGGCGCCGATCTGACCGGCGGCGGCGCCACGGGCAACGTCACGCTGAATCTGGACACTACCAAGGTCCCGCAGCTCGACACCGCCAACACGTTTACCGGCAATCAGACGGTGAACGGCACAGTGGCAGCGACATCGTTCTCCGGCAACGGCGCCAGCGTCACCAGCGTGGACGCCAGCCAGCTCGGCGGCCTGGCGTCCAGCGCCTACGCCCAGTTGGCCGCCAGCAACACTCTCACCGGCCAACTGACCGTTCACAACACCACCGTGATGAAGGGAACGAACACTTCCGGCGTTTTGCAGGTGACCAACACCGTCACTTCCGGCGAGGGTCCCGCCATCGTCGGCACTACCGACAGTTCCGCCGCCGCCGGGATCAAGGGCATCGTGGCGTCTGACGGGGGAACGGAGGCGGGCGTATTCGGAGCCACTTCCAGCTTTTCCGGCTACGGTGTGTATGGGCAAAGTCCGGCGGTGGGGGTCTATGGCTCCGCCAACGGGTCGAGCGTTTTGGGCCAGTCTTTCGGGCTCGCCGGCGTTTGGGGCGATACCAATGGATATGTAGGAGTAATGGGCACCGCCGACGATTACCCAGCCGCGTTGTTCTACAACAACAGCACCGACGCTCCCACGCTGACCGCGACCAACTACGAAACGTCGAGCGGCACCGCACCCGTCTTCTTAACCATCGGCGTCGGTTTCGAGAACAGAGGCTGCTACATCGACGCCAACGGCGATCTGCTGTGCAGCGGGACTATCGGCGACGCAGTACCGGCGGGCGCGCAGAAAGTGTCCGTTTTCGCGACGCACTCCACCGAGAATTGGTTCGAGGATGCCGGCTCCGGGCAACTCTCCGGCGGGTCCGCGCGCATTGTGTTCGACGCGGCCTTCGCCCAGACGGTGAATACCAGCGTGGAATACCACGTATTCCTCACGCCCAGGGGCGATTGCGAAGGCCTCTACGTGGGCAGCCAAACCGCGCAGGGATTCGAAGTGCATGAGCTGCGCGGCGGCCGTTCCAGCATCGCTTTCGACTATCGTATTATGGCCAAACGCAGCGGCTTTGAAACCGTTCGACTGACGGACGTCACCAAGAGATACCAGGAGATTGACGGGCAACAAAAAGCTCTCCGCGAGCGCATGGCGCAACGCCGCGCGCTACAGCCATGAGGGTCGTTTTGCTTGTGGGGCGGGCAATGCTGCCCGCAGCCGGCTTTCAGCCGGCTCTGGCCGCCTGAAAGGCGGCTGCGGCCAAGATGGGCCGCCCCACAAAGTCACTGCAGAATCAGCACCGCCATCTTGCCGTCCGTATTCAAATTATCCCCCGTCGCATTCTGCCCGCTGCGCGGCACGTGCGGACGGTCCACCATCATCAGCGACAGCACCTTCCCAGTCAGCAGCAAATCGTTGACCACCTTCGACCGTTCCATATCGATCTGCGAATCGATCTTATGGATGAACGTGCGGTCCTTCGCCGAAAAGTCGATGCCCGTATCGTGCGTGGCGGCGCACACCCACACGGGCCGCCCCTGGTATGGATCGGGCCGCAGCCAGATCCGCAAATGGTGCCGCTTCGAAAAAGTATTGTTGGCCTTCTCGAAAACCGTCTCCGGCGGACGCCCATCCAGATACAGAATCGAAACCGGCGCCTCGCTGTATCCCCGGTCCTCGGCGATGGCGCGCATGGTCTCGAACTTGGATTTCTCGCCCAGCTTGGACGCTTGGCTCCATCCGGCATCGGCGAAGGCCCCCTGCACCTGCTCCTGGCTGCCGATAAACATCAGCGTGGTAATGTCTGACGGCTGCGGAGGTTTCTGCGCGCGGGTCTGAAAGGGCTGCCGGTTCACCAAAGCGATCAATGCCCGCGGATCGGCGACCGGCGTCAGCGCGGCATCCGGTCCGGGCGGCGGCGGGCCAGTCAGGGACAGCGCGGCGGTGAGCTTCAGGTCCATCTCGACGCCGGCATCGTAGGTAATGTCGCCCGAGGTTTCCTTAAACACGGCGCTCTTGGCGGCGCTCAGAAAGCCGCCCAAGCCGGCATATTTCTCCGTCAGCTTCTCGATGCCCGAGTCCATGCGCGAAGAAAACGTTTCATTCGCCAGGATGCCTTCGATCGCGCCCTTATCGTCCACGCTCTCGCGCGCGTTCTCGACGGTGGTGAGCAGCGTGTGTACCCGGATGCGCTGGCCGCCCATTTCGAGCACACGGAAATCCAGCGCCAACGTGGCGCGCACCGCCGGATCGGTGGCTGCGCTCGCCGCGGTGACCACGCCGCGCAGCGTGACGCCCCCGGGTATGGCGGGCACGCCATTCACCGTCACCGGCGCGATCACCATGG
>Ga0302325_10010751_pt1 | contig 19785 bp, 22 predicted proteins | sample Palsa_T0_2_FD_201948 | JGI IMG/M metagenome (GOLD analysis project Ga0302325, IMG submission 201948) | Peat permafrost microbial communities from Stordalen Mire near Abisko, Sweden - Palsa_T0_2 | ecosystem: Environmental > Terrestrial > Soil > Palsa > Peat permafrost | place: Sweden: Abisko...
CCCGGAACTTTGGATGTGTTCTGCGAGAATAAACGCTCTGTTATGACCCTCGAGCGGACTTCGACCGGTTCTCCGATTGTAATTGTGGCTGTGGGAGCTATGTTGGTTGGAAGTATCAAGTATGTGGGAAGTGTGGATACCATTGGATCACAAGTGAGAAGAGGGCAGTGCTTGGGTTCTTTCTATTATGGAGGAAGTACGGTCATCGTGTTATATCCCCCTGGTGAGGTTGCTCTGGATGAGGATTTGGTGCAGAATTCCACTAGACACAAGATGGAGACATACATGAAGGTGGGATGGAGAACTGGCGTTAAGGCTTAGGAATTCAAATGTTTCGCGTCCTCTGCAGCTCTGCAGCTGCCCAACTTCAACGTTTCGCTCCAAGTGGAGCCTCGTGAATGTCCTACAAAGTGTGGAACACCAGAATGGCAGTATGAGGTATATAATCTGATATCGATCTGTTTGCTCAGAGCCCTATGAGCAAGTTACACAAGCAAATAGACAGAAGCCTGTCAAACCCATCTTGTGTCAACAATGCAAAAGCAAAGTTCTTGATTCAAATAGGGAAGGAAGCAATTGCAGAGCTCAAGGACCTCCATTCAATCAACATTCTTCCTCAACAGATTCATCAATAATTTTGTTGTCAATTCTCATTTATCCAAGCCATCTGACACCTGCTGTCAACAGTATCTATTCGTCCGTTGTCATATCTCCCAACCGAGTGAGCTCAGACAAGACAGCCACGGCCAGGAACTCATGTCATGTGGCAAGGGATCTGTTTGAAACGTTAAGTATTTATAGGTACTTCGTCTTAGCTGTCTTGTCCCTGGTGGAGCACATTAATCACGTTCGCCCTCGAAGCCGGTGGCATAATTATTAGTAAGGGCTAGTAACGAGTGATGAAAAGGTTCTTGGAAAAATGATGATCATATATATATGTGCTCTTAATGTATCCGTCCTATGCGGGAAATATGCAACGACGTTGATTCTCAGTAGCCTCTAATCGTCCGTCTTTATACCAGATGATGCAGTCGTCCACATGTCTTCTTAGTATTACCAGAGGATAGTTCGGATTTTCTAGGAGTTCTGGTATATTCATGCGTTGCAAGTTTGGTACAAGGACTATGGATGGGGACTATGGCAGAAACTTTTCTGCTGATCGGGGGACTGGACCTCCTGTGCCCCTGGATTTTGCAAGAGGCCACCGCTTTATACCTATATTATGTGCAGCTCTTTGTTTGCTGGTGGGAGCAGAAACTTTTGGCAAGTGAAATATCGTTCTCTTTGCAGAAGACTCAGGTCTCCTAGTCAAGGAATCAGTGATACCTTTATTCACTTTCTCATTTCTTGCAGGGTGGAGGCTTGAACCCTTCGATGTTCCAAGTTCTCTGAAACATCGAAGTTTGTTGTAGACCTCAATGAAACATTCTTGTCATTCTCAAGTCTTAACTTTACAATCTTGTTACACTCTGGGGTATTATAGATAGCCCAGTATTAGCCTAAGTAAAGGCGTCTTCACTTTTAGGCCCCAGACCTTCCGACGAAGTTTGCTGTTTGCTCTGATACGATCTCCATATGAAATAAAGATGAACGGAACCAGCAACATGGCTACACTTACAAATCCCAAAGCGCTAGTAGCCCATCTAACACCCAATTTTGTGAATTGAGGCTGTCATCGGTCGCAGCGTACCCTAAATGCTCCGCACACAGCTCGCTGCAGCTAGTATGCTTGCTGAATATGCCACATACGAGTTTGTAAGATAATTGAAGAATGCAGCAAGAATCAACAGCAGTGCTACAGCGAAGGGGAAGTCGGATATCATGGGGACGATCCCGCCACTGGCGACAAGAGAGACGGCCGAGGATTGTTGATCACCTGGTGCTGTATCCGTTCCGTCTAATGCCTCGGCCCAGAGCACTCAAGCACGATCATGGCCCTCAAACCACCCCGGAGAACAGCCCCAATCGACCCCGCCCTCGCAGAGCAACTCTGGGAAAGCGGATCGTGGATAGCCAGAAAGCATTCCCCGCTTCCATTCTCCGTCTCTTGCAGTCACCTGGCGGCTACTCATAAGTTTATATCAATAAGTTTAACGCAAATTTTGAAAGATTTGATGATAAACTATGGAGTCACGTCGTTGCCCTCGTCAAGCATCTAATACCACTCTTTATATCATATTTGTATCTCAGAGCGTACACCGTTTCAGTCGGCCTCGAGGCTGTAAACACAGTCGGCTATACCAAGAAAGTTACCGTCAGCGCGCTCATCATTATGGCGTACTGTGTATCCAACATCGTTAGACCGTTTTTTTTTTAATGCTAGTCAAGCGCCGCTGTACCCGATGGGGCATGGCTGCCATACTGGTTTCGTACGGCGTCTCAATGATTCTCATATGCATATACATACTAATATGCTAACCTAGCAACCGAAAGAGAGATGCGACAAATACGACACGTAGAGAGCCTATCCATCATGATACCGATTTGAAGGACCTAACGGACAAGCAGAATATCCACTTCCGTTATATTTGGTAATATTGCTGGAAAACTTTGTATATAATCGTTTATATCACTAGCTCTGAGTTTCTTAATTTCAAATACGGGCCTTGTTCTGTTAAATATTCCGATTTTTATAGAATCCCTTGGCAAAGCCAATTGCTTGATTTACACCCACTTGACCACACTTCCACATTTTCATTGTAAAGTAGCCCATAAAGTTCAGCTTTCACCTGGATTCATTTTGCTTACATAAATGCCACTCGTTTGTTTGGTTTCCATGATTGCTGGGCGGTTCGTGCCTTGAAATTATGGAATAGAGACGTGGAGGAAACTTGTGATCTGGAAGATTATGAGCAACGTAGATAAAGATTTGACAAGCATTTGCGCTATGCAAGTGATGTTGGGAATGCGGACAATCACCGTCTCATATCACAACAGTGATCGGCCAGGTAAGTATTTGTCCGATAAGCAGTCCGTTGATAGGGAATCTGACTCGCCTCACCTCGCCTCGCCTAAATAGGGGTATCAAATACCGAAAGCCCGAAAGACTATTTCGCAATTGGCTGCACTACTGCACGCCTTAGTGCTACGCCGATGTCATCCCCCACTATCGATGACAGCCAAATGTGCGTCTTATCATGGTGTGCCGGTTTGGTATTGAGAGATGGTCTGCTCTCTCTTCTTTTTGATGGGACTCGAGAATCAGCTCTGTCGATATTTCTCACATGACCCTTTACCCCACCCCCACTTCTCGGCGAAAACTGTTCGCTGTTTGGCAAAGCACAGTCATACTAAATTATATAAAAAGACTTCACAAAGCCGTTGTCCTCTCTCGTTGTTTGTATCCATCAACGAATATATACACCCGTCAACGGCGAGAAGCACATCCAGGACCTAGATCATGGCAGGCAAACCGGTTATTGCTAGCATGAGCAATGAGATGGTGCTCAGTATTGAAGATCTTGAGAGAGGGGGGTCTAAGAAACTTCCCGCATTCAAACGAGGTCAGTCCTCAGTACTAATCTTTTGCTCCCTAAGCTTAAGCATTCTCATCCGAAACTTCCTATGTCCCAAAGCTGACAGCTGGCCAATACAGAGTTCTTCAACTCTGGTTCAGCCTCTCAAGTGACAGTCCATGAGAATTCCACAGCGTACACAAAATACCGCCTCCGGCCACGAGTCCTCAGAGATGTATCAAAAGCCGATACCAGCACCATAGTGCTTGGGAGGAAAATCTCGTTCCCTCTCTGCGTATCTCCAGCTGGTCTCCAGGCCATGGCACACCAGGATGGGGAACTTGCTACCAGCCGCGCCTGCGCCAAACGCGGTATCAATATGGGCGTGTCATCCTTCTCGAATTACTCTGTTGAGGAAGTCACAAAGGCAGGCCTCGAAGTAGGACCCATCGCGCATGTGATGCAGCTGTATACCATGAAGGATCGAGCAATGGAAGAGCGTATCATCAAGCGTGCCGAGGCCGCAGGCTGTGTTGCCATTTTTCTCACTGCTGACAGTCCTGTTCTAGGTGTCCGGTACAACGAGTGGCGCAATGACTTCCGCACGCCTGATGGGCTGGGGTTCCCTATGATAGAGAAGACGTCCGAGATGATCAGGGCGCAGACACATGATGATGGATTTCTGGCTTTCAATTCCGATTCGCACTCCTGGGCTGAGGATATTCCTTGGTTAAGGAGCAGGACTAAGATGGAGATTTGGATTAAGGGTGTACTTACTGCTGAGGATGTTCTGCTTGCGAGGGAATACGGTTGTGATGGTGTAATTGTTAGCAACCATGGTGGCAGACAGTTAGATGGCACGCCAGCTACGATCGATGCGCTGCCTGAATGCGTCAAAGCAGCGGATGGGAAGATCAGAGTACATATTGATGGTGGGATCAGAAGCGGTTCGGATATCTTCAAATCTATTGCTCTTGGGGCTGAGTGCTGTTGGATTGGAAGACCGCTGATCTGGGGCCTAGCAGTATGTTCTGTCACTTCTAAATTTTGGCGATCATCAATGCTAATAATGACCAGTACGACGGCCAAAAAGGAGTGGAAAAATGCCTCGACATTCTTTACGACGAGTTCAGACGTTGCATGATGTTGACTGGTTGCAAAGAGGTCTCCGAAATCTCCAAAGCTTCTCTTGGCATTGTTCGTGCGGATGGTCCTCTAGCTCGCCTATGAGCGAAGCAAGTTCTCGTGTTCTGGAAGATGGTTCCAGTGATTTTTTATTAGCACTTGGTGCTTGAGTTAGACTCATTGATTTAAAGATTGGGAGACGAATTTGGGTAGATGGTGGGGTATCGAAATTTGGAAAGGGCTGTTGCAACAAGACTACAGGAGAAGCTTTTTAATAAAGCGAATCATCACTATCATAATCTCTCTTCTTATATGAACTGGTTTATATTGATGTCTTATCAAAGACCACAAAAAGATTCAAGGGCTACACATCATGATTTAACTCAACCTAACAATTAGTTAAAGTCACCCAAAAACTTCCACCTGACCTGAACACCCAACCCCTCCTCCTTCCACCCATTTATATTCTTCGGATAAATCGGAAGGATATCTTGAAAAGTGTTACCGTGCGTCATAATCGTCAAAAACATTCTCATTCGTATCCAACGACTGGATCTTCTCAACAGTCTCATACGTCGCCTCCACATCGTGCGAAGAGCTAGGTCCAGCAGTTACCAATGAATAACCGAAGAATGAAGCCATTCCATCTCTGTCCACACTTTTTGACGCCCAATAAACTTCCCCCCGGGACATGCGTTGATGGAATCGAGGATGGGTAGGTATTTGGAAGGTCGTAACTCCCCGGGATGATGGCAGGCGTCGGCGCCTAGCGGGGCAAGTGTTTACGGGGAGGACGTGGTGCGTACTAGGCCGCAGATATGTCTTATGCTCTGACTAGGACTGTCGAGGAAGTAGAAGGATCTATTACCGAAACAGTCTCGCGCTGCGAGGCTGCCGATTTCAAGTGTTGATTGCGAGGCTTGATTGAAGAAGACTCCATCTACTATCCGTCCACTGGCGATTTCAGCAGGAATTCCTACGAGATTGGAGTTTATAGCTGAATTTACCTGTAGTCGCTCATTCTGATAGGGGATTCCGGATTCGTTGGGGTACTCTGGGATGAATGCTTCTTGGAAGCTAGGACCGACCACAAGTTTTGTTGTCGGCGGAAAACAGGTGGTTCACCAGCATGATCCCAATGGTGGTGGCTACATTCCACTCATCTTAGTCTTTCTTTTTTGCCACTGCAAGAATCTGCAAGCTCTCGCATACCTCAAAATGATCGGCTCAATCTCATCTTTCATAGTCCCATCCTCTTCCAAGATCTCTACAATATCCTTATCGACCCGAATTTCAATTCAGTCACCTTCAATTTCCTCATGAGCAATTAACGTAAGGTGAATCCAATCTTTCTCAAACTCAAATCAACTCGATCGAGCAACCTTTTTCGTCCTTGAGCATTTTCAATCAAGGAGGCGTAGGAGGGGATGTTGAAATGGTCATAGCCTGGAACTTTGAGCTGGATATGGTTGTCAACTGCAATGTTAGAGGGAAAGGTGTTGTCGGTAATTGTGAACTTTGCGGAGCCTCCGTCTGGGATGTTTAGGGGTGGTGCTGCGAGGCAACTTTTGGACAGGAAAATGCGTTTGATTGTAAACTTGCTTACCGAATTGTTAAACTGGGGAACCAAAAGAACAAGGTTTTGCTCCAAACTCCAGGAGGCTATGTTTCTTTGAAATTTAGAACGCTCGTAACGCTCTTTCACCTGCGCAAGAAATCGCACACCAGGACACTTGCCCCTCGATCACCTTCGATGGCGGTAACAATCTGACTATCAGTGTAATCATGGTGGGGTGACATTCGTAGTTAATAGGGAAAAGTCCCCGATGATAAGGAACATACAGTCGAAATTTAAGAATCTCCCTTGCAGAGATGTGAATGCAAACATAGTTCGAAGTGAAGAAGAATGTGGCTCCCCAGCAAGCCCGCTTCTCTAACCCCTAACTCAAAGTTGCTTCTTACGGTCCTGGATCATAAGCAGCTTGAACAAGACTCCTATCTTTTTTGAAAGAGTTTCTGAAATTTATGCTCGAGATATTGGAAGTGAGGATTTAGAGTTAAAGAGTTGAGTAGTGAATTCTTGACTCGCGTGAGTGCGAATAGTAGGGCGCTAACGCTCTTCTTTACGTATATCTTCATACTTTCTTTGATTTTGCTTTTCACCGTAAAAGAGATTCAGGCATACCCATACCTCCGTATGAGCTGTCGACCTCTGGTTTTGTCTACTCGTGAAGCATTCACAAGTGGGGCTTATTGTCCAGACACCTCCGTGACATTTGTAGTAAATGACTTGCTGAGAACATGCTCAGCATATGAGTGAAACCTCTAGGATTATGATTTTAGACGAAAAACGATTGTCAATTTTAAACTTCGTTTGATATAAGGGGTATTTTTGTTGTCATTGTTTTCAGTAGCCGGGCTAATATACTGGGACTCGATTTGAGATAAATGAATTTTATCTGCCCCGAATGACGGGGCTGTCAGATGATATCAGATCTAGCGTGATATCTTCTCCACATGCTACCGCGGTAATTGAATCAGCGGCTGGTGGATTGATTCATGGAATTAGGTCAATTTAGTCGAGTTGGAAAGTGAATGCGGGATGAATTCAAGACCGAGTCACATATATTCACGCCGTACAATTCTTTCAAATTATTATAGGAGCAAAGTCCCAAGAAATTTTGGTTCATTTACTGGAGATGCATATCATGTTGGGACTTGGACTTAGAATGATACCTTACTTAGGTACCTTCTTGAATTCACGTGACCGAAATCGTTCGAGAAACTTCAGGACGTTGGGGCTCAAACAAGAATAGGCACTAGTAGTGTCAGGTGATAGGAAGATAAAATGCTGATTACATCACGTTTAGCAATGGTGGAAGGTCAAGGTCAAAACAAAACTGAACTTCATGCACAGTCTACCTATCTAAACATCCAAAAACTATACCGCCGTCATCATCCATCATCATCTTAAGTCTCTCATCTTGTCCCTAGTCATGTGCCTCGGCACGCCCTTTTCTTCTCAAGCAATCAAAAACCAAACTCAGAACTAATAAAGCAAGTAACAACAGAACAAAACTCGCACGCAAAGCAGTCTACGACTCTATACATCCACCATCAATCTATCCTATCCTAACCACCAACCAACAACGATCCTCCTTATCCATCGATCCGCAAGGGCAACATCCATGGTATACGGCATCAATAAATCCCGGCATAAAATCCACGGCATCCATACGGCATCTCCTCGGAATGTATGTCCGGCAACAATTCCTGGCAATTTCAAAATGTCCATTTCCTTGGGTTCAAGAGGCTTCCAACGGCAGTATCCATGGGCATATATATGTAGGCGTGTGCATGTCTGGAGCATGACTTGGACTGTCGATATCCTTGTGAAGTAAGGATACTGGGAACCGCTGTACTGTTTCTATGTGGAGTGTGAAGGATCCGATTGTCGTGGCCATGTTCCAGATAAGGTGTTTCTTTGCGCAGAGAGGTGGTTAGCATGTACCCAATGGTAAAGAAGGGCAGTGGAGGAGGTTGAGTAAAACAGCTAGTTTCTCAGTACTCACAAAGTCCTTGTTCAAAGCGGGCGAGATGTTCATTCAGCCGGATTGGTGACTGAAGTTATGTCCAATATCTGGAGCGGAATGGATGGATTGGTGTAATTGCATCATTACCTTGATGGAATCATACGCATTGCGGAGCAACGACGTATTGTCAGCAGTCCTGGGATCTTCGAGCTTGGTAACAGTTTCTAGGAGTCCTTGCTTCTTCTCAGAAAAGCGGTCAGCTAGGCTAGGCCCCTGTGGCTGACGGTTCAAAGCCGGTGGGCTGGAATTCCTCTTCTGGGACCTTTCCGTGAACGGAGCGTCTGGGTTATCACCTGCCTTGCGCTTCTTGCCCTTGGTAGCAGGCCCTGAAGCTGGTGGAGATCCTGAGGCATTGCTCTTAGGTTGTCCTGGATCATTGTGGACTCGCTTCATGTGGTCCCTGAGATTCCAGTGGCGTGGGAAGCCATTCCCCTGAGCGCCTCGTTCGCAATTTTCATAGGTGCAGAGGAAAGGTTTGTCGCCGTGACCATGCATGGCATGAGCTTCACGCTCATGGCGGAGAAGGCAGGCTGTGGATGAGAAACAGAGATCCTTGCAAGTGGGGACCTTGCACTTATACGGCTTCAGGTGGGAATCCACGAATTTGCTGGTACAAATTGAGTGGTTAGCTTGGCAGATGGGGAGGAAGGAAAGATAGGATCATACTCGTAGTTGCATTTAAGCTTTTCGGGCTTGTGGGTGCAGTTGGACTTTGGGTCATCCTCAAATGGGCAGTGATACAATCCATCGGCCTTGGGGGTTACATTGTGATACAGCGGGTGCTCCCTGGCAGTATTGTCAAGATCTATACTCGAGCGGCCAACTAACTTTAAGGAATCGTCAGAGGTCTCAGAAGATCCAGGCATCCGTGGGCGTCTGGAATTTAAGTCGCTGGTGACCTTGGATTGCCGTGGTCCAATAGGCTTCCGGGTTACCCTGTCACCAGCCGTTGTGTAAGGGGGCTGCTCCTCCAAATCTGCGAAGCCCTGAACGTACCTTGGTGAAAGGCCCTCAAGACTTGGCGAGTATGTGTTCAAAGGGCTGTTTGTCGTTGATGTCATCATCTGTGGGGGTGGCAGTGTCCAAGTATCTTCAAGCAGAGCTGGGGAAGACCTTCGGGAGTCCAGATACTCAAGACTGTTGTCCCACGGCGCAGGAGAATCCATCATCGCATTGGGATTGTACGACAAAGAATCTCTTGAAACCGGACCTTGGCTGGGGAGTGAATTTGCAGCTGTGGCCATGGATACAAACATCTCATCTCCAGAAGTGGGAAACATATTGTATGGCCCTGTCAGTGGGATATCTGCAGGGGTTGCAATGCCAGCAATGGAATCCCTGTGGTACATCGGGTGGGCCCCGGTCAACTCCTCTTCATTCTGGAATGTGTAATCCTCGAGATCCTGGAGATGATCCTGGAGATCCTGCTGGGTTGGAGTATAAAAAGCTATGTCGACAGGACTATTGGACCCGTCTGAAGCATCTGACCTTACTGGTGACACATATGACACCTGAGAGTCACTGGTGTACATCCTCGATGATCGGATTTGATCAAATGGGTTAACTGCACTTGAGTAAGTGGTCCCCTGGGAATGGGCTCCTATTGAACCCCGGGATGGGTGTCGTTTCATCTCAGTTGAGAGTTCTGTGGTCCACTGGCCCCTTGAGGAACCTGAAAACGAGCCCCGGCTATGGTCTTGGCCGGTTTGAGTCTGCTGGGAAGAATGGAATGTGTTGAAAGAATCAGAAAATCCATTCTGGGCATGTCCATGGGGCAAAATTGTCTCTTGGTAGAAGTGCTGTTCACCTTCACCGTCCCAGAGTGTTCCATTGTTTTGACTTGGGACAGGTCCTGTTTGAGGTAAAGAAAATGGCATCCCATGGATAGTTTCATTTGAAAGATTGAAGCCGCTATACGAGAGGATAGGTTAGTGTGCTGTGCAACCACCATGTCAAAACAACTATATCGCAAAACAAAAAACAAGAACAAAACACAACATCAGATTCGCAAGAGCCTAAGCAAGTTTAGGTCAGCATGATGACACTTCCAAAAGGGGCACGTGCGTGATTACAGACCAGGGGGGTCGCCATAGTAAGCAGCAGGTCCAGTTGTGAATAGGTTCGAAGGTGTTACAGTGACGCCTATGAGCCGGATTGCAAGACAGCAAGGAGAGCCAGTGGTGCAATAGCCTAAGGATCCTGAGGTGTCTCAAGTGTCCTGGAGTGAGCGGTCCAATGGTCCATAGGCAGATGTCTGCATGGAGAACAACACAAAGCAATGGTTAGTTTATGCTCGGTCGTGAATGAAGGGGTAGCATGCAAGACACCAAGTTGGCGTTGAGCATGTGTACGTACTCAGTGGCATGATAAATGCCTAACTGAACCCAGCACCGGCGGTGCGGGCCTATCCTAGTCGACGGGCGACTGGTCCATGCTCATCTCCTGCTGGAATTCGGAAGCCATGTGGATTCATACAACAAGGCCTATCCATGAACGGAGCTCTATGATAATCCTAACTGGGTTCGTTGTTGATGATCCTTGAGGCGGGTTGATGCCTAAACTCCTGATGCGGTTGCATGCAACATATGATTGCATAGATGGATGACACCGACCTGGCGGTAGGGCATCGCCACAGGACAGCGTGGACATGTATGAATTCCATGTCCACAACTGTCGCTGTGACTTGATGTGTCCGCATGGTAGCGAACCACATCCCAATCCAAGACGGTTCGTCAGAAGTCGGCACGTGACATCAGCTGGTAGCTGTCTGGATGGAATAGTCCTTTGTGGAAAACCTTAGATGATTGGACCATCTGGAAGAGTCTCGACAGGCCAATGGGAAGCCTCGGAGATATCCGGTTTGGAGCCATCAAAATGGATGTTGCTGACTGGGCTAGGGTACTTACGGCAGGCCATATTTCGCCGGGGCCTTTTTGATGAAATCCTGTCACGGGTGGGCAGATCACATGATAGAGCCTTGGCAGGGCGTGACTGATACGAGAAAGAAAACCTCTGGAGAGCCTGGCAGAGCTGGAGACCTGGGAACGCGGACTGGTATCCAGAGATTCCGGAGATGTTGGTTTGGTCAAGAAAAGGAAAGACATTGATTTCGGACAACATGATGTTTTCGGCGGTTTTGCAAAAATTCAAAAACAAGCGTGATGGAAAAACAATATACCTGGCGGCAGCCTTGGTCCTGGAGTGCTTTTGGAGTCCGGCCATATTGTCCATCTGAAGTGGCCTAACGGTCTGAGTGTCACAAGAAGTCATTGGGGAGATAATGGATCCTTGAGAAAGAAAGAAAACGGATTCTCCTCTGGGTCGATTTGTCGTTGTTCTGGTGTGTATTTACTTGAGCCAGCGGCTGAAGCGTGGTGTTGTTGTTGGTGTCGGTCGTGATTCCAGGTGCCTCGGATGGTTGCAAACAATAATATCGATGGCAGTGGTCCTGCAGTATTGTGAAAGTTGAGGCATATGGGAAGAGAGTATAAAATGAAGAGATGGGAATTGAGTTGCAAAGTGGGAGTGGGCGGGTCGGGCACTTATGCTGCTGAGGGTTGCGTGAGACATTGATGCGCTGGCCATCGTCACTAACATTAGCCAACTTATCATCTTGCAAAGAATTGCGAGCCGTCTGCACCTCGGCGGCCAGGGATTTGGTTGGAAAAGCATGGATTTGGACAGCAGCTAACGGGGTGATACATTTGCGCTCGTGCAGCGCAAGTCACGAATCGGCTAGGCGCACTATTCTGATTCGAGTTCGACGTGCTCAAATTCAGGATTTGGTACAGGAGGGCGACCTCGCTGCGACCTCGCTGCGACCGGCAGCTGGCGAGTAGGATCCCCCAGCATGAAGCCGTAGAAGGATCGAGAGGGTTGCCGAGCACAGCACGCACTTGGGGCCAATAATCGACTGGGGGGGGGCGGGCAGGGCGCAGCATCGCCGACAGCCCACCGCAGTCAGCGCCAGCGAGACTTTCGAGCCTTGGAAAAATGGCGCATCGACAGGTGGGAAATGTCGAACAACCGGCGGCCCGAGACGCTGTTTCCAACTTCTTCCTGGTAACCCTGGGGTCTCCTCCCGAAACGGCTGAAGTGCTGATCTGTTTGCCGGTCTTGTCGACATCAATCAAACTTGAACCATGCTCAACGGAACTCGAAAGCCAAACCCGCCAAGTTCATCACGCCTTCAGATCCCTCTCGCACCTTCCCATTCTCCCCGAGTGCTCGCGAGTGGATCCCCGATCTCTGATGCGTTGGCGACACGTGCAGGAGGAGGGTGTGACGGGAATCAGGAGTGATTGGAGATCTCCCGCAGTAGCAGGAAACATGCATCCAGCGTCGACGACCTTGTTGTCGCAATGGTAACACAGTTTCGCCCGGTGGTGCGCCCGGCTGAAGAAGCCTCCCGGTTCCGAGCCCTATCATTTCATTCGGACAGCATTCGTAAGACGGAATCTGCGGTTCATTGCAGGAAGAAGGAATACTGCTTGAACCGTTGGCCGCATCTCCAGCTGTGGCTTCTCTTCACACGCAGAGGTTCAGACTTGACATTGCACCGAGTAAGCACATGTGAACACATTGGTATGATTCACTTCCAAAGCCTCGTTGTTGTAGCGCTTGACAGCAAAAGTTGATCATTGTTCTAGTCGGTGAGAAGTTCCGAGAGCCTGAACGAGGCTGGATCCAACAGGCTGTGACAGTCTCTATCAGAAAATAGTGGACAAGGCTGTCATGAGAAGGCGGTCTGGGAGCCCTAACCTCTGCTCAAAAATTCCACGGTGGCCTATGAACACTCACGAGTGTCGGGGCTCGAATGTTCGAATTCGACGTGGAAGATTCGCAGCCGTCAATGTCCGAATGTCCCGTTTCAACGCCGACAGTCAATATGCACTAGCTCGAACCGGTAGATTTGAAGGACCCTGAATGTTCAAGTTCAGCTCAGTATTCCTCAGAACAGGGTCGGTCTGTAGCGTTCCAGATCACGCCAGGCGGTCCACTTCTAGTCGCCCACGAATCGAAGGGATTGAACTCTGGACGGGCGTCAAGATCATCGAAGTGAGCGGCCTGCATAAGGCCAATGTCCAGGCATAAACTCTTTTGCCGCCCTTTCCGCTTTGAGATTTGAGAAGGCTCTGAGACGAACGATAAGGTACCACCTGGTAAACGCTGTTAATATTTGCTTGAATTTTCACTCTTGGCATAAAAATGAACGTTATCCTTGGACTGAGCATGGAGATTATAACTCGCTATCTAAGATAGAGGGCGTCAATCACAGCTCAAGAACTTTACCTGAGGCCTGGGGTGGATCCGGAGGCTCAACGCCGTTCAGATCTTGCGAGTGGTCCAAATTCGACTTCAAATAACCGTCGACACCGTCAGCATTTCGCGAAATTGAGATCTGCCGAGGAAGCTCAGTTCTCTCGATCTTCCTCAGGGTCTGCTCTCCCCTTTGATAGAAGGCTGAACTAAGTCCGAGTGGAATCATTCATCCTTCTCTCTCACGGCCAAAGGCGATATTACCAGTGCTTTCTGATCCCACAGAATAAGCCTTGAAACTTGCTAAGGCTTCTCTCGCTCCTGGCGATGATCTAGTAAGCTTTTCATTATTACAATCAATCTCTTTCTCTCTGATAAGGTCACCCAGATGCGTAGGATACTTCTTCCGAGAGAAATTTGGAATATCGAGTCAGATGTCAGGATAGGCTTTGGATTCCGTAGAGGCGTGTAGATTGACTTGGATTTGTAACTCTATAGAATTTGTTACCTTCCCTCTGAAAGAAAACGACGGTGGGAGATTTCTTGGTTAGTACAGTAAGTCTCATCAATGCCGAGAAATTGGAACGTCTTAGAGCAGATATGTACCTAGTTCCTTGGTGCCTAGAACGTCATAACCCTGAGAACATTCGTAAGTAGCTCCTTGGAGCGTGGAAAGGATGTTGAGAGCTGTCTTGCGATGAATCTCCCACAGGAAATCAGAGACCGGAATGATTTTGGATGCAGAGCACTATGATGGTTCGTTGTGATTGCTTGTGACTAGCCACTTGAAGGCAGCACATCGTCGGAGCCAACCAGAGCTATAACAAGTACCTTTTGAAAGACAAGTCATGAAAAGCGGTGACATCTCCATACAGTAATTTGTTCGCAAAATGCAAAATGGCAACAAGGTTCAAATCACGTGACCGTCATGAGAGGAAATTGGGTGACCTGATAGTAGCACCCCATAGATAAGGAGCAGGTTTTTGAGTTTCTTCTCTCTTAATGTATCTCCCATGGTGCATGAGATATGGCAACAACCTCTTCGCACGTGATTGAATGGTAGTGTTGCCTGTAGTGCAAACGCAGCAAACTCGCTTGGGCGGCTGCTTGGACAACATCAGCTCTCTCTGACTCCTTGCTGTAGCATTTGAGCTTGCTCATATCTAGCTACTGAATATGGATAATAGCGAAGTGTCATTTGATTTCTGACATACCTTCGCTCTATACTGTCTGGAACGTCGGTCGCACCCAGCCGTGCGAGGATTTGACACTGTCAGCCTGCTTTCATTTCGTCCCAAGAGTCCAAGACCCTCGGCGGCACATGCATCTCCTCCTTCGATGATAAGTCGAGTGATATAGGACTGAGTAACTGCAACTGCTCTTGCCTCGCTGGGTTTACTGTGCTGATTCTTCTCAGCGAAAATAAAGAATGATGTGCTGCTTCCCTCGGAAGCTTGAGCCTCGCCATCTTAACTCCAACGCCTCTTCGCTTTCTAGCTCAGTGCCATGGGTGCATCCCAAATCTCGATAGTTTTCGCCGAACTTTAATTTAATACAGCTTCATGACACTATTACTGCACATAGACTTATCTCTCGCCTTTCCGAGTAACGACGACTGAATCGTTCCTCAACTTCTTCGGAACTCGTATCGTTCTTGCTGCAGCACCGGTCAATCGTTTTGCGAAGGTATTAAACACTCGAATTGTACAGCCTTTGCTTGTTGTGCACGTATGATGTTTGCTTTTGAATATTGAGAGGCTACAGGGCACGAAGTCTTTCCCAGCAGCACTATTCAGGACGCTGCCCAACTCCATTTCATGCTCCGCTGTCTATCCCACTTGGGACACTCATATTGCTTCTCCTACCTCTGATCTTTTGTAATTTTCGTTAAGTGGATGTAATGTACGAGGAACTTAGGACTTGCGAAGATTGAAAAGTTCCAGAAGATCTCGGATATTCGAAGAGGCCATCTTGACATGAGGCGTTTCGGCCTCTCCAGTCGGGTTGGCACTACAAAGGCTTCGATTCTCCACTCGAATTGATTGGGCGAAGATTCTTGTATTTGAATGCGTTTTGAGCCATCGAGTGCTGACTGCGTATTTTGTTCCAGGTAGAGTTCAATACAAAAGAGAGTGTGGAGTCCAGATTCACTTGCGAGGCGACCGAATTAGGCGAGGCTGTTGTTCCTCGAAATATCTGGTTCCCTCTCGTCTTTATTTTCTTCCTCGACAATGCCACCCCATAAACTCAAAGATCCGTTCCACAAACTCAAGGAGAAACTGTCCAAATATTTGGAAAAGTCACCATCTCCTAAAGCAGCCCCGCCGATGGCAACGTCATCCTTATTCGGCCTCGGGCTCGGAAACCAATCTGAACGTCCGAGATCATCAGAAACCAATTCACAAGGCTCTAGCAGAAGATCAAGCGGCCAAAAGATGTTCCCGAAGGAGCTTGCGCCCGATCTGGCTCTATTCAACAATATCTTTGCGCGTCTCCATATGAAATGCTGCGCTTGCGATGCACCATTGTTGCTGGAAATCGATACACATGTCGTGGCCTGGCTCGCCGGTGCCCAAGTGATACCACCAACCTCTCAGGTCTCGGTCCTCCAGTGCACAAAATGTGATCAACCGACTTGTATCGGGTGCGGTAAGATGCCAAAAATGAACAAACACAACGTTTTCACGACACTCGGCGTTGTAAGTATCCTTCCTCCCTTTGTGCATGTTCCATCCTGTTACAATCTTTGAGGTTCCATAGAAGCACAACTGACAAGATTTTTAGGTTAACCATTGCTGCTATGAAGGCAGACTCTTTGGTGTATGGCTGCTTCTTGCTCGATTTGACCAGGCAGAGTAGGTCCTCCACCTAAATGACTCGAAAGCTTTGAAGCATCCAGAAATAGCGAATACTGATCCTTTTGTAGATCCCCTGCGGAGAAAGAAATGGGCGCGGCGATTCTGAGGAGAGGAACTGTCAAAAAGTCGAAGTCAAAGAAGAAAAGTCTATCTACACAAAATGGCGTCGGATACAGCATTGGAAGTGCTGGATATTACGACGCTGAAGATCTGGATCTGGAGATGGAGGGCGGCTTTGATGACATCGATGACATCACGGGATTCTCAAGTGGCATGCCAATACCTGGCTATTATGGACAGAATATGGCGCCTACCTATATCGTTCGAGACCAGAAGGCCAAAGTCAGGGAGGAGAGGACAAAGTCCCATGACAAGCTATTGATTGATACTATGAAGCTGCTGGTGGCCTTCTTTCCTGGTTCCGGTTTACCAGATGGTCCACTTGAAGAAATTAGGCTTTACCGTCTCAGCTTCCTGTTTGACAGGATTGCTGAATTGCTTCGAAATGATGCTATTATCGACATCACTTTGAGGAAGGAACTCTACACGCAAGTCTTTACATTTGTCCAGGTAAGTCCATAGGCCAGAATGCACCTCAAGTTTAGATGTCCATTAATTTCCACAGACTGTCGCAAATATCCCGGACCTGGTCGGACTTTTGCTGGAAGAGCGCCCCGATAAAAGCCATAGCCCTGGCATTCACAGTATTCGGCAATCATCGCAACAGCCCGGATTTCTCCTCGAGGATATTCAAGATACTCCCGGTGAGCAAGTTCCGGATCTAAATGTCGTTGCCCGTATATGAAACCCATTAGAATTGTCACCTCAAGTGGGAATGATAGCCAGACACAAATTTCTATTGCAGTCATGACATTTGGTCCCTTCTCAATTTCTCACAGCCTTTACTGACCTCACCAAGGAGCTTTCTCGCCATCTGTTTTCACGGGCAGCTTCCACACATACCGTCAAGCCAAGACACTTCTAGCAATTTCCAGCATGCCACAAGGAGATCCGCCAGCTATGGCCAAGAACATGATTCCAGCCATTTCTCAAGAACAGAGAGAGGATGACGATTCAATTAGAATTTGTGAGCGTATAGTTGAGATTTATGAGCATCTGCAGAAACACGAGACTTGCCCCCCCTTAGCCGGTGACGACCAAACAGATGTATGGACGAAGTATGCGGAGGAGAACAGGGTGATGTTCGATGATGATGTGCTCAAGAATCATCGTTACCTGAACGAGATCAACAACCTCAAATCCTCGAAAGGTGGCCGGCTCACAACGATTGGTAAAGAGATTGCCACGATGACAACGTCGCTTCCCGCTGGTATCTTCGTTAAGGTAAGTCATTAATTCCACTTTCGAATTAAGAAATCTCTACAGCTAGGAAGAATCATTAATTCTTATCTTATTGATTGACATCGCTGATCTTTCCAGGTTGCTGAATCCCGCTCCGATGTTATGAAGGTCCTTATAGTCGGCCCAGAAGGTTCACCATATGCACATGGATTGTTCATGTAAGGAATTGTGTTTTGTGGCTGTAGAATTATACTAATTTCTGTGGCAGATTTGATCTTTTCCTGGATTCTCAGTATCCGATTAGCCCCCCAAAAATGGCCTTTGTCCTCGATGGTAACGATAGCGAGGCTCATTCGTTCAATCCAAACCTTCACAGAGGTGGTGGCGGTAAGCGTTCTACCATTCTCGTCCAAACCATATATTCCGACATATGGGTCGAGCACCAAGTGAATTTAAACTAATTCAATTTTTTCTAGTTTGCTTATCCCTTCTTAATACCTGGGAGGGTAACCCCAATGAGATGTGGCAGCCCAATAAGAGTACCGTTCTCTCCGTGCTTATTAGCGTCCAAGCTATGATCCTCGGCGCCCCCATTCCATGGGTCAACGAACCCGGATTTGCGACCCATGAAAATACGCCGCAGGCCAAAGATCACAAGTTGCTCATCCAGACTAAGACGGTCAAATATGCCATGATCGGCTGGCTTGAAAATCAATTCAATATCCGAGAGTCGAAAGAGTACATTTGGAAGGATATCAGTCATACATACTGGAAGCATAATGGTAGAGCCGCATTGGAGACTGTTAAAGGATGGGCGGTCGACAATCCCGACTTGGTGCATTTCGGAGCAAGAGCATCTGCAAAGAAGAAAAAGGGCAAGAGTAAGGAAGTCCAGCCCGAGCCGGTTCCAACATCTGGAGGTCAGGATCTGGTTGAGAAACTTTCCCAATGTCTAGGATTGCCTGGCGATAATTCGTACCTCCCTTCACACAAGCGCAAAGCCAGCTCATCTGGAGGCACCTTGAGCGATCCAAAGAAGCAAAAGTCCGAGTCTTTAGAAGAAGATAGTATCGAGATGAGATGGTTCTACACAGGTCAAAAAACACAGAAGCAGGTTAGAGCTGCGTGCAAGGAGTTCGGTATCGGCGCTGCCCCGACAATCGATGCTTCTATAGACAAGCTCCAGACCCATGTTAACGCGAAGGGCAAGGCGAGTGAGGAGTTGGTCGACAAGTGGGGTGAGATGAGGGAGGTTTTTCGTTGGTAAACGGATATCCGGTGGGCGGTGGTCAGCCTTTCGTATGATTGTGCAAACGGAGTCAGAAGATTGGAGGCGGCGTTAAGTGCAGAGCAACGGTCTTAGAAGCCCTAGTAGTCTCACGGCCGTTCAATTGGTTTTTGTAGCAATTCATGAATATTTCCAACGCCTCGCGGCATTGTTTTCGGTTTTTGAAAATGCGATGGCAGGGAGCAAGGCCCTCATTTCTCTCCAATTCGTCGACTTCCTTCGCTGTTTTTATCAGAGATCCATGTTATTGTTCGGCGTTTCTTGAGCATGATCTGTTCAAGAAATTCCAATCATAATGATCTGCGCGGCTGCCTGTAGGTGGCGAGTGAGCCGCGCAACTGATCACGGGCGAGATTTGGAATAGAACGTATCGCATCACCAATGGTGGCTTTCTCCATCTGCAGATAATCGATTTTGACTAGAGGCCGCTTTATGGTCTTAGTATTCGCGAGACGGATACTTCATAATCAGAGGCTACAAGCCTACAATGTTCTTGTCCAGTACCGCCGACACTGCTTTGTTTCTCAATCACGGCCAGCCATCGACCCGCGACAGTGAACCGTTACTCAGGGCCGCACTGACGCAAGGGGCGTTGAAGTTTGGCAAAAGAAATGCGAGGAGTAGATAGATAGAGTCGCTGAGCTGGCGGGACGACTTTTAGGAGGGCGTTCGCACCCCGACTTTGTCACTAGATGCATGTAGGCAGGCGAGTATGATGTATCTCATCATTTTCACCACTGGCTCCGTTATTCTGCTGGTAATATTTACGGTTCTAAACTCTCGTGTTCCCGGATCAGACTTTCGTACCCTCCGTCGGCAAGCAGGCAGGTGACTACAGATACTTGGACAGCGTCCACCACGTGTTAAGCATATTTAATCGGGCTACTACTCGCAGGCAAAATTGG
>Ga0302325_10010753_pt1 | contig 19784 bp, 19 predicted proteins | sample Palsa_T0_2_FD_201948 | JGI IMG/M metagenome (GOLD analysis project Ga0302325, IMG submission 201948) | Peat permafrost microbial communities from Stordalen Mire near Abisko, Sweden - Palsa_T0_2 | ecosystem: Environmental > Terrestrial > Soil > Palsa > Peat permafrost | place: Sweden: Abisko...
GTCGTTTGCGTTGAGATCTTGCATTTTGGTCTCGGCGATTTCGCGCAGTTGCTTCTGCGTCAGCTTACCGACTTTGGTACGATTCGGAATCGCCGAACCGGACTCGACACCGAGGGCTCTCTTGATGAGAAAGCTCGCGGGCGGCGTCTTGGTGACGAACGTAAACGTGCGATCTTCGTAAACGGTGATCTCGACGGGAATCACCATGCCCGCCTGAGACTGTGTGCGCTCGTTGTACTCTTTGCAAAACGCCATGATGTTGAGCGAGTACGGTCCAAGCGCTGGGCCCACCGGAGGGGCCGGCGTCGCTTTGCCGGCTTGCAACTGCAAGCCGATCTTGCCGACGACTTTTTTTGCCATCGAAAACTCCTTTGCGAATGCCGTAAACGGCAATCTCCCCCACCGAAAATGCGCGCCGGGCCGGGGTCCTGCGAGCGGCGCAACCGCAACAATATACCATGGCTCGGCCAAGGCGGTAAACGACGTCTCGCGAGTCGCCGGAGGTCCCCTCTTTTTACGGTGTCGTGTGCTTGCTTGGGCTGCACACCGGCAAAGGGCGTTTTAGGATCACTGAAAAAGTCCCGAACACGCTTTGTTCCGGGCTGGAGGCTGCCTTGCTCCCAATCCCTCTTGCTCTTCGGCCGGCGATCGTCGCCGGGGTGCTGGTTTTGACGTCGCTCGCCATTCCCGGCGGCGCCTCAGCCGAGGGCCTGGCGTTCGATTCGGTCATGAAATTCCAGCAGGGCGGCGACGGGCCGCCACAGCCGGGCAATTTTAGCTCCGATTTTGAAGCCGCCTCGACCCCGCAGGAGCCGGCCAAGCGCGGGCCGTTCGGGCTCGGTGCAGCGATGGCCCAAGCGCAAGCTACAATGTCGATGTTCAAGACGGGGATCGCCGAGCGCCACTATGTGGCGGGATGGAAGACCCGCACCGATCATATCGCCCTGAATACTGCGGAGATCCTCGATTGCTCGGCGCGCACCCTGACCACGCTCGATCTCGCCGCGAAAACCTATAGTGTCGAGTCGCTCGACCATCCGTACCAGCCCTCGCGCGCGCCAAGCGGGCCGAGCGCGCCACGCACGGTGGGAACCGACGACGGCACGAAAATGACGATCGCCCTGACGACGCGCGCCCTCGGGACCCGCACGATCGAGAACCTGTCGACCAGCGGTTACAGCTCCGACGTCAAGACGACCGTGACGAAGCCCGGCAGCGATCCGCAGTCGTTCGACATGAACACGATTGCATATTTCAGCACGATGAACGAGCCCGCTGCGACCTGTCCCAGCATCTCGAGCGGCGGCACACCATCGGCTCCCGGCGCCGGCGCCATGGCTGCTTACCAGTCGATCATGACGGCGCTGCGAAACAAAACCAACCCGCGCTTCAGCATCAGCGAGTCGGGCCCGTCTCTGCCCGCCGGGAAGTTTGCGCTGTTCGAAGTGGTCACGATGCAGGGTCAAGGTCGGCAGGGCGGCGGCTTCGCCACCTTGACCGAACGCGGCGATGTCCATTCGATATCCGACAACGATCCGGCATTTGGCATTCCGCCGGGCTTCACGAAAGTATCTCACTAGCCCGCGAGCCTTCGATTGACATTGCGCGAGAGCGCGTGCTAGCATCCGGGCACATGTCCTGGCTCATCGCTGCGCGCCCCTGTTGTTGTACCTCCTCACTGCACGTTCGGAAGGGGCTTCTTTTCGTCTAAAGCGCAGCGCGCGATGACACTTGAAACCTCGGCCGAGCGCGGCCGAGGTTTTTTTTCGCGCTGCGGCCGACCGAAGGGTCATTGATACGTGCAACTTCCCTCCAAGCAACTTCGTCTAGAAGCAAAACATTTTCGGCGTGCGCTGTCGCCCGTGGTTTTGCTGTTGCTGTGGCAAGCCGGCTCCGTAGCCGGATTCATTCCGACCTCGAAGATCGCCGCGCCGTTCACGATCATCGCAACCTTCTGGTCGCTCGTGGCCTCGGGTGAACTGTTTTCGAGCTTGACCGTTTCCGTAGCGCGCGTCGCGGTCGGATTCGCCATCGGCGTCGCGATCGGCGGTAGCCTCGCGCTCGTGGCGGGGCTCTCCCGGCTTGGGGAAGACCTCGTCGATCCGCCGCTGCAGATGCTACGCACGCTGCCCTACCTCGGCATGACGCCGCTGCTCATTCTCTGGTTCGGCATCGGTGAGACGCCGAAGATCGTCCTCGTCGCTTTTGCAAGTGCCTTCCCGGTCTACTTAACCCTGGTCGGCGGCATTCGGGCCGTCGATCCCAAGCTGATTGAGGCGGCGCGGGTCTTCGGGCTCGATCGAATCGGAATCATCCGTAACGTCGTTTTGCCGGGCGCGCTCGCATCGGCCCTCGTCGGCGTGCGCTATGCCCTCGGTGCAGCGTGGCTCAGCCTCGTGGTCGGAGAGACGATCAACGCCGACCGCGGCATCGGCTACCTGATCATGAACGCGCGCGATTTTCTACGCACCGACATCATCGTCGTCGGCCTTCTCACGTATGCGCTTTTGGGTTTGGCGACCGATACGCTCGTGCGCCTGATCGAGCGGCGCGCGCTCGCATGGCGACCATCAATTCTCGCGGCGGCAAGCTGATGACCAATGCCGTGCGAGTTCGCGGTCTCACGCGAAACTTCAAGGAGGTCGGCGTCCTCGACGGGCTCGACCTCGATATCGAACCGGGTGAGTTCGTTGCGCTTCTCGGCCGCAGCGGCTCCGGTAAAACGACGCTGCTACGCACGCTTGCGGATCTGGACGCGGCGAGCGTCGGCAGCGTCGAGCTTCCAGCGTCACGCGCGGTCGTCTTCCAAGAACCGCGCTTGCTGCCCTGGAAGCCGGTGTGGGCGAACGTCGCGCTCGGCTTGACCGGGCGCGACGTTCGCCAGCGCGCCCTCGCGGCGCTCGAAGAAGTTGAACTGAGCCACCGCGCGAACGCGTGGCCGTTGACGCTCTCGGGTGGCGAGGCGCAACGCGCGGGCCTCGCCCGGGCGCTCGTGCGCGAACCGAAACTGCTGTTGCTCGACGAGCCGTTCGCATCACTCGACGCATTGACGCGCCGGCGCATGCACGAACTGGTCGCGGCGCTTTGGAAGCGCCACCGCCCGGCGGTCCTGCTCGTAACGCACGATGTCGAGGAAGCGGTGTTGCTCGCCGATCGCGTGCTCGTCCTCGCAGGCGGCCGCATCGCTTCGGAAACCATCGTTACCTTGCCGCGCCCGCGCGACGTCGCGGATGCACGCGTAGCACAATTGCGCGGCAAACTGCTCGGATCGAGCTCAAGGCTGGTATTGCTATGAAGAGAACCCGTTTTACGATCCTCGCGTTAGCACTCGCGTTTGCTTCGAGCGGGGTCGTACCGTCGGCCGCCGCGGGCGACGCCAAGACGCTGCGCATCGGTTACCAAAAAATCGGCCCGCTGTTGATTCTCAAACAGCAAGGATTGCTCGAGAAGCGCTTCGCTGCCGAAGGTATCGCCGTCGATTGGATTGAGTTCCAGTCAGGGCCGCCGCTGCTCGAAGCGTTAAACGCCGGCGCTATCGACTTCGGCTACACCGGCGACACGCCGCCGATCTTCGCTCAAGCTGCCGGGAGCGATCTGGTCTACGTAGCGGCACTTCCGCTCGCCGGTGCCAACAGCGCGATTCTCGTGCACAAGAACTCGAACATCCATACGCTCGCCGACCTGCGCGGTAAGCGGCTCGCGTTCACCAAGGGTTCCAGCGCGCATAACGTCGTCGTGCGGGTCTTGGCGAAGGCCGGCCTTGCATATGGCGACATCGATCCGGTCTATTTGCAACCGGCCGACGCGGCAGCCGCTTTTCGCGGCGGAAGCGTCGATGCGTGGTCGATCTGGGATCCGTTCTATGCCGTGGCCGAACGCGATCCGGACACGCGCGTGCTGACGACGGCGCTAGCGATCGCGCCTTCGAACGGCTTCTTCCTCGCGTCTCGCGATTACGCGACCAAGAACCCGAAAGTGATCGAGGCCATCGTGCAAGAGACGACCGTCGCTTGGCACTGGGCTGAAACGCACCAAGACCAAATCGCGCAGGTGCTCTCGGAGACGTCGGGCGTTGACTTGGCCGCAGAGAGAATCGCGGCCAAGCGCGGCTCGTATGCGGTCGAGTTCATAACGCCGGCCGTCGTGCAGCAACAGCAGTCGATTGCGGATTCATTCGCCAAACTTGGGCTGATCCCAAAGACGATCGACGTCGCGGCCGCTGCTTGGTCGCCCGCCGGCAAAACGGCGACGACGTCCCGATGAGTCAGGCGCGCCGCAAGCTCGAGTTGTTTTGGTTCCTCCCGACCGGAGGTGACGGCTGGTATCTCGGGGCGACGGAGGGGCATCGCGCACCGGCCAACCGCTATTTGCGCGAGATCGCTCAGGCTGCCGACCGTCTGGGCTTCGCCGGCGTCTTGCTTCCGACGGGTCGCAATTGCGAGGACGCGTGGATGACGGCAGCCTCGATCATCACGCACACGGAAAGCTTGAAGTTCCTGATCGCGCTGCGACCCGGCGCTACGTTGCCGGCAATCGCCGCGCGTGAAGCGGCGACGCTCGACCGCTTGAGTGACGGCCGTCTGCTGCTCAACGTCGTCGCGGGAGGCAATCCGCAGGAACTGGCCGGCGACGGGATGTTTCTCGAGCACGATGAGCGCTACGAGCAGGCGGCGGAGTTCCTACAGATCTTCCGCGGGCTCTCGAGCGGCGACGTAACGAGCTTCACCGGCAAGCATCTCTCGGTGAGAAACGGCAAACTGTTCTTGCCGCCGCTGCAACGCCCATATCCGCCGCTCTACTTTGGCGGTTCGTCGGAACCCGCGCGCGCGCTTGCCGCCGAGCAGTGTGACGTCTACCTCAGTTGGGGCGAGCCGCCCGCGCAAGTGGCGGAAAAGATCGAAGACGTGCGCCGGCGCGCGGCAGCACTCGGGCGCACGCTGCGTTACGGTATTCGTCTGCATCTGATCGTGCGCGAGACCGAAGGCGAAGCATGGGATGCTGCAAACCGCCTGATCGGCCGCATGAGCGACGAGGTGATTGCGGCCGCGCAGCAGCAACTCGCGACCTCTGATTCCGAAGGTCAGCGGCGCATGATCGCTCTCCACAACGGCGATCGCACGAAGCTCGAAGTCTCGCCGAATCTCTGGGCCGGCGTAGGCCTCGTGCGCGGCGGAGCGGGCACGGCACTCGTCGGCGATCCCGACACCGTTGCGGCGCGCATTCGCGAATACGCGGCACTCGGCGTCGACACGGTGATTGCCTCCGGCTATCCGCACTTGGAAGAAGCCTACCGCGTCGCCGAGCTGCTCTTCCCCAAGCTCGGCATCACCGGCAAAGACGGGCACGAAAGCCATCTCCCAAACGGCTTTTTTGCCGGCGGCGGCTCGCTGACCGCCAACGTCTCCTTTAACGGCGCGGCTAGCACAGCAAACTAACAGACCTTCCCTACGAGAGCTCGTATCGTGCGAACGATCTCGTCAGGGCACTCTTCGGGAAGAAAATGGCCGCAACCCGGAATGGAGCCGCCGTCCACCGTCTCGGCAACCATCTCGATCATCTCGCGCACGTGGGGACCTCGCGCCTTTTCTCCGCCGAGTGCCACAACCGGTGTTGGCCTACCGCTGAGGAATTGCGCACCGCAACCCACGCACACAAAGACCGCTTGGCGTCAGCCATGCGGTCGCGTCGTTCGGCCAGGTCAATGGATATCCGTCGAACGCATGGACCAGCTTCAGCAGCGTTATACAGTCTTCCAGATCCGCTTGCGTGCGGCGCTGCAGGACAACACCTGATTGAGAAGCCATTTGGCTAGCTCAATTCCGGCAGCTCAATACGCGTCCTGGCAACCCCGAACTCGAACTCACGGCCCCGCACTTGCCGGGGCAACCGCCGAAGAGCTAGACTTTCTCGATCTGATAGAACTCGAGTTCGACCGGCGTCTCGCGACCGAAGATTGAGATCAGTGCGCGGACCTTTTCCTTTTCCGGTTGGATTTCGTCGACGATGCCGGTGAAATCGAAGAACGGGCCGCTCGTAACCTTGACGCGATCGCCCTTGGCGAAGTCGATCTTGAGCTTGGGCGTTTCGATACCCATTTGCTTCAGAATCGTTTTGACTTCTTTGTCTTGCAACGGAACGGGCTTCTCGCCCGATCCCGGCGAGCCGACGAAGCCGGTTACGCCCGAGGTGTTGCGCACGACGTACCAAGACTGGTCATCCATGTCCATTTCGACGAGCACGTAACCCGGAAAGACTTTCTTCGGGGTGATCTTGCGCTTGCCGTCTTTGAATTCGACTTCGTCTTCCATCGGGACGAGCACGCGAAAGATTTTGTCTTGCATGTTCATCGAATGGATGCGGCGTTCGAGATTCGCTTTGACCTTGTTCTCGTAACCCGAGTACGTGTGGATCACGTACCACTTGCGGCGTTCGTCCTTCTTCGCTGCAGCCGCGGCCGGCGCGATGGCCGTGGTCGATGCGTCGGTGATCGTGTTTTCCAAGATGAGCCCTTAGTGGTGCTGTAACAGCCCGAAGACGTAGCCGAAAAACTGGTCGCAGAGATAGGTGTAGAAGCCGACGACGATGACGAGGCCGATCGTCAGGATCGTGGCGGAGACCCACTCTTGGCGGGTCGGCCACGTGACGCGGCGCATTTCGGAAACAAGATCGCGAACAAAGCGCTCGGCGTTCTGCTGGCGAGCGGCCCGGTCGGCGGAGGGCGCAGCCGGGCGTCGTCCCGGAGATCCCGGACGTACAGTCGTCCCACTTCCACCCGTTGGCCTGTTCATGCGATTCCTTCTCCCCTTGATTGTGCCGCAAATGCGCTGCGGCTAAAACGTTTGGCAGGGCGGACAGGACTCGAACCTGCAACCGACGGTTTTGGAGACCGCAACTCTACCAATTGAGCTACCGCCCTTCGATAGCCGAGTATTCGCCCAATGATGGGCGGCTACTTCGTTTCGCGGTGCGCGCGGTGGCAACGGCACCAGCGGCAATACTTGGAGAGCTCGAGGCGGTCGGTGTCGTGCTGCTTGTTTTTTTGCGTGTTGTAGTTCCGGCGCTTGCACTCTTGGCAGGCCAATACCACCATCACACGATTCTCTTTTTTTGCCATCTCGTATCCTGATCTCGCGGGCCGACATAAAAAATACGGACGCGCGGTCCGTTCTCGGTCGAGTATAGCATAGCCCCAAGGGGCTCCGCAACGCCCTCACCGGCCACCCTAGGAGCCTCATAAGCCCCCGGGAGAACGGGCCAAGTGAAGATGTCCCCGCGCTCCGCCAAGCGGAGTCGCTGAGGGAGGCCGCCCGACCCTTTCTCAAGGGTCCTTGCGCGAGAACTTTTGCTCCCCGGGAGGGCAAGCTACCGCCGGCTCCATATTCCCGGGGGTTTTACGTGCGCTCTCTCTGAGGCCAAACGTCACGCCCGGCTGCTTGACGAGCCCTTTCGAAGGAGAACGCTTTGAGCGCGGAGCGTATGTCTTCGGCGTGAGCGTTCGGATGCAGCACCATGCCGCTTGAGAGCGATGCGCAATACACCTGCCCGGCTTGCTTCGAAAGCAACTTCGTAGCGGTCGACCCGAGCGGCGGTCGCCGCCAGCGGTCGGTCGAGGACTGCCCCGTCTGCTGCCGCCCGATCGAATTCGTGCTCGGCTTCGACCACGATGGCGACCCGGTCGTCTTCAGCGCCGAACTCGCTTCGTAGCGGAACCTTGAGATTTTGGTGCGCCCGAGACGATTCGAACGTCCAACCTGAGGCTTAGGAGTCCCCCGCTCTATCCAAATTGAGCTACGGGCGCGCGCCTACGCGTCATTTTTCTAGCGCCGGTCCGCGGCCTCCCAACCGTGCACGGTAAGCCTGCAGCACGGACTTCGGATGCTCCCTTGCTCAGCCGATACCGAAAGGGTGATGCAACGCATAGCGTCTGGGCGGCGCTTCGGGCTGGCCATCGCGCTTTTGGCGGTGGTCGTACTCCCGTTGCTCTTTGGGTCAGCCGGGGCACGGGCTCCCAAGGGGCTACTGCGAGACTTCGACGCATTCTACTGCGCGGGCGACGCCCTCGGAAGGGATAGGGATCCCTATCGTTCGGAGCCGCTCGGATCGTGCGAGCGCCGGCCGAAACCGGCCATCTTCCGCCCAGGCACGCCCGGCCTCGCGATGCCCGCACCGCTGCCGCCGTACGCCCTTGCGCCCTTTATTCTGCTGGCGCGCTTGCCGTTCGTTGCAGCGGCCGTAGCGTGGTCGTTGCTGCTGCTCGCATCGATCGCGCTTACCGTTTTTGCGCTCCGGCGACTGACGCAGCTGCCGCTCGCGACCCTCACCGCGTCGGTCGCACTGATTGACGGGTACGCGCCGCTCTGCCTCGGCCAAGTCGCTCCGCTGGCGGTTGCCGGAATCGCACTCGCTGCGCTGATGCTGCACGAGGGGCGAGAGCGCAGCGCCGCGGCCCTTGCAGCACTCTCGATGATCGAACCGCACGTCGCCCTGCCGGCGTGTCTAGCCCTCTTTATTTTCCGGCCGCGCAGCCGTAGCATCCTCATCCTCTCGGCCGCAGCGCTCACTGTGCTGTCGTTTGCCGTCGCCGGCGGCACGACGAACCTCGAATACCTGCGCGACGTCCTGCCCGCCCATGCGCTCTCGGAAGTCGCAAACGCAAAGCAGATAAGCCTGACCTATGGGCTACATCGCCTCGGCATGACCGACGCCCTCGCCGTGCGCATCGGTGAAATATGGTATCTCGCGATGATCGCGCTCGGCATTGCCGGCGCTCGGCTCGCGCAGAAGAGCGGGCGCAGCGCAGCCTCTCTCATCACGCTCCCGGTCGGGCTTGCGCTCGTCGGCGGCCCATTCGTGCACGTCGTTCAAATCGCCGCGGCAATGCCTGCGGCGCTGCTGCTTTTCGCGGAGTCGAGCGGCATCGTGCGGCGCTGGCTCGGCGCCGGAATCATCCTGGTCGCGGTTCCGTGGGTCCAATTCTCCGACCTCGGGACGATCTTCGTGGCGCTCAGCGCGCTCGTCGTCGGGATCCTGATCGCATCGTTGCTGCAAGGACGGCCGGCGCTGGTCGCTATGGGCGGCCTCGCTGCAATCGCTTTCGGAGAAGTGTCGATCGCGCTTTTGCGACCGGTCCCAAACGTCGTGGCGCTACTCCTTGCACGGTACGATCCGAATGCACTTGCCGAGCAGAGTTGGACGCTCTACGTCCGAGCCATCGGCCCAATCAACGCGCACGCTTTCGACGTGGCAAAGGCTCCGACTGTAGTCGGATTGCTCGTCCTAACCTTCGCGGCTGCGTATGGCTTATTGCACGCTACGAAAATCGAGCCGTTCTCGCCGCTCGCGTCCGCAAAGCGAAAAGGAGCCGAGACTTCTCGGCGAATCGCGTTCCGGTGACCATCCGGCAATAGCCGGCCCCCCGACGTTGAAGGAGTAGGATTTTGAGCCTCACGCAGAGCGCGCTGCCGCCGATGAACACGGCGCCCGCCGGCTTTTCCATTGAACGCGATCTGCCCGAAGGCTTCGCCGCATTCTACCGCCCGCTGCACGACCAGTTTACGTCGCGTCAACAAGAGCTCGTCGCGAACCGCAAACGCGTTCTCGGTGCATCGCTCGAAGGTACACTACCGAACTACCTACCGGCCTCCGCTGCCACGACCGAGACCTGGTCGATCGAACTTCCCGAGTGGGTCGTCGACCAACGCAACCAGATGACGGGTCCCGCCGACGACGGCGAACTCGTCGTCAAGATGCTCAATTCGGGAGCACCGGGCGTGATGCTCGATCTCGAAGACTCGATGGCCAACGAGTGGGATCACTTGTTGCTCGGCATGCGCAACGTTATCTCCGCGCTCTACGGCGAGCTGACCTATGAAGATCAGAAGCGCGGCGGGACCGTCGGCATCAAGGAGTCCAAGACCGTCACTTTCACGCGCGTGCGCGGCCTGCACTTGCACCAAGCCGGCATCTACGGAGCCGATCTGACGTCGGCGTCACTGTTCGATCTCGCGCTGCTCGTCTTCCAGCTTGATCTCTCGCGCTTGAAGCATCCACTCGCGGTCTATATTCCGAAATCGGAATCGGCCGAGGAGGCGCTCTGGTGGCGTGACGTTTTCCAGGCGCTGGCCGAACTCAAAGGCCGGCCGAAGGACTATATCAAGGCGATGGCGCTCGTCGAGTCCCACCCGATCGCCTTCCAACTCGAGGAGTTCGCGTACAACCTGCGCGACCATCTGCTTGGGCTCAATCTCGGCCGCTGGGATTACATGGCGAGCCTCATTCACTTCAATATCAACGATGCGTCGTGGGTTTTGCCCGATCGCAACACCATTCCGCACGACGTGCCGTTCTTTCAAAATTTGCGCACGTTGATTCCGTCGATCACCCACAAACATGGCATGCTTGCCATCGGCGGCATGACCGCGCTCTATCCGAGTCGTGAAGACCCCGCACTGAACGAGCGCGCCCTGACCGTTCTGGCTCAGGACAAGAAAAATGAAGCAAACTGCGGTATGGACGGTGCTTGGACCGGCCACCCCGATCAGAATGCGATCGCCGTTGCGCAGTTCCCCGAGCCCAATCAACTGGCCAGCTACAAGCCTGGGTTCGATCCGCACCCCGACATGCGTCCGTCGGTCAAGGGCGTCGGTAAAGTGACGACCGAAGGGACGCGTGCCGCCATCCGCACGGTAATCCGGTACCGCAACGGGTACTTAAACGGCAAAGGCGCGAGTTTGCTGGACGGCTACATGGAAGACCTCGCAACCGACCGCATTTACCGCTTGATGGTCGCCCAGCGCGTGAAACACGGCATGCATACCTCAAGCGAATTGACCCGGCTTTTCGATGAAGAACTGCAAAAGCTGGTCGATTCCGGCAAAGAAACCGGCACGGTTGAAACGCTGCACGAAGCGCGCCTCATCGGCGAAGCGATGATCGTCCAAGGCGCGTTCGACCCCGTCTAAGGGGCTTGCTTGTCCAGCACTTGACGGCGGCCTGTTCCTGAATATATAACCGTTCAACTTGCTATGAATGGGCAACTCGAGGAACTCCGGCTTATCGGCCGGCTTGAGGCACTCCGGACCGTCGCGGACAGTCAGCGCCATCGTATCGTCTCGCTGCTGATCGACGCACCGATGACGGCTGCCGAGCTGGCCCAGAAAATCGGGTCGGCAAGGACGCGCATGTACTACCATCTGAATTTGCTCGAACAACACGGCTTCGTGCACGTGGTCGGCGAGCGAATCGTTTCGGGCATCAACGAGAAGACGTATCGCGCAACCGCCCGCCAATTCCGGGTCGATCGTGCGCTCCTCGGCGCGGCCGCTTCCGAGCCCCAGATCGCCGACGCTCAAGCGTCGCTCCTCGAGAGCGTCGCCGAGGACCTACGTATGCGTGCCCACTCGGGGAACCCAACGGTTGAAGCGGACGACGAGAGCGTCCTCGTCTCCCGGATATTCTTGAAGCTTTCGGCGAGCCGCTATGCGGAACTGCGCGCGAAGCTGGTGGAACTGGCCCTTTCGGGCAATGAGCCCGACGAGGACGGCCTGGAAGGGCAGCTCTCCATCGCGCTCTTCACGAGCGCGCGTGAAAGCCGGTGAGCGCAATGCCGAGGTTTCGTCGAGCCGTACTTGCGCTATTCTCCGGCGTCCTGCCGTCACTCATCGCCCTTCCCGCCCTCGCGCAAACGCCGCTCGATCCGCACCAGCTCTTCGCAGCAGAAAAGCTAGCGGCCGGCGGCGCCGCCTGGACGCCGGTTGCTGCGCTCGAGGAGGCCGGTACCTCCGTCAGCGGCGGCGGCCCAACCACGTTTGATGCGATCGTTGCGCGCGCGAGCGGTTATTCGCGAACCGCTGCCGATAGCGGTCCACTCCACGATGTCAGCGGATTCGATGGCTTTCCGTGGGATTCGCAAAACGGGAGCTCCGTAACGATCGATTTGCCGGGACTCGTCGCGGATGCCGTCACGCAGGCTTACGTGAGCCGCGACGGCTGGTGGCAAGCGAACGGCGCGACGATGACTTACGACGGTGAGAAAACCGACGGCGCGCTCGACGCAGACGTCGTTACGGTTTTGCCGGATGGCGGCAGCGGAATCGACGTCTGGATCGACCGCCGCACCCATCTTATCGCGCGCACCGTTGCCCACGCCGACGCAGGCGACGTCGTTACGAACGAGGACGATTATCGGGTCGTCGACGGTACGAAGTTTTCGTTTCATAGCATCTCGATCGATGCGACCGGAGCCAAAACGGAGACGACGCTCAAGTCCGTCAGCTTGCAGCCAAACTTCGATCTCGCTTCGATCGCGCGGCCGGTGCCGGAGCATCTGAGCTCGTTCGCGGGCCCCGCACCGGCCGTCGTGCCGTTCGAGTTCAGCGCCCGCGATGCAGGTCAACTGATCATCCCCGCAACCTTCGCGAAGACGATCGTGCACGTCTATTTTGACTCCGGTGGTGCCGCCATCCTAACGCCCGAGGCGGGAAAACGTTTGGCACTCGCAAGCGGCGGCGGCACGGAAATCAGCGGCGTCGGAAGCAGCAGCGTCGCAGCTTCATTCGCGAATATCGGCACGCTCGGCGTCGGCGACGCGCAGCTCGCCGGGCAAACGGCGATCATCTTGCCGCTGCCGTTCTTGGTCTCCCATCCCCGCGCCAACCTCGATGTGGACGGACTCGTGGGTGCCGAACTGCTGAAGAACTTCAAGACGACGGTCGACTACGCAGCGAAAACCATCTCCTTTGCGCCGTTCGATGTTGCGGCCGTGCGGGCACCGTTCACGGTCCCGCTCTACACCGACGGCTCGCAACCGTACGTCTATGCGACGATCGACGGCGTGAGCGGGCTCTTCGGCATCGACACCGGTGACGGCGGCGGCCTTAGCGTCTTCCGGCGATTCGCGAGCGCGCACGACCTCTATCGCGGTCACGGGGAACCGTTCGTTTCGGCGGGCGGCGTCGGCGGAACGGTTCCCGGCGCAAGATATCGCGGCACGAGCTTGACGATCGCCGGCACGACGCTACGAGCTCCAATCGTCAGCGTGACGGAGACGACCTCGGGTGCCTTCGCGTCGAGGTCGATTGCCGGGAACATCGGCGCCCGCATCCTGGGGCGCTTCAAGCTCACGTTTGACTATGCGCACCACCTGATCTCGTTCCAGCCGAACTCGCATGTAAAGGATCGCTTCGCCGGCGGCCGTTCGGGTCTGTCGCTTACCCAAACGTCGCCGAACTACCTGACGACGCTCTATGTCGTTCCAGGCTCGCCCGCAGCCCAAGCGGGTATGCGAACCGGTGACAAGATCGTCGCCGTGACCGGTATCAAGGTTTCGCTCTCGACCTTCGGAGCGGACGATTTGGTCTGGCTGACCCAAGACTTGCGGCTTTCGAATATTTCCTTACGCATCGAGCGTGCTGCCACCGAACGCAACGTGGTGATCCGGCTGCGCGAACTCGAGTGAACCGGCAATGATCGCCACCTTATTGCTGGCCGCCGCGTTAGGTCCGATTGCCGCGATTCGACCCGATCGGGTGACGCGCGGCACACCCCGATTCGTGGTGCTCCGTTTACGCGTAAACGCTTACGGAATCAATGGTACCGGCACCATCGCGATCGACCGAAGCACCGGCGCGTTCGTGCGTCGTCTCGACGTCGGGCCGATTTCGGAACAGGAAGGGTCCGATGGACGGCACGCGTGGCGCGCAGATGCGACGGGCTTCCCGCGCATTGAAGGCAACCGAGACCGGATAGGCGCTATTCGGGTCTGGTCGCACGTCCTGTCCGGCGCAGGTCCGACGCCGCAAACCGTCGCGGCGAGTGCGGGAAACCCGAGTGCCTTGCACGTCCGCTGGGCCGACGTGGCTCGTGGGGCAGAGGCGAAGCTCGACTCGAAAACGGGCTTGCTCACATCGCTCGTGCGTTATGAGGCAGGCGAAGAGGCCGAGACGTGGTTCGCCGACTATCGAACCGTCAACGGTCTCGTCATCCCATTCGAACTGCGCGACACCTCTGACGGGGGAACTTGGATCGCGACGGTGCGCAGCGCCGAATTTCCGCAAGCTCTGCCGCGAGCGACGTTTGCGCCGCCGGCTCCGCCGCACGACGTCCTAGCAGTCGAATCAACGACGCTCCCGATGCTCGGAACACTTGCGCAACCGGTAATTGCCGTGCAACTCAACAACGGACCGCCGTTGCGGATGATCCTCGACACCGGCGGCCAGAACGTCATCACGCCGTCGGCAGCGCAGCGACTCGGTTTGCACGTCGTCGGCGGCGGCAAGGCCGCAGGCGTTGGTTCGAGCCTGGCTTCGACACGATTCGCCTGGGTTGCCCGCATGACCGTTGGCAACGTCGTTCTTCGGCAGCAGCCGTTCATCGTTCTGGATCTCGGGTCGACGATTGGCGCCGCGGCCGACGGGATCGTCGGTTACGAACTGCTCGCGCGACTCGGTGCTCGCGTCGACTTCGCTCGGCGCAGTGTCACGTTCGTACGCGACGCGCACGACCTGGCACCGAAGCCGGGGCGCGTTGCGGTCCCATTCGTCTTCTCCGATCGCCAGCCTCAAGTGAGCGGTGGCATCGATGCGATCCCGGGGTCGATGACGATCGACACCGGCGCCGATGACGCCATCATCGTCACCTCACCTGCCGTCCGATCGTATCATCTGGTCAATTATTTTCACGCGACCGTTTGCGGTCCGCTCGAGGGCGGCGTCGGAGGCGCCGAAAATGTGTGCCTAGCGCATGCAAAGGCCGTACGCTTAGGACGCGCATTCGTGCGCGATCCAGGCGTAGAGCTCGCTACGCAATCGCGCAGCGGTGCGACCGCTGACCCGAGCACGATCGCAAATATCGGAGACGACGTGCTCGGGCGTTTCACCGTCGACTTCGACTATGCGCGCCAACAAATCACGCTCTCACCGAACGGTACGCCGTTACCACCGCCCTATGGCGATCTTTCGGGTATCCTGCTCGCTCCGGTGGGTCAGACGTTACGTGCGCTCCTCGTGCTCACCGGGACACCAGCCTATGCTGCGGGCATACGGGCCGGCGCAGTCATCGTCGCCATTGACGGTACACCAGTAACGAGCGCCGACTACAAGCGTATATCCACCCTGCTGCGCTCAAAGAGCGGTACCCGCGTAACGGTGCGCACCAGCGACGACCGCACCTTCGTCTTCCATCTACGCCGGTATATCTAGCGAAGCTCCAGCGCCGGAGGGCCGCCACGAGCAGTCTCTGCCGGCCGAGCTCCATGCTGCGCGGGCTCGAAGGAGCCTCGAACACCGAACTATGGAGCCCCCGATGGGGATTGAACCCATGGCCTCGTCATTACCAATGACGTGCTCTACCGCTGAGCTACAGGGGCCTCTAGTTTTGGAGCGGGTGGCGAGAATCGAACTCGCGACTTCTGCTTGGAAGGCAGAGGCATTACCACTATGCAACACCCGCGCTGTTCTTGGTGGGCAGGGCTGGATTCGAACCAGCGTACCGCGATGCGGAGCAGATTTACAGTCTGCCGCCTTTAACCACTCGGCCACCTACCCACGTAGGACCGACGGAGGTTAGTTTATGAGCGCTTTGGGTCCTTGTTTCTAAGAAAGCCGACGGTCGGATTCGAACCGACGGTCTGCGGTTTACAAAACCGCTGCTTTAGCCAACTAAGCTACGTCGGCACCGCGGCCAATTGTAACCGACTGCGCGTGCTGCTTTCAAGCTCCCTTGGCCTGCGCCCGGCCCTCGGCCGGCCCGGAAACAAAGAGAGGACGCGGCTAGCGTCCCCTCCTTTTCTTCACCGGCAGGCGAAACTACGGCAGTTCGATCTCCGCAAGATTCTTTTCGATCTTGCGCTTGACGCGCTGTAGCGCGTTGTCGATCGACTTGACGTGGCGGTTCAGATCGCGGGCCATCTCTTGATAGCTCTTACCTTCGAGATACGAGAGCAGCACTTGCGATTCGAGATCCGAGAGATTCTCTTGGATGCGCTCCTTGATGTCCTCGGAGACCTCTTGATTGATCACCAGTTCCTCGGGATCCGAGGTCTTCTGCGAAGCCATCACGTCGAGCAGCGTCCGCTCGCTGTCCTCGTCGTAGATCGGCTTGTTGAGTGAGATGTACTGGTTCAGCGGGATGTGCTTCTGACGGGTAGCGGTCTTGATCGCGGTGATGATTTGGCGCGTGATACATAGCTCGGCGAAGGCGCGAAAGCTCGAAAGCTTGTCGGCCTTGAAGTCGCGGACGGCTTTGTAGAGCCCGATCATCCCTTCTTGGATGATGTCCTCGCGGTCGGCACCGATCAAAAAGTAACTCTTTGCCTTGATTCGGACGAAATTCTTGTACTTGTTGAGCAAGAATTCCATCGCCAGATTGTCCCCTGCCTTGGCAGCCGAGACAAGATCCTCGTCGGCCCGTTCGTGGTAGTCGAGCCCCTCGGGCGCGCTTTGCGCAAGCCCCATGTTCATTCTCCCTTGGGCCAATGCGGCCGAAATCGCGGGCCGTAGCCCGTCGTAGCCGTCCGCATCTTAATGAGTATAGGAGTCTCCTGCAAGCAGCGTCAAGGACGATAGGCTTAGATGGGCCGCCTTTTGGCCCTCAACGCCGGGCGCACGAGCCGAAACCGCCGGCTGCAAGCGGTGCTAGCTGAGCGATCCCCCCCGACGGATCGAACGCCTCAACCCGTGAGGGAGTGACCAATTCGCGCTTGCTCGCTGGATCGCGGCAGCCCGGCTGCGTGCTACGAAACCTGCGAAGGCCCCCTCCTATTGCCACCTGGCACAGAAAGGCCTATCCTTTGTCACGTGACAAAGCTGTTGGCTCCGCCCTCCCCTCGAGTTGCATTGAACGCCTACGAGCGCATTGCGGCTAGCTGGGGCCTCGACATCAATGAGAGTGCGGTCCTGCTGGGAGTGAGCAAACGTACTGCCTATCGCTGGCTCAAGGAGAACTTCCGCGAACGCGCCGGCGGCCCAAAACACTCTCGAGCGCATCTCGCATCTGGTTAGAATCTGGGAAGATCTGGCGGCGCTTTTCGGACGCAGTGAACTCGCCAGAACATGGGTCAGGCGGCCAAACGCCGACTTTGGCGATCAGCCACCATTGCAACGAATGCTGCACGGTAACGTCGAGGATCTTGTGTTCGTGGGTACCTATCTCGACCGTGCCCGGCAGGGATGGTAGACGTTCATCGCGTCGTCGCTGATCCGCAGTATCCACTAGCAGCGCTCATCGACCTAGTCGCCGAGCCCGAAGACTTCGAAGAGCTGTTGGCTCTTCGCGCGATTACCGATCCAGTCGCGGCGGACGCTGTCGGCGCAATCTCGCTTGTAGCCCCCCAGGACCGTTACACAGGCCGGCGCGCTTCAATCGTTATGGCACCCTTTCTCCGCCTCGGACCCAGTCGCTTCTCGCCTGGTACATATGGCGTCTTATATACGGCGGATACCTTACTCGTAGCGATACGTGAGTCAAGCTATCACGCTGGTCGTTACCTTAACGCAACCCACGCGACCACGCCTACGAAGGTTCCGCGTTACGCGCTTGAGTTCACGCTCGACGACCGTGACCATATGGACATTCGTCGCGGAGGAGCGCACGATGTGCATGACCCGCCGCTTTACGACCCAATCACGTACGCAGGCGCTCAAGCACTCGGTGCAAGACTACGCGCAGATGGGCGGCATGGGATCTGGTACGATAGCGTACGCGCACATGGCGGAACCTGCTACGCGACGTTCCGTCCATCATCAGTCGACAACGTTTCGGGCGCCGCTGTCGAACTCGAACTAGAGTGGGACGGCTCAGCCATCAGCGGGTACCGAGAGATCACTACCCACCGGCTCTGAGTCGCACGAAACACGGAAGATCTAGCCCTATGTGACGTCGGTGGTCTGCCCGACCTCGATAATATAACCGTCAGGATCGCGGATGTAGCAGCGAATCTCGCCGTACTTGGCAATCGGTTCCGTCAGGAACTCGGCCCCTCGACTCTTCCATAGTTCATAACACGCTTGAATATCCGCAACGCGGAGATTTAAAAAGCTGTTGATCTGATCCGGATCGGCGGGGACGCTGAGCGTTACTGTCGGCTTGTCCGGGGTAGGCCCGCCACCGACGTTGACAATGAGCCACGTATTCGCGATCTGAATGTGCCCAGACGCACCCTTGCTATCGCCTCTGCTCAGAATGCGGCCGCCGAAGACCCTTTCATAAAAATCGGCCGATCGGTCGATGTCGGCGACGGTGATAAAATGCGTGACGGTGAACCCGTCGCGCGGGGGCATCTCATAGCTTTTCTGTCCGACTTGTACGCTCATTGACGACTCCCAATTCCGACAAACAGTGGACGTCGCGATTTTCTGCACCCGATCGAAATCCTCCAGGTAACGCTTGCTGTCTTGATTCGTCGCTGGTGAGTCGGGAGCGCCAGGCCATTCGGAAGTAACGCGCCCGGTGGTGCGTTTCCGGCGCGAGCGTTGACGCTACGGAGCTGAGCTTTGCTTCACGAACTCGAAGCGTCCGGCGCGTATTCGGTACAGGCTGATCGTTGCATGGCGAAGATCACCGCTCGAATCGAACGTGACTGGTCCCACGGGCGTTGCGAGCTTTGATGTTGCGGCGATTCGGGTCAACACCTCGTCGCGCGTCGGTATTTGATCGGGGTGCTCGGCGAGAGCTGCGGTAATGGCGGCAACCGCAACTTGTGCTGCTGCGAACGATGCTGGCCCGTAGTTACCGGCATCTGCACCAAAACGTGCCCGGTATGCGCTGAAAAAAGCCCGCCCCGGCACAAAGTGGTCGACGTCGGGAGCGACGGCCGTGAAGTACGTTCCGTCGGCGGCTGAACCTGCGAGCGGAACGTACTGCGGATTCGACAGACCGTCTCCACCGAAGTACGGCACCTGCGCCAACCCGACATCGGCCATCTGTTTGCGTAGAACGGCGCCCCCCGTACTGACGATGCCGCCGAAGAAAATCACGTCCGGATCGCGCTCCTTCACCTTGGTCAGCAGCGCCTTGTAGTCGAGCGCGAAGCTGGTGAGGTGCTCGCGGCCGAGCACTTGGCCGCCGGCCTGTGTGAACGCGTTTGAGAACACATCGGCGATCCCGCGGCCGTACGATTCGTTGTCGTCGATGATGAAGACACGCCGCAGACCAAGGGTGCGCGCGTACTGCGCCGAGACCCCGCCTTGCTCGTCGTCCGCAGCGCAAAGCCGGAAGAACGTCACCCGCCCGGGTTGGCCCGTGCGCAAAGCGGCGGCCGCGGGGCCGCGCGTTAGTTCGATTGCGCTTGCACCCATGGTAAGGAGCGCCAGTCCGGCTGCATTTGAGATCGGAATCTCCGCCTTCGCGACGTTGGAATTGATCGGCCCGATGACGGCGAGCACGCCGGGATCCGCCACCAATGTCTTGAGATTCGAAGCACCTTGGGCCGGATCGTGCTTGCCGCCGACCGTATCGTCGAGGTCCTCGAGGGCGAGGTGATAACCACCCGGCAAGCCACGCTTATTGGCTTGCTCGATCGCGAGAATGACCGCATTGCGCGCTGGAATCGCGCTCGCGCCATCGACGCCCGAAAGCGGCAGGTCCACGCCAAATTCGATCGTCCGCGTCGGACTCGTGCCGCATCCTACGAGCGAGATGAAGAGCAACACGACGGCGCTTAACACCGCAAGGTGACGCCCCCGAGGGAAAAATGTCAGGATTCCGCGCTCCGCTGCCGGCGCGCTTCGAACAAGAGCACACCGGCGGCAACCGATGCGTTGAGCGAATCGAGCGCTCCGAACATCGGA
>Ga0302325_10010754_pt1 | contig 19781 bp, 18 predicted proteins | sample Palsa_T0_2_FD_201948 | JGI IMG/M metagenome (GOLD analysis project Ga0302325, IMG submission 201948) | Peat permafrost microbial communities from Stordalen Mire near Abisko, Sweden - Palsa_T0_2 | ecosystem: Environmental > Terrestrial > Soil > Palsa > Peat permafrost | place: Sweden: Abisko...
CGGTCACCGAGCCGGGCGCGGGCTGGGCTGTCATCGACGTCGAGACCTCCGGCTTCAAGCCCGGCAGTGCCCGAGTCATCAGCCTCGCGGTGCTCGCGCTCGACGCCGACGGTCGCGTCGAACATTCCGTGGTCAGCCTGCTCAATCCAGGTGTCGATCCCGGGCCCACCCACATACACGGGCTGACCGCCGAGATGCTCGAGGACCAGCCGCAATTCGGCGACATCGTCGGCGACGTCGTCGAACTCGTTCGCGGACGCACGTTGGTGGCGCATAACGTCGCGTTCGACTACGGCTTCCTGACCGCGGAGGCCGAGCTGGCCGATGTCGAGCTACCGATCGACAGCGTCATGTGCACCGTCGAGCTGGCCCGCCGGCTGGAACTGGGCACCGACAACCTGAGGTTGGAGACATTGGCCGCGCATTGGGGAGTGACGCAGCGGCGCGCACACGATGCTTTCGACGATGCCGTGGTGCTGACCGATGTGCTGGCGGCTTCGCTGCAACGGGCCCGCGAGCGCGACGTCTGGCTGCCCGTACGGCCAGTCACTCGCCGGCGCTGGCCGAGCGGCCGGGTCACCCACGACGAGCTTCGGCCGTTGAAGGTGTTGGCTTCGCGCATGCCGTGCCCGTACCCCAACCCGGGTCCGTACGTCCGCGGCGGGCCGTTGATGCAGGGCATGCGGGTCGCGTTGGCCGCCGAGGTCGAGCGGACCCATGAAGAGCTCGTCGAGCGGATTCTGCACGCCGGGCTGGCCTACGCCGACGCCGTCGACCAAGAAACCTCGCTGGTGATCTGCAACGAACACCGCCCGGCTCGCGGCAAGGGATATCTGGCCCACGAGTTGGGTGTGCCGCTGGTGTCCGACGCGAAGTTCATGGATCACGTCAGGGCGGTGACCGGCGGCTCCGGTCTACAGGACGTGGTGCCCGCGGGCGAGCAGTTCGCGTTGTTCTGATGACAGGCGTGCGACCAGCCTGGGTTGACCCCACACTGTTTCCCTTCACAAGCCGGTTCGTCGAATTGAGCGGGAACGTCGTCCATTACGTCGACGAAGGTGAAGGGCCAATCCTGCTGATGTTGCACGGCAACCCGACATGGTCATTTGTGTACCGGGATGTGATCGCCGAGCTGTCGGAATCCTTCCGGTGCATCGCGCCCGACTACCCGGGGTTCGGGTTGTCGACCCCAGCACCCGGATATCAATTCCATCCCGCCGACCACGCGCGGCTGGTCGGCGAGTTTGTCGACCGTCTCGATCTGCGTGATGTCACCTTGATCGCACAGGACTGGGGAGGACCCATCGGACTGACGGCCGTTCTGCCCCGCATGGATCGCTTCTCGCGTCTGGTGGTGGGAAATACCTGGGCATGGCCGGTCAACGGGGACCCGCATTTCGAGCTGTTTTCCCACTTCATGGGTGGTCCGATTGGGCGTCTACTGATCCGCCACTTCAACTTCTTCGTCAATGTCATGATCCCCGCCGGGCATCGCCGCCGGAAGGTTACCGCCGCCGAGATGGCTCACTACCGGCAGGCATTACCCACGCCGCAACGGCGCAACCCGAGCGCAATTTTTCCCAGGGACATCACCGCGGCCCGGACATTTCTCGCTGACCTCGAGCAGGGTCTCAAAGCGCTCACCGAGATGCCGACTTTGATCGTCTGGGGTGACGCTGACATCGCCTTCCGCGCCAAGGAGCGTCGGCGCTGGGAAAATCTCATGCCGCGGCACCACACCGTCGTGCTCGCCGGCGCCGGACACTATCTGCAGTCCGATGCCCCGGCTGACTTCGCCGAAGCGATCAGTACGTGGTGCAACAGGCGGTAGCAACGCAACGCTAGCCGGCTCACAACGCCGGTGCGGAAGCGGCGTACGCGGTGACGATGAGGTTTTCGCTGTAGTTGTGGGTGGCCCGGTCGAATGATCCTGCGCAGGTGATCAGCCGAAGTTCAGCCAGCGGGGTTGGTCCGTAGACGAGGTCGGTGGGAAAGCTGGTTTTCGCGAATTTTCGCGTGGTGTCGACGACGAAACTATGGTCTTGCCCGTCGCTGGTTTCAACCAGCACCTGGTCCCCGCGCCGCAGCTGGGGTAAGCGGTAGAAGACGGCGGGGCCGTCGCGAGCCGAGTCGACATGCCCGACGACGACCGCCGGACCCCGTTGGCCGGGGACCACCCCGTCCGCGTACCAGCCGGCGTCGTTCCAATGCGGTGGCGTGGCGAGGGTGCCGTCAGCAGAACGGTGCAGTGGTTCGACGTCAGCGCTCACCGCGATCGTCGGGATGACGATCCGTACCGGCCGCGGCCCGGCCCTGACCGGCGTGCGAGCCACCAGAACCGGCCCGGATGCCGAAGCGCTGGCCGTCACGTGCGGCAGGTCCGGCCCGGTGTGGCCGGCGGTCCACGCGAGCGCCGCGCTGCCGCCGCACAACATCGCCATCAACACCATCGGCGTTCGACAACCGTTGCCGCGGCGGCCGGAAAGCCTATGTCGCGCAGATGATTTGGCGTGGGTGGTCACGGCTGCGAGCGGGGCCGCCGCGATGCGGCGCCGGCCAGCACAACGGTCGCGGCGAGTGTCAAGCCCGCGATCGCCCACGCTGCGGCACTCAGCGGCCCTTGGTGGGCCGCCGCGGCGGTGGCGCCGCCTCCGGCCGCAACCGGCCCGCTGGGCGGCAGATCCGTTCCGATGGCGTCGTCGACGAAACGCACCGAGATCCCTTGCTTGGCGTCGTCGAGGACGACGATGCTGCCGTCGTGCCCGGCGGTCAGCGTGACGTTGGTGGTGGTGGTGAGCTTGGGATTGTCGGCCGAGGTCGCGGTCACGGGCCAGGTCCCCGCCGGGAACGGCGCGTAGTCGGTGGTCGCGGCGAAGGGCACTTTGGCGCCGAAGACCGGGCCTTTCTCAGCGGCGACGTGAGCCGTCGGAGCCCGATCGGAGGCTTGGATGATCCGTACCCGACTCTGACCAGTGGGCGGCGGCGTCAAATCATCAGACAAGACACGTCCCTGCAGCGATTTGTTCATCCCGATGGCCAGCGCAGTGAAGGCGGCACCGGGCTTGGCATCGAGTTTCCAACTGAACGCCACCGGGGTGGACGGGCTGGCGCCGGCCGGTCGCATGCCGACTGTGTAGAGGCCGGGGTCCAGGCGTTGGTAGTTGCTGACGTCGCCGTAACCCACGTTGGACAGTGCCAACGTCGTGGTGCCGCCGGCAAAGTTGGTCAGGTAGACGTCAACCGAGGGTGTGTCTGGGGAGAAGTGGGCTCCGCGGACCATGGCCGCGGGGCCCTGCGCCGGAGCGGCACTCGCTGGCGGAGCGCTCAACGCAATGGCTAGAACGCAGCCTGTCAATGCCGAAATGGTCTGGGCGTGCATGGCGAACTCCTTTACTGGGGGCGTAATCAATTCACCGAAGGCATCGGTGTGACGCTGATTGGCCAGTGCAACTCGATGGCGCCGTTCTCGCCGACGGTGACCTGATCGGGCGCCAGCGCGGCGGAAACGCCGCTGAGCGCCCGGGTGACACCAGCGGGATCTGAGCTGTAGATGGTGATGAAACGGGCGGGCATCTCGGCAGCGGCTTCGGGCGCTACGACAACGATCTTGTTAAGCACGATCGGCACTTGCGTGACGAGGGCCGTGATTACCGCGGCGGCGCGCAGGTCGAGTTGCCCGGTGGCAAGGATGTCCTTGGCCGCCGGAGACGACGTCAAATGTGGGTTGTCCTGCAGCGCCGCGCCCGCGCGCAGTCGTTCGACTCGGTCAACGTCATGATTGCGCTGGATTTCATCCGGTGGAGTCGCGGGAAGGATGCAGCGGACCTGAACATCGTCGAATATCGCCACCGCCGTCGAAGACTTCCACACGGTTGCCAAAGCCGAGCCAACCGGCGGATCGGTTGTCGTCGAGGTGACCAGGTAACTGTAGTTTTTCCAGTCCGCCCCGGCGGTCGCCAGCGCCACCGACTGGTAACCGGCAGGAGGGTCGAATCCGTCGGCAAGCAGATGAATACCCGCCGCCAGATTTGCTCGAATCCAGTCGTCCGCGGCGGTACCCGAATGCTGTTGTGTTTTCGTGAACGCCGGATACGTTCGCGGCGACGCAATGGTATGCGTAAACGCCAGCCATCCCACGTGGCCAACCACAGCGAGCCCGGCCAGCAGTGGTAGCGCTATTCGGAAAATGAGACGCCCGGACGACGCTGACGCACGATGGCGACCAACAACGGGCTGAGCGACATGCCACAGACGGACCGAATGGAACCGGTGGCCACCGGGGGCGATGGAGTGCTGCATCGGCGTGCCCATCCATGCAGGACACCGCCGGTGGGGCGCCAGCCAGCGGCCCGCATTCGAAAAGGTTAATTGAACATACCCTTTAAATAATTAAAACAATCTGGATCGCTGGAAATAGGCACCGGTGGATCGGATGCGGCGGCCAGACCGCCGTAGGGCGAGCCGGTTGGTCTCAATTCACCGCGGCTCTGTTCACCGCCGAGACCACCGCGCGCAGCGACGCCGTAGTGATCGACGGCGCGATACCGACGCCCCAGACGGTGCGGCCGCCGATTTCGGCCTCGACGTAAGCCGCTGCCTGCGCGTCCTCACCGCCGCTCATCGCGTGCTCGGAGTAGTCCAGCACGGCGACGTCGAAGCCGACATGACCCAGCGCCTCGACGAACGCGGCCAGCGGGCCGTTGCCCGAACCGCTGATCTCGGTCTCCACGCCGTCGACCTTGACCGTCGCGACGATATGGGTGACGCCGCTGTCTTCCTCGGCGGCGTCGACTCGCTGCTTCATCCGCTCCAACGGGCGGACGGGTGCCAAGTACTCCTCGGTGAAGGCGTCCCACATCTCCTTGGAGGTGACCTCGCCGCCCTCACCCGCTGTGCCCTCTGCGATCTTTTGGATCACTCCGGAGAACTCAATCTGCAGTCGTCGTGGCAGCGCCAGGCCGTGGTCGGCCTTCATGATGTAGGCCACCCCGCCCTTGCCGGACTGCGAATTGACCCGGATCACGGCCTCATAGGTACGTCCGACGTCGCGCGGGTCGATCGGCAGATAGGGCACCTGCCAAAGCATGTCGTCGACATCGGCGGCGGCCTCATCGGCGGCGACCTTCATCGCATCGAGGCCCTTGTTGATGGCGTCCTGGTGGCTACCGGAGAACGCCGTGTACACCAGATCGCCGCCGTAGGGGTGACGTTCGTGTACCGGCAGTTGGTTGCAGTACTCGACCGTGCGGCGGATCTCGTCGATCTTGGAGAAGTCGATCTGGGGGTCGACGCCGCGGGAGAACAGGTTGAGCCCCAGTGTCACCAGGCAGACGTTTCCGGTCCGCTCACCGTTGCCGAACAGGCAGCCCTCGATACGGTCGGCACCGGCCTGATAACCCAATTCGGCTGCGGCGACGGCAGTTCCGCGGTCGTTGTGCGGGTGCAGGCTCAAGATGACGGAGTCGCGCCGAGCCAGGTTGCGGCTCATCCACTCGATCGAGTCGGCGTAGACATTCGGCGTGGCCATCTCGACGGTGGCCGGCAGGTTGAAGATGATCGGGTTGTCCGGTGTGGGCTTGATGACGTCGCCGACCGCGTCGCACACCTGTTTGGCGTATTCGAGTTCGGTACCGGTGTAGGACTCCGGCGAATACTCGAAGCGCCACTGGGTGCCCGGGTATTTGGCGGCCTCCTCGATGCATTTACGAGCTCCGTCGGTGGCGATCGCCTGCACCGCGGCACGGTCGGCGCGAAACACCACCCGGCGCTGCAGGATCGACGTCGAGTTGTAGAAGTGCACGATGGCCCGATGCACGCCCTCACACGCTTGGAAGGTTCGCTCGATCAGTTCGGGCCGACACTGGGTCAGTACCTGGATGGTCACGTCGTCGGGAATCGCGCCGTCGGTGATGATCTCGCGAACGAAGTCGAAGTCGGTCTGGCTGGCCGACGGGAACCCGACCTCGATTTCCTTGTAGCCCATGCGGACCAGCAGGTCGAACATGCGGCGCTTACGGGCCGGACTCATCGGGTCGATCAATGCCTGGTTGCCGTCGCGCAGGTCCACCGCGCACCACTGCGGGGCGCGGCTGACGGCGCGGTCCGGCCAGGTGCGGTCGGCGAGCCGGATGGACTCGACCTCGTCGGCGAACGGACGGTATCGATTGACCGGCATCGATGACCCGCGCTGGGTATTCCATGCCGGTTGGCCGGCATTGGGCTGGCCGGCGGGTTTGGTGATGGTTCGGTTGGAGGTGAACACGTCGGGGGATTCGACCGACGGTGGGAAGCTGGTCACGGTAGTTGCTCCGGGGTTTTCAGAAGGACGCCTCTGAGGCGGCGACCGGCGCGTCGCGAACACCCGCGACGGGAGGCCGGTCTGGATCAGACCCCGTCGCGGCGTCCGAGAAGGAGCACCCGCTGCACGTCGGCTACTCTACCGCGCCTGCGCGGTCGCCCAACAGTCCCACCGCTTAGGCCAAGGCCGCTAGTTCGTGGCCGGGGCGATCCGCACCGGGATGTCGGTGTTTTCGTCGGTGTGATAGCTCGCGCACACGCGGTGGTAGCCGTCGGCGATCTGCATCGCCACATCAGTGTTGAGGTCCCCGCGCACGACCAGGATGGGCGAGAGCGGCTTGCCCTTCTTGATCTTTTTCAGATCCGCGGTCACGTGCGGGTTGTCGGTAGGCAGCAGCGCCAGTCGCGATGCGCGCAGCAGATCCTTGGCCTTTTTGTGCACGATGGGGGCCTTCTTCAGCGCCGCCACGATTTCGTCGATCTGCGCATCCGGGGCAATCAAGGCGAGATAGTCCGCGGCCGCCGGATAGTCGTGCTCGTCCGGTGCTTCGCCCCACAGCACCCCAGTACCACTAGTCATCGCGACCACCCTTCTCAGTACGTCTGCGCCGGACATTTGCCGGCATCTATTGGATATCAAATGCCGGGACGCCGTGGGTACGGGGCAGCCGGTCAGTCCACGTATTCTGTTGTCGACTCATTACTCACCAGTACCTCCGGACCTGAGAGAGCAACAGTGGCGCTCGTCGTGCAGAAGTACGGCGGATCCTCGGTGGCCGACGCCGAACGGATCCGCCGGGTCGCCGAACGCATCGTCGAAACCAAAAAGCAAGGCAACGACGTCGTCGTGGTGGTCTCGGCGATGGGCGACACCACCGACAACCTGCTGGATCTGGCCCAGCAGGTATGCCCGGTCCCGCCGCCGCGGGAACTGGACATGCTGCTGACCGCCGGTGAGCGCATCTCCAACGCGCTGGTCGCCATGGCCATCGAATCGCTGGGCGCTCAGGCGCGCTCGTTCACCGGTTCGCAGGCCGGCGTCATTACCACCGGCGCCCACGGCAAGGCCAAGATCATCGATGTCACCCCGACCCGGCTGCAGTCCGCACTCGACGAAGGTCTGATCGTCCTGGTCGCCGGATTTCAGGGGGTCAGCCAGGACACCAGGGATGTCACCACCCTGGGCCGCGGCGGCTCGGACACCACCGCGATCGCACTGGCCGCCGCGTTGGGCGCCGACGTCTGCGAGATCTACACCGACGTGGACGGGATCTTCAGCGCCGACCCGCGGATCGTCACCAACGCCCGCCGACTGGACACGGTCACCTTCGAGGAGATGCTCGAGATGGCCGCCTGCGGCGCCAAGGTGCTGATGCTTCGCTGTGTGGAATACGCCCGCCGCTACAACATTCCGGTGCACGTCCGCTCGTCGTACTCTGACAAGCCGGGCACCATCGTCACCGGATCGATCGAGGACATAGCCATGGAAGACCCTATTCTGACCGGCGTCGCACACGACCGCAGCGAGGCCAAGGTGACGATCGTCGGCATACCCGACTATCCGGGCTACGCCGCCAAGGTGTTTCGCGCGGTCGCCGACGCCGACGTGAACATCGACATGGTGCTGCAGAACGTCTCCAAGATCGAGAACGGCAAAACCGACATCACGTTCACCTGCCCCCGCGACAGTGGCCGGGCCGCGGTGGAGAAGTTGGACTCGCTCAGGAACGAAATCGGCTTCAGCCAAGTGCTTTACGACGATCACATCGGCAAGGTGTCGCTGATCGGCGCCGGGATGCGCAGCCATCCCGGAGTCACCGCCACCTTCTGTGAGGCGCTGGCCCAAGTCGGCGTGAACATCGACCTGATCTCGACGTCGGAGATTCGCATCTCCGTGCTGTGTCGGGACACCGAGTTGGATAAGGCGGTCGTCGCTCTGCACGAGGCGTTCGGGCTGGGCGGCCAGGAGCAGGCGATGGTGTATGCGGGGACGGGTCGTTGATGAGCGACTTGTCGATTGGGGTCGTCGGCGCCACCGGTCAGGTGGGCCAGGTGATGCGCGCGCTGCTCGACGAGCGTGACTTCCCGGCGACCAGCGTGCGGTTCTTCGCGTCGGCCCGCTCGCAGGGTCGCAAGCTGACGTTCCGTGGTCAGGAGATCGAGGTCGAGGACGCGCAAACAGCCGACCCGACCGGTCTGGACATTGCGCTGTTCTCCGCCGGCGCGACGATGTCGCGGGTGCAGGCGCCGCGGTTCGCCGCGGCCGGGGTGACGGTGATCGACAACTCGTCGGCCTGGCGTAAAGACGCGGAAGTGCCGCTGGTGGTCTCCGAGGTCAATTTCGCTGATGCCCGCACCCGGCCGAAGGGCATCGTCGCCAACCCGAATTGCACGACGATGGCCGCGATGCCGGTGCTCAAAGTGCTGCACGACGAGGCCCAATTGGTGCGTCTGGTGGTGTCGAGCTATCAAGCCGTGTCCGGCACCGGACTGGCCGGGGTCGCCGAGCTCGCTGACCAGACTCGCGCTGTCATCGACGATGCGGAACAACTGGTGCACGACGGCAGCGCGCTGCAGTTCCCCGAGCCGAAGGCATATGTCGCGCCGATCGCGTTCAACGTTGTTCCGCTGGCCGGCAAACTGGTCGACGACGACTCCGGCGAGACCGACGAAGACCAGAAGCTGCGCTATGAGAGCCGCAAAATCCTGGGGATTCCGAACTTGCTGGTCAGCGGCACCTGTGTGCGGGTTCCGGTGTTCACTGGTCACTCGTTGTCGATCAATGCCGAGTTCGCTCAACCACTTTCGCCGCAGCGTGCCCGCGAACTCCTCTCTCGTGCACCGGGTGTGAAGGTGGTTGACGTGCCGACGCCGCTGGCCGCCGCCGGTGTCGACGAATCCCTCGTCGGCCGGATTCGTCACGACCCCGGTGTGCCGGACGGACGGGGCCTGGCGTTGTTCGTCTCGGGCGACAATCTGCGCAAGGGCGCGGCGTTGAACACTATCCAGATCGCCGAGCTGCTGGCCGCCGAACTGTGACCCGCGGGTGAGCCCTGCCGATTCCCGCCGGATCGCGCGCTGCTCACTGATCGCCATGACCGTGGGGTGGCTGCTTGCCCGCCAAGGGTTTCCGCTCGCCTACGCCGATCCACCGGCCCCCATGCCGGAGCCGGTCCTGGGGCCGCTGGCGCCCGGCGAGGTGATCCGGATCGGTCCGACCGCGGGAACCGGCACGGCTACCGGCGACTACGGCATCGGCGCCACCGACTTGTGCGTGTTCATCGAGTTCCCCACGCAGGTGGTGCAGGTCTGCGGCGACAGCTTCGCCGGCCAGGGCGTCGGCTTCGGCGGTTACTACTCGCCGATCGCGTTGCGGGTCGATACGTCGTCGGTCGACGACCCAGAAGGAGTCCGGTATACCGGGGTCACCGGGGTCACGGAGCCGCTGCTGGCCGATCCGACGCCGTCGGGCGCATCCCAGCTGCCGGCAGGCGTCGTGCAGATCAATCGGCAGAATTACCTGCTCATCACCACCACCAAAGACCTCGTGCCGCAGGTCTCACGGTTGGTGAAAGCCGAACCCACGCAGGGTTCTTGGCAGACCGTTCCGGGCTCGGTCCGGGAAGCTGACTATGCGGACGGCCGGCAGTCGCAGATCAGTGGCTACTACGACCCGATACCGACGTCGGAGTCGCAGACCGGCTGGGTGTACGTCGTCGCCGACAACTTCGACCGCAGCCAACCGGCGGTGCTCTACCGCGTTGCACCCCAACACTTCGGCGACCGCTCGCGGTGGCAGGGCTGGGCGTCGGGTCCTGATGGTGGTTGGGACAAAGCGCCAACTCCGTTGTGGGGCGACCTGATCGGCGAGATCAGTTTCAAGCAGATCGATGGCAAGGCGGTGCTGTCGTATTTCAACTCGAGCACCGAAAACATGGAAGTGCGGGTGGCTGACGACCCGACCTCGCTGGGCAGCGCACCGGTTACCACCGTGGTCCAGCACGACGAGTGGCCCGAACCCGCGGAAAGCCTGCCGCCCGCTTTCGACAACCGGTTGGCCCAACCCTACGGGGGATACATCTCGCCAGGTTCGACACTGGACGAGTTGCGAGTGTTCGTCAGTCAATGGCACAACGTCGATCCGCGGTCGCGCGCCCCGTACCGGGTGATCCAGTTCGCGGTCAACCCGTTCAAACCCGTGTCAGACGGCTAATTGACGATTGGGGCGCCGCTTCTCACAGGTACTTCATAAGTAGCACCCAGCGCACCCTATCCGTTGCCCACGCATCATTCGGATATGAGCGAAACACCAGAAATCCCAACCAGGCCGACCACCGTCGCCACCGAGCCAGCGACCGTGCCCGACAAACCGTATTGGCTCTACCGATTCGCAGCGTGGGTTGTGATCGTCGCCGGCATCGTGTTCATCGTCACGACCGTCTTCTTCGCCGGCTTCAAAGTCGCCCACTTTGGTCATCACGGGTGCCACCACCACGGATGGCACCCCCAGCACTCGATGGGCCAACCAGGTGCCGACGGCGCTCACCATCACCACGGTCAAGGCGCTGAATTCCACGGAGGGTTCGGCGGCCCGGGACCGTCGCACGTGCCGGAGTCTGTAACTCCGTCGCTCGCTCCGGCTAACCCGTAGCCTGAGCGGAGGGTGTAACTCCCTGCGAGCAAACATTTTCCGAGACAGCTCGCACACACCGAAGCGGCCGAGCACCACCATTGTCATGAGCCCGGCGCCCCGAGGGGCGCCGGGCTCCTAGTTGTTTGTCACGCGGAGTCACCGCGCCCCGCTCAGTCACGGTCGCGGCGGCTGCTGACCTGAGGCATTATGCGAAGTATGAGCGAGACAACCGAGCCGTCGATCCCGTCGTCTCCCGCCACGCCGCCGCCCGTCGTAGTGCCGGCGCCAGATTCCGAAAGGCTTTACCAAGCAGCGGCCTGGGTGGCAATCATTGCGGGAATCACGCTCATCGCCGTGGTCATTCTGAAATTCGCCTGGGTGTTCTGGAATTGAGACGGTAAGTGCCGGGTGAGTGGGTGTCGGCACTTCGGCGTGCGACTCACGCGGGCAATTGGTTGATGGCCGGGCCATGCGTGTGCATGATCGAGGCATGACCCAAACACCCGAACCGCCGCCGCCGTCGCCTGCGGGCCCGCCTCCGCCGCCCTATGCGGCTGCCCCGCCGTACCCGGCAAAGCATTCGCGCCTATATCAAGTGGCGGCGTGGGTGGTGATCGTCGCAGGCATCGTGTTCGTGGTGGCCGTGGTCTTCTTCTCCGGCGCCGCCGTCGGCTGGCATCACCATCGCCACCACGGCATTTACGGTCCGTTCGATCCCCAGGGTCCCGGCGGCCCGCCGCCTGGTCCGTGGCCGCTTTATCCGGGCGGGGGTCCCGGTTGGGCCGGCCCCGGGCCCTTCGGCCCGGGTGGTCCCGGTGGCCCGGGCAGCCACGGCGATCACGGCTATCACGGCGACCATGGAGAGCCACCGCCACCCCCGCCTGAGACCCCATAGCGCAGGACACTGCGAGTGCCGCCCGACGCTGGACACCGGCGGCACTCGGTTCTGTCTTCAGTTAGCGCCGCCCAATTGGCATGATCAGACCGATGACTACCGATGTCAGCGCTAGGCGGGTCGCCGCGGCAATGACCATCGGTATGGCCGTCGCTCAGGTCGCAGTCCTATTCACCACCCCGGTCGCGGTGGCCCGACCTTCGGACCCGGGCGTGGCGAGCTACGCGGTTCTGGGCAAGGGCTCGGTGGGCAACATCGTCGGCGGGCCGATCCGCGACGAATCGCTGTTCACCCGGCCGTTCCAGGGGTACTTCGTCGACAACCCGGTGTGCAACAACTGGGCCGACATCGGGCTACCGGAGGTCTTTGGCGATCCCGACCTGGCGTCGTTCAACGGTGCCAGCGCGCAGACCTCGCCGACCGATCAAACCCACTTCGTCAAGCAGGCGGTGGGTGTGTTTGCCACCGGCGACGCCGCCGGCGCGGCGTTTCACCGCGTGGTCGACCGCACGGTCGGCTGCGCCGGGCAGACCACGGCAATGCACCTGGAGAACGGAACCGCGCAAGTGTGGTCGTTTGACGGTGGTCCGCCAGGCGCTGCCGACGCGGCGTGGAGCAAGCAGGAAGCCGGGACCGACCGTCGATGTTTCACTCAGACCCGTTTGCGGGAAAACGTCGTGCTGCAAGCCAAGGTCTGTCAGTCCGGCAACGGTGGCCCGGCGGTGAATGTGCTGGCCGGTGCCATGGAGAATGCGCTGGGGCAATAGGCGCCGAAGGGCCAACGGGAATATGTCGGTGGCCTCTGGATGATGAATCCGTGTGACTATCGTTAGGTAGCCGCGCGCAATCAGCGGGCTCGATCTCTCGGGACCGCTGGGTTTGGCGCCGAAGGGACCGGATTATGGCGTTTGCCGTCGCGTCGCAACACGATGCTGCATGCCTCGCGGACGGCGAGCTGGGCAGTGCGTCGGCCGCGGCGCAGCTCATCGCCGACACCTGCCTGTCAGACGGTCCGGTGGGGCGGGTCGGCTTGGAGATCGAAGCGCACTGCTACGACCCCGCCGATCCGCACCGCCGACCGGCCTGGGATGAAATCAGCGACGTTCTGGAGTCGGTTCCGGCTATGCCGGGCGGCAGCCTCATCACCGTCGAACCCGGTGGCGCCGTGGAGCTCTCCGGCCCTCCTGCACACGGCGTGACGTCGGCAATCGACGCGATCGCCAAGGACCAGGCCGAGCTGGGGAAAGCCTTCGCCGCCGCCGGCCTGGGGCTGGTTTCACTGGGCGCGGATCCGCTGCGACCGACCAAACGCATCAACCCAGGAGCCCGTTACCGGGCCATGGAAGAGTTCTTCACGGCCAGCAATTCCGGTGCCGCAGGCGCCGCGATGATGACCGCGACCGCGTCGATCCAGGTCAATCTGGACGCCGGGCCGCAAGCCGGATGGGCGGACCGAGTCCGGTTGGCACACGCTCTGGGGCCCACCATGGTCGCGATCGCCGCTAATTCGCCGCTGCTCAGCGGAACGTTCTCCGGCTGGCAGTCGACGCGGCAACAGGTGTGGAGTCGGCTCGACTCTGCGCGGTGCGGACCCATTCTGACGGCGAGCGGGGAAGATCCCGGTACCGACTGGGCGCGCTATGCGCTCAAGGCGCCGGTGATGTTGATGCACAGCCCCGAGCCGGTGCCGGTCACCCACCGTCTGCCCTTTGCTGATTGGGCCGACGGACGCGAGCTGCTGGGCGGTCGCCGGCCGACTCGGTACGACCTGGAATACCACCTGACCACGCTGTTCCCGCCAGTGCGTCCACGACAGTGGCTGGAGATCCGATACTTGGACAGTCTCCCCGCCACGATCTGGCCCGCGGTGGTGTTCACGCTGGTGACCCTGCTCGATGATCCGGTTGCCGCCGGCATCGCGGCCGACGCCGTCGAACCCGTCGCCACCGCCTGGGACACCGCCGCCCGGATCGGGCTCGACGATCCGCGGATCCATACGGCGGCTAACCGGTGCGTGGCGGTCGCCGCCGAACGGGCGCCTGCCGAGCTCGACGAGGCGATGCAGCGCTTGGTGGCGGCAGTGGAACAGGGCCGCTGTCCGGCCGACGACATTTCCGACCGGGTGATCGAAAACGGCATTGCAGCCACGGTGACGCAGCTGGCGCTAGGGGATTTGTGACCTCACGCGCTGTGACCTCACGCGAAGGGCTGGTCCGTGATCTGACCCGAGCGCGGGAAAGAACATTGCAACTAGTGGATTTCGACGACGCCGAGCTCCGCCGTCAGTACCACCCGCTGATGAGTCCGTTGGTGTGGGATTTGGCGCACATCGGCCAGCAAGAAGAACTGTGGCTGTTGCGCGGCGGCGAACCTGACCGGCCGGGGATTCTGTCCGGCGCGGTCGAGAACCTCTACGACGCCTTCGTGCACTCCCGGGCCAGCCGCGCCGACTTGCCGTTGTTGTCGCCGGACGAGGCGCGGACGTACTGCCGGACCGTGCGAGCGGCTTCGCTTGATGCCCTCGATCGGTTGCCCGACGAACCGGACCGCAATTTCGTGTTCGGGCTGGTGGTCAGCCACGAGAACCAGCACGACGAGACGATATTGCAGGCATTGAATCTGCGCACCGGTCCGGCACTGCTGCCGGACACCGGCGTGCTGCCGTCCGGCCGGCCGGGACTAGCCGGGACGTCGGTACTGGTGCCCGGCGGCCCGTTCGTCCTGGGCGTCGACGGAACCGACGAGCCGTTCTCGCTGGACAACGAACGCCCGGCCCACGTGGTGGACGTGCCGGCCTTCCGGATCGGGCGCGTTCCGGTCACCAACGGCGAATGGCGGCAGTTCATCGACGACGGTGGATACGCGCAACCGCGGTGGTGGTCCGCCCGGGGCTGGGAGCATCGCCAGAACGCGGATCTGACGGCGCCGCAGTTCTGGAACGCCGCCGGGCAGAGACGCACCCGGTTTGGCCGCATCGAGGACATTCCCGTCGACGAAGCGGTCCAACACGTCAGCTATTTCGAGGCCGAGGCCTACGCGGCGTGGGCCGGTGCACGGCTACCCAGCGAACGCGAATGGGAGAAGGCCTGCGCGTGGGACCCGCACGTCAAAGCTCGTCGACGCTATCCCTGGGGAGCCGACGAGCCGTCTTCGGCGCGTGCCAATCTCGGCGGCGACGCCCTGCGTCCGGCACCGGTGGGCGCCTATCCGGACGGCGCATCCGCTTACGGCGTCGAGCAGATGCTCGGCGATGTCTGGGAGTGGACGAGCTCAGACCTGCAGCCGTGGCCGGGCTTCACCCCGATGATTTACCGGCGCTATTCCCAGCCGTTCTTCGGCGGGGACTACCGGGTGCTGCGCGGCGGATCATGGGCAGTGGAGTCGGCGATCCTGCGGCCGAGTTTCCGTAACTGGGACCACCCGTATCGGCGGCAGATCTTCTCCGGTGTCCGGCTGGCGTGGTCCGTCGATGGCGACGGAGGGGGTGACGCCTGATGTGCCGACACATCGGCTGGCTGGGACGCGAAACGCCGATCTCATCGCTGGTGCTCGACCCGCCGCACGGTCTCCGGGTGCAGTCATATGCCCCCCGTCGACAAAAACACGGGTTGCTGAACGCCGATGGTTGGGGCGTCGGCTTTTTCGACGGCGCGACCCCGCGGCGTTGGCGCAGCGCGTCACCGTTGTGGGGTGAGGTGTCCTTCGATTCGGTGGCACCGGCACTGCGGAGTCACTGCGTGGTGGCGGCGGTGCGTTCGGCGACGGTCGGCATGCCGATCGAAGCCAGTGCGACTGCGCCGTTCACCGACGGGCAGTGGTTACTGTCGCACAACGGTGTCGTCGACCGCGACACGCTGCCGACCGCTTCGTCCGCTGAATCAACCTGCGACAGCGCAATTCTCGCCGCCTTGATATTCGACCGAGGCCCCGACGCGTTGGCGGAGACGATCGTCGACGTCGGCGCCGCCGACCCGAACGCTCGGCTGAATATCCTGGTGGCGAACGGTTCTCGGCTCCTCGCCACCACCTGGGGAGACACCCTGTCGATCCTGCGCCGCGACGATGGCGTGATACTGGCCAGCGAGCCCTACGACGACCACCCCGATTGGGAAGACATCCCGGACCGCCACCTCGTCGAGGTCACCGCCGAGCATGTCACGTTCACCGCACTGAATCCTACGAAGGGATGATGATGACCCTGACCCTGTCCAACCACCTGGCCGCGGACTCGGCGTACGAGGCGCTGTGCCGTGACGTGCGCGACGGGCTGCGGGGCACGCCGAAATCGCTGCCGCCCAAGTGGTTCTACGACTCGGTCGGCAGCGACCTATTCGACCAGATCACCCGGCTGCCCGAGTACTACCCGACGCGCGCCGAGGCGGAGATCTTGCGGGCCCGCGCCACCGAGATCGCGTCTGTCACCGGTGCCGACACGTTGGTCGAACTGGGCAGCGGAACGTCGGAGAAGACCCGGCTTCTGTTGGATGCACTGCAGCAAGGCGGTGCACTGCGCAGGTTTGTCCCGTTCGACGTCGACGCCAGCATTCTGTCGTCCGCCGCGTCCGCCATCCAGCACGAGTATCCCGGCATCGAAATCGCAGCTGTCTGCGGCGATTTCGAGAAGCATCTGGCCAAAATTCCGGGCGGCGGCAGGCGGTTGTTCGTGTTCTTGGGCTCGACGATCGGAAACCTCGACCCTGGCGCGCGAGCCGAGTTCCTGGCGGCGTTGGCGGCGGTGCTCCAGCCGGGTGACAGCCTGCTGCTGGGCACGGACTTGGTCAAGGACGTCGGCCGGCTCGTCCGGGCTTATGACGACGCCGCTGGAGTGACCGCGCAGTTCAACCGCAATGTGCTGGCGGTCATCAACAGCGAACTCGACGCCGACTTCGACCTCGATGCTTTCCGCCACGTGGCCACGTGGAACAGCGAAGACGAGCGGATGGAGATGTGGCTGCGGGCCGAGCGGGCGCAGCGGATCTACATCGGCGCGCTAGACCTGGCCGTCGAGTTCGCCGCCGGTGAAAAGCTGCTCACCGAATTGTCCTGCAAATTCCGGCCGGAAGTCGTGGCCGCCGAGCTGGCTCAGGCAGGGCTGCGGCGCAACCGGTGGTGGACCGATACCGCCGGGGATTTCGGGTTGTCGTTGTCGGTCAAGTGAGCCAGAGCCTGGCCGACGCCTGGCGGGACGCCCGACCGCCGGTCGCCGGGTTGCACCTGGACAGCGCCGCCTGTTCGCGGCAGAGCTTTGCCGTCATCGATGCCACCGCCCAGCATGCGCGACGTGAGGCCGAGGTCAGCGGCTACGTCGCGGCTGAGGCGGCCACACCCGTCCTGGATGCCGGACGCGCCGATGTGGCCGCGCTCGCCGGTATGCCCGGCGCAGAAGTGGTGTTCACCACCGGGTCGCAGCACGCGCTGGATCTGCTGCTGGCCAGCTGGCCGCCCGGCAGCCGGACGCTGGCCTGCCTACCCGGTGAATACGGACCCAACCTGGCCCTGATGGCGGCGCAAGGCTTCGCCCGCCGGATATTGCCGACGGATGCCGAAGGCCGGGTGAACGTCGACGAGGCAGCGGTCAGCCTGGCCGAGGACCCACCAGAGCTGGTCCACCTGACCGCGGTGGCCAGCCACCGTGGGGTGGTGCAGCCGCTGCCGCAGATGGCGCGGCTGTGCAGTGAACTGGGGTTGCCACTCGTCGTCGACGCCGCCCAAGCGCTTGGGCAGGTGGACTGCTCGGTGGGGATCGATGCGGCGTATGCGTCGTCACGCAAATGGCTGGCCGGCCCGCGCGGCGTCGGGGTTCTTGCCGTCCGCCCGGCCCTGATGCAGCGGCTGTGGCCGCGACTCCCGCCGCCGGAATGGGCGGCTTCGCTGTCGATTGCCCAACGACTTGAGCTCGGTGAAGCCAACGTTGCTGCACGAGTGGGGTTTTCGGTGGCGGTAGCCGAACACGTGGCAGCCGGCCCGGCTGCGGTGCGTGCCCGGCTGGCGGAGGTGGGCCGCATCAGTCGGACTGTGCTGGCCGATGTGAACGGCTGGCGGGTGGTCGAAGCGGTCGATGAGCCGACCGCCATCACGACGTTGGCCCCACTCGACGGCGCCGACCCAGAGAAAGTCCGCGGGTGGCTGATCGCCGAACGCCGCATCGTGACCACGTACGTGGGGGTCGAGCGCGCACCGGGGGAGTTGACCTCGCCGGCGCTGCGGATTTCGCCGCACGTGGACACCACCGCCGACGATCTGGCGACCTTCGCCGCGGCGCTCACCGACGCTACTGCGTACGTGTAGCAAAACCGCGTCTATGGCCAGCGCGACGGCCGACCCGAAGCGCAACTTCGGTGGTGGCTTCGAAAACGAATGGATCGATATTCCCAGCGGACCTGACTCCGGGATATCGGACCTGCTCATTACGCCGTTCGGGGATTTCCCGCTTCTTGGGACGGGCTTCGCAGACCTAGCCTCCGCACCCGGGTAGCCTTCAGCCGGCCTTGTGGGCGGTGAGTAGATAAGCAGGCAATTTCATCCTGCCCTTCTCGTCGCAGTCGTGCGACGGCATCGGAACATCCGAGTCCGGCGGCGCGGGCGGGATGTGGGCATGAATGAAGGCCGGCCGGATCTCGTCGATGTGCCAGTACTTGCTCACCGCGGCGCGCAACTCGTCAGCGTCGACTTCGTTCGGTTTGGTCTCCCATTCGCCCGGAAATGCGCCCTTGGCGAACACCAACACGATGTAGCCCGCCCCGTCGGCTGCCGCGCGATGCACCGATTGCAGGTAGCCGTCGCGGCCCTCGACCGGCAGCGAGTGGAACAAGGTGCTGTCGATCACGGTGTTGAATCGGCCGTCATACCCGGTGAACGCGGTGATGTCGGCCTGCTGGAAGCTGGCGTTGCTCAGGCCGCGGTCCTTGGCCGCCTTGGTGGCCGCGGTGATTGCGGTCGGGGTTAGGTCGATGCCGACGACGGTGTAGCCATCGGCGGCCAGCGCCAGCGACAGCTCGGCGTACCCACAGCCGGCGTCGAGGACGTCGCTGCGAACCTTGCCGGCGCTGATCAGCGCGGCCAATTCGGGCTGTGGCTCACCGATGTTCCACGGTGGCGGACCTACGAAGCGGCCCTTCTGGCGATATGCGCTATCCCAGTCCATTACCTCATTTGCCATGTGTTCCAAGGTACTCGGGGATGTCCAGGTCGTATCGCGGTCATGCTGTGCTGCTCGTCGAGTCCTGTGCATGCGGCTCAGGCGGCTAACAGACCGATGTGTCGGTCAGGCGCTGGAGCGCGTCGCTGATGCGACGCGCCGTGCGCGAGACCAAACCGGGTAGGCACGGTGGGCACTTGGTCGACTGCATTAGGGCGGTGAGGGCGCCCGCGCACGTACCGTTCGGCCACCACACCGGAGCGGACGCGCAGCAGATACCGGCAAAGGCCTCTTGATGGTCGATCACCGTTGCGTGTAGTTCACCAACGGACTGGCGGAGGCGTCGCCATTCGCTCGGTGTCCAGCAGTCGGGCAGTAGCGCGATATCGGTGCCGCGGTCGGCGGCGTAAAGCACTCGCCCGGTCGCGGTTTGGGCCGTCGACTTGCGGTCGATGGGCGTAGGCATGTAGGCGTGGCCGCGCGGCACGGTGGTGCAGATCACCCGTAGTGCGTCGTCGTGAAGGATCCGCAGCGACGCTATTCCACGTGATTGCGTGGCCAAATCATGCACCGGCGCTTGGCCGGCCTGTTGTAACAGCGGGTCGGGCTGCCACCGTCGCCCGAGGTGTCCCACCCGTGCCCCGATGTAGTAGCGCTGAGCCACGCGTTGCGCCGCACCCAGGACGACGAGTTGTTCGGCGAGCCGATGCGCCGATGATTTGGCGAGGCCGCTCGCACGGGCCAGGTCGGTCAGGCCGAGCCCTGCGTGCGCGTGGGCGAGTGCGTCCAGGATGGCGAACGCGCCGTCGAGCACGCCG
>Ga0302325_10010756_pt1 | contig 19777 bp, 11 predicted proteins | sample Palsa_T0_2_FD_201948 | JGI IMG/M metagenome (GOLD analysis project Ga0302325, IMG submission 201948) | Peat permafrost microbial communities from Stordalen Mire near Abisko, Sweden - Palsa_T0_2 | ecosystem: Environmental > Terrestrial > Soil > Palsa > Peat permafrost | place: Sweden: Abisko...
CCGCAACCGCGGGCACGGCGGTCTTCATCGATTCGAGTGGACAGCTCGGTACCGTGTCGTCCTCAATACGGTTCAAGGAAGACCTGCAACCGATCGCTGACGCGAGCGATCGGCTCCTAAAGCTGCGGCCCGTCAAGTTCCGATACAAGAAGGCCGACGCCTCGGGTGAGAAGCCGATCCAGTACGGGCTCATCGCCGAGGAAGTGGCCGAAGTGTACCCGGAGCTGGTGGTGCGCGATGCAACGACGGGCCGGATTGACGGGGTGCGCTATGACGAACTTGCGCCGATGTTGCTCAATGAAATGCAGCAGCAGCATGCGCAAATGGCTGAGAAGTTTGATACGCAGGCGAGGGCCAACACGGCTCAGGCAGCGGAAATCCGTGAACTTAAGCAACAGCAAATTCGCACGGAGCAACAGGTGGGCGAGTTGAAGGCTCTCAACGAAACAACGCAGGCGGCACTACGGAAGCTCCAGGCGAAGGATGAGTTTGTCGGTCAACGATAATCCCGCCTCCGAGCCGCACGCCTTGATCCTGCAGCCCGGCACGCGTGATGAACCGGGCACATGTAGTTGACTCGCACTCGCAACGGCGTACAAGAAGGAATGAATTGGGCGCGATGCCACATTTCTATCGGCCAACTGTGAGCCTGGGACTCGCCGTCAGAAAACGGCAAGAAGGAATTAAGTTAGCACGAATATTGGGGACTCAACGCCATGAAAACTCTCTGTCAGTCTTTGTTACTCACGCTCGGTGCGCTCGCGCTTGCAGGAACGGCTTACACTCAAGTGCCGTCTTCGAACGACACGAGCACGACCGACGGCAACTACAACACGGGAATGGGGACCGGCGCGCTTGGCGGGCCGGCCGCCACGAACCCCGGCAGTTACAACACCGCCACCGGATACGACGCTCTCCTTTCCAACGGCGCTAGTGGCACCGGCAACACCGCCACCGGGTACGAAGCGCTCTATTCCAACACGAACGGCGACTACAACACTGCTGCCGGGTATCAGGCGCTCTATTCAAACTCGGCTGGCGAACTTAATACTGCTATTGGGTATGAGGCGCTCAATTCCAACACCGCCAGTGGCAACACGGCTGTCGGATTTGAGGCGCTCCAATACAATACAACCGGCGAGAACAATAGCGCCTATGGGATTCGAGCGATGTGGGCAAATACGACCGGCAACAACAACACCGCTTCAGGGTACTATGCGCTCCTTGCCAACACGACCGGCGCGAGTAACACCGCCTCCGGGTTTTATGCGCTCGAATCTAATTCTACCGGCTCCAATAACACCGCTTTCGGCGCTGGCGCGCTCGAATTCAACTCGACCGGTGCCGACAATGTCGCCTCCGGCTACGAGGCGCTGTTTTCCAACAACACCGGCTCGTGGAACACCGCTACCGGCGTCAGCGCGCTATATGCCAACACGGCCGGCAACTACAACACCGCTTCGGGGTACGAAGCGCTCTATACCAATACCACGGCCGACTACAACACGGCCTCGGGGTATGGCGCGCTCTATAGCAACAAGGGCAATAGCAACACTGCCACCGGCTACGAGGCGCTGTACGACAACACGAGCGGCACTCAAAACACGGCAACCGGGCTGCACGCGCTTTCCGCGAACACCACCGGCAGCAATAACATTGCGGAGGGGTACCACGCCGGCTACAACCTGACGACGGGCAGTTACAACATCGACATCGGCAGTCCCGGCGTGAAGGCAGAGAGCGGGGTGATCCGCATCGGCACGATCACCGGCACGACCTCGACCCAGTCAGCCGCCTACATCGCCGGCATCTACGGCATCAAGACAGCAACCGCAGGCACGGCGGTCTTCATCGATTCGGAGGGACAGCTCGGTACGGTGTCATCCTCAATACGGTACAAGGAAGATGTCCAACCGATGGCTGACGCGAGCGAGAGGCTGATGAAGCTCCGGCCGGTCAGGTTCCGCTACAAGAAACAAGACGCCTCGGGTGAGAAGCCGATCCAATACGGGCTCATCGCCGAGGAAGTGGCCGAAGTGTACCCGGAGCTGGTGGTGCGCGATGCAACGACGGGTCGAATCGACGGCGTGCGCTATGACGAGCTTGCGCCGATGCTGGTGAACGAAGTGCAGCAACAACAGCAAAAGATCTCGGCTCAGGATGCGGAAATCCGCGATCTTAAGCAGGAGGTGGCAGAGATGCACGCCGCACTTTTGAAGCTACAGCCCAAAGATGAACGTGTCGCGCAGCGTTAAGAGAATTTAGTAACCGCGCCATTGCGCGTCGCGTCGCGATCTTGAGGCACGCCGCTCGCGATCTGCGATCTTGGCTCGTAGCGTGCTGATCACGGTGTCGCGGAAAATCTCGTGCGCCTCACGGCCCGTGAGTTCACCGCGTCGGAACAGCTAGCCTTAGGCGACGGGACGTAATGTGAGCCACGACAAGAATGAGTAACCGAAGGCATATCACGTTGTTTGGTATAACGCATGCGGCATAGGCTGGAGTCTTCAGCGAAGTCGTGGCCGGGCCCGAACCCACTCGATTCAAACAGCTAAGCCATTCCGCGAAGCTTTTGATGTCGAGGCTCGCCATTGACAAATGCCGAGCGGCCGGATGGGATTTGAGCATGCGGACTGTTTGCAAGTCTCGCCTACTCGACCGTCAGATCCAATTGGCACTCGGTATTGCGCGTGGGTGCATCCTTGCTCGCCGTGAACGACCTGACCGGTGCGGAAATCGCCGCATTGTGCGCGCACACGCAACGAACAACACCTAAAACCACTATTCGGCGCTTTCCGCCATGAGTCACCCCAGCCCACGAAAGAAGCGATGACGGCCCGCGAGCGCGGACGTCCTCACGAGAGGAGCTTACCAATACGGCGGCGCGGGCCGTGAAGCGAAACGAGATTCAGCATCGGCGAGAATGATCCAGGTGAACGTTTTCGCGACGCGTCTCGACCCGCACAACCGGGGCACCGGGCGAACACGGCATCGTGTCGGAAGCCGGTGTGCGCAAAAGGTCGCCAATTGACCCCAAACGCGTCCAAATTCGGCGTCTGTAAGCATTCGGAGTGCTGGGGCCGATGTGGTTTAGCGGCCTTGGAACTTTGCTTCGAATTTCAACGAACACGTTCACGATCAAAACCACAGTTCGCGTCTAGCGAATTTGGCGACGATGTTTGGCTACATACTCGCCGCTCTCACTTCCATCGTGTCATTTCTTCTGGAGCGTGCCAACCTTGATCCTGCGTGATGAACCGAAAACGCGCAGTTGACTCGGGCTCGCAACGGCGTACAAGAACGAATTAATTTGAGGCGATAGTGGCTGCTATCGATCAACGGTGGGGAATGGAAACGTGCCGCGTGTTATGTAAACAACATCAATCAACACGGAAACAGGGGTTATATGCGATGAACACTCTTTACAGATCGACCTTAGGATTGCTCGGCGCCTTCGCGCTTGCAGGAACGGTTTGCGCTCAAGTGCCGTCTTCGAACGACACGAGCGACACCAATAGCAACACTGGAATGGGGACCAGTGCGCTCGGCGGGCCGATCGCCGCGAACAGCGGCACCGAGAACACCGCTACGGGGTACGCCGCGCTCTACCACAATACGACTGGCGGCAATAACAACACCGCTTCCGGGTACTACACGCTCTTTAACAACACGATCGGAACCGACAACACGGCCGTCGGCTGGGAAGCGCTGTATGGGAATACGTCCGGCACCGACAACACCGCCTCCGGATACCAAGCGCTCTTCAGCAACACTAGCGGCGCCGATAACACAGCCTTCGGCTGGGGAGCGCTCGGCGCTAACTCGACCGGCGGCGGCAACACTGCCTCCGGGTACTCTGCGCTCGCCGTCAACCAGAGCAGCGCCAACACCGCCGCCGGGGGTTACGCGCTCTATCAGAACACGAGCGGAGCCGATAACACCGCCTCCGGGTTTGGCGCACTTGAGGAAAATACGACTGCCAGCGACAACACCGCGAACGGATACTTTGCGCTCCGTTCTAACACGACCGGCTCCAACACCACCGCCACCGGGGCAAACGCGCTCTATTCCAACACTACAGGCTCCTACGATACTGCCTCCGGGGTAAGCGCGCTCTATGCCAACACGACCGGCATGTACAACACGGCGACGGGGTACAATGCGCTGGGTAGCAACGTGGGCGGCAACTACAACAGCGCCTCTGGAGCTGGGGCGCTCTTCGACAACACAGGCGGGAACAACAACACGGCGACGGGGTACAACGCGCTCCAATCCAACACGACCGGCAGCGACAACGCTGCCTCCGGTTACAGTGCGCTCTATTCCAATACCACTGCCGACTACAACACCGCCTCGGGGTACGGGGCGCTCTATAGCAACAACGGCGTCAGCAACACCGCTTCTGGGTACGAGGCACTGTATGCGAACACGAGCGGCACCGACAACACCGCCTCCGGCGTGCACGCGCTCGCTGCGAACACGAGCGGCAGTAACAACATTGCGGAGGGGTATCACGCGGGCTTCAACTTGACGACGGGGAGTAACAACATCGCCATCGGCAGCCCCGGTGTGAAGGCGGAGAGCGGGGTGATCCGCATCGGCACTATCAGCGGCACGACCTCGACCCAGTTAGCCGCCTACATCGCCGGCATCTACGGAGTCACTACAGGAACCGCGGGCACGGCGGTCTTCATCGATTCGAGCGGTCAGCTCGGTACGGTGTCATCCTCCATACGGTACAAGGAAGATGTCCAGCCAATGGCTGACTCGAGTCAGCGGCTACTCAAGCTGCGGCCCGTCAAGTTCCGTTATAAGAAAGCAGACGCCTTGGGTGAGAAGCCGATCCAGTACGGGCTCATCGCCGAGGAAGTGGCCGAAGTGTACCCGGAGCTCGTGGTGCGCGATGCCACGACGGGCCGGATCGACGGCGTGCGCTATGACGAGCTTGCGCCGATTCTGGTGGACGAAGTGCAGAAGCAACAAAGGAGGATGGCGGCTCAGGATGAGCGCATTAGAGCCCAAGCTGCCCAAATCCGGCATCTCAAGATGCAGCAGAAGCAGTTCGCAACTCTTGCAGAAATAAAGGATCTCAGGCAAGAGCTTCGGGCAGCACTAATGAAGCTGCAGTCCAAAGACGAACTTGTTGCCGGGCGCTAAAGTAATTCGTACCAGACACCGGGGGCGCTTGTAACATTCTCGTTTGGCCGCGATGTGGCTATTCGTCACCCCTTCCCAGCCCGGGCGCCAATAGCAACCGACGACGACTCGAGAAGAGTTGCCTGACGGTCAGGGCAGTTCTCCAGAGCTCGATTGTCGAGCGTTTGGAATCGCGGAGCCGCCGGGGGCGAACGAGCGCGGCTCGAGAACATCCGCTGCTCACCAACGACAGCTGGCCGCAGAAGTGCGCGCCCCATAACTTGCGCCGGAAAATCTCACGACGATTCGTGAAGGGCGGTTGACTCCAGCTCGCAAAGGCGTAGTTTTCCGACGATAAGAACGAAGCGATTTCAACCGATAGCTGCAGAAGCGTTAGCGTCCGAGGCAAGCCGTTAGAACTTGCCGCGACATTATGTCAATAACGTCGATCAACACGAAAACAGGGTAGTACGCCATGAAATATCCCAATAGACTGTCCTTTGCCTTACTCATCGCGCTCATTGCGATAACCGAATCGGCTTATGGCACGCAGCCGCCGGACGTAGTGAAAAGCGACAAAAATGACAACACCGCGATGGGATTCGACGCCCTCTTAGACCTCGCGGGCGGGCAGGGCAACACTGCCTCTGGTGCCTCCACACTCACGAACAACACGACGGGCGACTACAATACCGCCTCCGGGTATGGCGCGCTCTACTCCAACACGACGGGCTACGGCAACACCGCCACAGGCTACAGTGCGCTGGGATCCAACACGACGGGATCCTACAACACCGCCTTCGGGTGGGACGTGCTCGATGTCAGTAACGGCTCGGGCAACGCCGCGTTCGGTTTCGTTGCACTCCGCGACAACACGACAGGGATCGACAACACCGCCTCGGGGTACGAGGCGCTTGAGTCCAATACGACTGCCGACTACAACACTGCCTTCGGCTACGCCGCGCTCTTTACGAACACCACTGCCGACTACAACACTGCCTCGGGGTACGAGGCGCTCTATAGCAACAACGGCGCAAGCAACACCGCTTCCGGCTACCAGGCGCTGTATGCAAACACCAGCGGCATACAAAACACGGCAACCGGGCTGCATGCGCTCGCTTCCAACACCACCGGCAATAACAACATTGCGGCGGGGTATCACGGCGGCTTCAACCTCACGACCGGCAGTAACAACATCGACATCGGCAGTCCCGGAGTGAAGGCAGAGAGTGGGGTGATTCGCATAGGCACGATCACCGGCACGACCTCGACCCAGTTAGCCGCCTACATCGCCGGCATCTATGGAGTTACTACCGGAACTGCAGGCACGGCGGTCTTCATTGATTCGAGCGGACAGCTGGGTACGGTGTCATCCTCCATACGGTACAAAGAAGACGTTCAACCGATGGCTGACGCGAGCGAGCGACTCTTGAAGCTGCGGCCGGTCAAATTCCGCTACAAGAAGGCAGATGTCTTGGGTGAGAAGCCAGTTCAATACGGCCTCATCGCCGAGGAAGTGGCCGAGGTGTACCCAGAGCTGGTGGTTCGCGATGCCACGACGGGCCGAATCGACGGGGTGCGCTATGACGAGCTTGCGCCGATGCTACTCAACGAAGTGCAGCAGCAGCGAAGGAAAATAGCGGCACAAGCAATGAAGATTGCGGCTCAGGAGCAGCACGTTGCAGCCCAAGATGCGAAGATCAGTCAATTCATGGGGGAATTGGCCGAGATGCACGCGGCACTCAACAAGCTGCAGACCAAGGATGAACTCGTAGCTCAACGCTGAGGGGCACACAAGACCTCGTTCAAGGGCCGGGTCATAAGTGTGGGGCTGCGAATACTGTCGCGTCCATCCCGCTGTGTCAGTGTGGCTGATGCCGAACGGATCGGGCGGGCTGCGATTGTTCTTTTGTGGGCATCCGCGCGCGGCGATGATTCTGGAGAGTGCGCGGCTAAGCATGCTGCAGGAGAGCCGAGCGCCTCACGCGAGCAAACCTACCGCAACTCAATCAATAAGTTATGGAATGATAGCGGTCCCCCGCTACCAAATCACGCAGAAGCCTTTGATTATAAATACTTTTTGTGTTGTTGGTAGCGACACGCGCTAGCAACGATTTCCCTCGTGAAAATCTGGCTGCGATACATAGGCCGTGCATGATCTGTGTATGGCTACCAAAACGATTTCGATCGAGATCGATGCGTACGAGCTATTTTCGGCGCGAATGGAATCTTGCCGTGAACCGCATGCTGGATATGGCCTGACGCACGCTTTTCGCGCACGATATCGCGGGGCAGAGGACCGCCCACCGCTCTAGCCAACGCGACGCGCCGCCGCCCGCACGCGCTGGGCTGAAGGTGGCGCTGCCACGCTCTGCTGCTAGAGTGGTGATATGCGAGGGCGATAGCCCTCTTTTTCGGAGGAGGCGATCCATGCAACGTGCTGCGATTCTCACCGCGGCTGTGCTGACCGCGGGACTTGCGATTCCCGGCGCTTATGCTGCCCGCGACATCGGCATTCCGAGGTACATCACGGCCGCCGTCACGGATTCGGCGCGACCCGCGGCCGATACCGAGCACGATGCCAGCCGCAAGCCGGCCCAGACTCTCGCCTTCGCCGGTGTCAAGCCGGGCGATTGGGTTCTGGAGCTCGCCCCCGGTCGGGGTTACTTCACCCGGCTGCTGAGTGCAGTGGTCGGACTGCGGGGGCAAGTGACCAACTACATCATCTCCCAGCTGCCCAAGCCCAACACTCCGCCGGCCCCGATCGTGGCGCTCGCCGCCGAGCCGCATTACAGCAACGTGAAGGTCCATCTGCAGCGGCTCATCGACGTGAAGCCCACCAACAGCTTCGACGTCGTGTGGACGACGCAGAACTACCACGACTTCCACAACATTGAGGGCCTTGACGTGGCGACTCTCAACCACGCCATCTTCGCGGCGCTGAAGCCCGGCGGAATCTACTTCGTGCTAGATCATGCGGCAGAAGTCGGCTCGGGGCTGCGCGACACCAATACGCTGCACCGGATCGATGAGGACACGGTGAAACAGGAGGCGAAAGCGGCGGGCTTCGAGCTGGTCGGCGAGAGCGGCATGCTGCGCAACAAGGACGATCCGCATACTGGCAAGGTGTTCGAGGGGCCCATCCAGGGGCACACCGATCAGTTCATCCTGAAGTTCAGGAAGCCGAACAAGTAAGGAATTACGAACCAATCTCAGAACCCCTATTTGATTCGGGCTTGTCGGGAAACACTGGAGTGCGATCTTATCGTCCCGCAGCTACCACGCGTGGTGAATAGGCCGGATTGGCTTCAGAGTCCAGAGTTACCCGTTGTTGCCCTTCGCAAACGTCGGCTTACCGGACGCGCATATCGCACTGCTACCCAGTTTTATCGCAGGTCACGCTACCGGTACACGCCAATGTCACAAATGCTTCCGATTTCAGGCGCCAAGTGCCACCGTAGGGAATCCACATTGCAGGGTACACGCCCGTCCTTCGCATGGTCGCATCAGGCTTTCGCCAGATGCCCTCAAAACGCCCCATTTCTGCAATCCGCTTCCCGGACTCGGCAATGACAATGGATGTCGGGGTGCGCCGGTACGTGACGAATGTCGGATCCTTGAATTCCTCGTCTGCGTAGCCCCGAGTTGCGGCCTCTCCGCCGCTATCGACGTCGCCCGACGATCCCATAATGAGATGATAGTCATCAACAAAGAACGTACGCAGGCGCACGGCATCGTGGGCCGCAATCGCGGCGTTGTACTCCGCGCGCTGCGCTCTGACGATCGAGGTGACGGCCTCAGCGGTGAATCCATTGGATTCACCCATGCAACCGACGGTCAGCAGGAAAATCGCGAAGCACGTCCTCATCGGCACATCCTCCTATCCGCTGTTTTCGATTTGCAACCCTATTGCAGAACGACAGCTTTCCGTCGCAGATTATTACCAGCCGGATGAGGGGTATTGACCGAGTTCGGCCCCGAGGCGACTGGCGGTGGTTCTGGCCGTATTAACGGGTATGTGCGATTCGCGAGCGGGTAGGGGAATTGCGGAACGAGGTAACGGCTATCTCGGAATTCGCAGCAAATAAGTCCACAATCGTCCCGCAGCTACCATGCTTGGTGAGTGGGTCAGATTGACTTCAGCGTCCGGAGTTGACCCTGACGGTCCCTCGAGCTTTCCCGATACCGGTCATTATCCTAAGGAAAAGTGCACGCTCGCGTAGCTGCGTTGCCTGCGACTGCTTCCTCGGGGCATTCTCCTGCAACCGGTACACGATCAAGAGGCGCGGATGGGGGAAGAGTCGCCTAAGCCGGCGAGCACAACGACGGGAGCGGTGTTCCTGAGCTATGCCTCGCAGGACGCGCAGGCGGCCCAGCGCATCTGCGCGGCACTGCGCTCAGCGGGTGTCGAAGTGTGGTTCGATCAGAGCGAGCTGCGGGGCGGGGACGCCTGGGACCGGCAGATTCGCAGGCAGATTCGCGAATGCACACTGTTCGTTCCGATCATTTCGACGAATTCCCAGGCCCGTCCCGAAGGGTACTTCCGGCTGGAGTGGGATCTTGCGGACCAGCGGACACATCTGATGGGACGCACCCGAGCGTTCGTCGTACCCGTTTGCACGGACGCGACGCCCGAGCGGCACGCCGACGTGCCAGATTCATTTCTAGCCGTGCAGTGGACGCGCCTGCCGGGAGGCGATGCGCCCCTGGCTTTCGTCGAACGGATCAAGCGCCTGCTGTCGCCGGAGCTGTCGCCGTTGAGCGCAGTGTCTGGTGCTACAACGGCAACCAGGGAGCCGGTGCGCGCCACCTGGCGGTTAAAGCCGGTGCTGCTCGCGATGGTTGCCGTCGTCGTCTGCGCGGCGCTGGCGTACCTGGTAGCCGACAGGATCCAGGTTTCCAGGCACCCACGTACGTCCGCTGGGGACACGGCATCGCGGAACGCTACGGAATCCGCCGCCACCGCCTTCAACCCTCCACCGCACTCGATCGCGGTGCTGCCATTTGTGAACATGAGCGGGGACAAGGAGCAGGAGTACTTCTCCGACGGGCTCACCGAGGAGTTGCTCAACTCGCTCTCCCGCATCAACGAGCTGCAGGTTGCCGCGCGAACGTCGTCCTTCTCCTTCAAGGGAGAGAAGCTCGATGTCGAGACCATTGCCCACAAGCTCCACGTAGCTGCAGTGCTCGAAGGGAGCGTACGACGCTCAGGTCATACAGTGCGCATCACTACGCAATTGATAAACGCGGTCACGGGCTTTCACCTCTGGTCGCAAACGTATGACCGGGACTTGGATGACGTGCTGAAACTGCAGACTGACATTGCGACCGCGGTGGCGAGCGCTCTCAGCGTCACCCTACTCGGCGACGAGGCAGTGAAAATCGAGGTCGGCGGAACACACAACCCGGCTGCGTTCGATGCGTATCTGCGCGCTTCCAGAGTTGGCCACGACGAAAAGGGTTTACGAACCATGATCGCCGCCTATTCTGAGGCGATTGGTCTCGATCCGCACTACGCTCGGGCATTCGCCCACCGCTCGCTTGCGCTCAATGAATACGCTGGCGCGTTTGCCACGGGATCGGCCGTTCGAGAGGGCTTTGAAAAGGCGGAGGCCGATGCGCACCGAGCGATCGCGCTGGCGCCCGATCTTGCCGATGGACATCTGGCTCTCGAGGCGTTTTTCGAGCGCGGGGCCCTCGATTTCACGCGGGCAAATGAGGAGTATGATCGCGCTCTGGCGCTCGCGCCGGGCAACGCGTCAGTGCTGGGAAGCTACGGCCAGTTTGCCGTCTTGATGGGGCGCACCGCCGCCGGCCTCGCCGCCGCACGGCGCGCCGTAGGGCTGGACCCATTGAATCGATCCAGACACGACGGGCTTGGATGGGCACTTCTTGCGGCACGTCACTATGACGAGTCGATCGCCGCCTTTCAGGACGCCCTGGCTCTCGACCCCGACTTTCCGCCGCTCTACGGCGCTCGCGGAGCTGCTTATTACCTGTCGGGGAACCTCCCGAGCGCGCGCGCCTCGTGTGAAAGCAGGCCCGACGACGAGGAGAGTCAGGTCTGCCTCGCCGTGATTTACGACAAGCTCGGCCGTCACCGTGACGCGGATTCTGCGTTGGCGAAGTTGCGGACCTCGCTGGGTAATGATGCGGCGTACCAGTACGCCGAGGTGTACGCGCAATGGGGCGATCGGCCCAAGGCGCTCGAGTGGCTCGAAGTGTCTCTGCGATTACAAGACTCGGGCTTGCCCTGGCTAAGAACGGACCCGTTCCTCGATCCGCTGCGCAAAGAATCACGTTTCCGGGCGATCGAGCAGGCGCTGAAGTTTCCGGATTGAGCGGCAAGGGCGATTTCGACGTGAGCGTGTGCGTGCCTCGAGAGATCTTTCCAGTGTCTGCTTTGTGGAAACCCAAGCGCTCGAAGGGAATGACCAGTTCTGGCCGTATTAACGGCTATGTGCCATTCGCGAGAGGGTAGGGGAATTGTGGAACGCGGTAACGGCTATCTCGGAATTCGCAGCAAATAAGTCCACGATCGTCCCCCGGCTGATGTTTTCCCTCTAAGAATCGGGGCAGCCGCGCAAGCGCTAGCACGTGCTCCCCCAAGGTCTAAGAAGCGCACGTCCCCAGCCACTTGCGTGCGGTCTAGCGTGGGCTTAAGCACAATCTGCCCGTCGATGAGTAGCTCGGGTGGCTTCGCGGGCCGCCTCCACCGCTTCGCCAGGGACTTGATGCCGTTTCTGACGAGCTTTCGGTACTCCGAGACGATCTCCGGCAGCCGCGATAGCAGGCGGCGTGCGCGGGTTCCGGAGGCACCAGGGTTACCCCTCGCCCGTGCCTGCAAATCCGCGCGCTCCTTCTCAATCGCGGCGAGCCCGGCAGCAATCGCAGCGGGGCGGAGGCGCCTGACGCGCAGCGCGGTAGCCTCGGGACGTTCGTTAGCCGGAGCGGCGCTTTCGCGAAACCGCCGGTCGTTGCCGACTCCATTTGCAACACTGCCTATCTAGAGATTAGGGGATAACCTTGCGCTAAGAGCTTGAAATGGCAAAATTTGCCTGCTGCGATGATATGTGCGATGGTTAACATAATTTAAAGAAGGGCTCGCCAGATTCAGGCAGATTCCCGTACTGCCCGACCACGGCGACCCCACAAGAAACGCGCATAGAAGCGCCGGGGTATAAGTCGTGAAAGAAAGAAGTGCGCGACTCGGTGATGTCCGCCAAACGAGCGCCCGATCCAGTTTGAGGGTTGGCGCGCCAAATTCCCGGCCGCCATCACCATCGCACTCGCTGGAATCAGCTTTCCAACAGCGAGCCGGCCAGAGAGACGATGGGATTGAGGTTCACGAAGGCGAGCTTGGCTCGGTCATGGCGCAGCGCCTGTACAAAATGCGCTGCGAGTGTGGTCGATCATGGTTCGAGCTGGAACTCCCAAGATTAGTCCAGTGCCCCGCGTGTTTGAGGCTGAATCTGGTGTCCGTTTGAGAATTGGCACCTCTTGAGCACCAGCCAAGCGCCACGTCCAAAAAACCCTGCATCTCGCCGGTATCGTCGGGCGCTGTGACAACCCAGACTTTTTTCAAGGGCACCCAAATTGCGTAATAGGTGGTAGGCCACGACATTCCGGGCGCTCCGTCTGCCCGATTCATCGTGAACAGATGTTGGCCCATGACATTGAGGTTCGACTTGCGCGCCGGGCGAGCCTCGCCGCGCGATATGGCGAGGACGTTGCTTTCAGGGAACAGAATGGCGAATCGTGGCAGTCTTCCTTGAATGTCCCGCAGTCATACTGCTCCGACCGCCCCGTGAATCGCAGCGTAGCGACTGGACTCGGTCCGGCGATAGGAGTTCTCCTCAATCCACGTTGCGAGGCTATCTTGGGGCTGTGTGTTCGAGAGCCAGGGGTCCGATAGTTGGTCAATTGAACTTCAAGCCGGACTACGTTTCGATTTTCTCCATGCTCCAATCGTCGGGATAACAGACGCCCCCGTCGTTCGCTTATTTGCGCCATCTGCGCCAAGGCTCAGCACACTCGGAGTCTCATCGCAATCACCTCTTTGTCTCAGAATACAATCGAGGTGTTTCACCGACCACTTGAGACCGCCATTCCGATGTCTTCGGAATTGAACACTGGACGACGTTCTGTAGCACCTTCCTCGCTATTCCCATGAACGTGCTAAACGCCAAATGCATTCCGACGTTGACGATAACGAAGAGTAGAACCGAGAGAAGCTACTGAGTACGAAACTGTCGCGTAGCGTGCTGATCACGATGCCGAGATACAGCTCGTGCGCTTCCGGCCCCGTAAGTGAGCCCCGCGCCATGATCCTGCGGCGCAGCACTCACGATGAACCGGGGACGCACTTCTAGACGGCTCCCGTATTCCTTCGCTGCTTGCTATCAACAAATGTCTGCGATAGATGAGCGGTCTCAATACCTTGCAGATGGAATCGCAGGACGATTCATAGAAGGGTGGTTGACTCGGACTCGGAAAGGCGTACAAGAACCAACAGATAGGCGCGATAGCTAGCACGACTGCTATCGGGCGAGCGGCTGCTTAAGTTGCGGCCGGTCACGTTCCGCTACAAGAAGGCAGACGCCTCGGGCGAGAAGCCGATCCAGTACGGGCTCATCGCCGAGGAAGTGGCGAAATTATATCCGGAGCTGGTGGTACGCGATGCCACGACGGGCCGGATCGACGGAGTGCGCTACGATGAGCTTGCGCCGATGCTGTTGAACGAGGTGCAAAAGATAACGGCACAGGTAGAGAAGAATGCCGCGCAAGCTGATGAAATCCAAGATCTTAAGCAGCAGGTGGCGGAGATGCATGCCGCACTTCTGAAGCTACAGGCCAAAGATGAACGTGTCGCCCAGCGTTAAGGGGACCAAAGCCACTACCGATGAATATGGTGGCAGGCGTAGATTGGCATTTCTCGACGTTGATGGATCAATAAGCCAACCAAGGTGGTCGGCGGTTGCCGGTTGCGCCGTCCACTGGCGCTGGTTTGCAGACTTGTCGGCCGCCGGCTTCATGGTTGGAATCTTTCTCGTTCGACGAGGATCAAAACCTTACAGCCACAAGTCATGGCTGGGTCGCATCCGCGCCAGCGCAGGTATCGCGGCTGCCTTGAGACCTGAAGGGGTCTCGCAATTCCTTTTGTGACGCTATTTCAGCGTGAAAGATTGGTTGCCGTTAGTTTGGGCAGTGCCTCCGTTGAGCGTCGCACCGGCGGGAATGTAGATCGTCTCGCTGATGGTCACAGCTCCCGTCCCGTGCACGGACATGGGCATCGGCGCGAGTTCAGCCCACACGTTCGCGGCCGGATCGTAGACTTCGGCCTGATTGAACGTCCCGCCAAGGCGCTCGCCGCCGAAGACGAAGATTTTGCCGTCCATCGCGGTGACAGCAGAACCGCTGCGAGCGGTCGGCATGGGTTTGGCAGACGACCACGAATCTTTCGCTGGGTCGTAGACATCGACCAGGTTGGTGTTGTACTCGAATGTGTTGAACCGTCCGCCGACGGCATAAAGTTTGCCACCCACGTTGACGAGGCCCATATGGTCGCGTCCTTGGGGCAAAGGAGCGAGTTCGCTCCAGCGGTTTGTCGCGGGGTCGTAGACACGATGCGTGCCGACGCTTTTCGTATCGCGGCCCCCCACAGCGTGAATTTTTCCGTCGAGCGCCGCAAGTGCCACCGAACCGAGCGGCGAAGGCAGCGGAGTTAGCTTTTGCCATGAGTCTGTCGCCGGATCGTAGACGGAAACATCGGACGCCGGCGTGTGGTTTTGTTCGATAAAGCCGCCGACGCAATAGATTTTGCCGTTGAGGCCGATCGCACCGACATGATTCAGGCCGCGTAGCATGGGCGCGCGCCCGCGCCATGCGTTCGTGGCCGGATCGTATTCGTCGTTGAGTGGCTGGTCAACGAACCCATCGGCGTAACCGCTGAGGACGTAGACTTTGCCGCCCGCTTCAGCGACCGCGACCTCGCCGCGGGCGTGCGGCAGTGGCGCCAGATAGTGCCACCGCCCGGCGCCCTCAAGCGGAGGCGCTTCAGGGCCGGTCGTGCCCACGCGGTGGGTTTGTGCGAAGCAAGGCAAAAAGAAGAGGGAAAGAATGAGGGCAAATGCGACTAGCAGCGAAATGCGAGCCTTGGGCATTGGGACCTCCTGAATGAGTTCGATAAAGGGCGCTCCGACGCATAGACTTTTGCGGAGGTGTTCACCTGGTCGTTCAAAGCCTGCGCTCGCGCCCGATCGGCTTTAGCGCCGGGTGTCCACCCAATATTAGCGCGCCAATAGCAGCTTTTGGTCCGCAAGTGGAAAGCCGTCGGGGCGCTAGAGCGGTTCGACACCCTGGAGCGAGCGAGCCCCGAAGGTACCGTCAAGCCGAAGCGCTAGAGTGAGCCGGTGGGTGCGAAATTCTCGCTCCGTTTTCACGGCGCTATTCAGATTCCTCGTTTGAGTGGCAAGTTGGCGCACCTCCGGGCTGTGCGCGAACAAGCGGGCCAGTCCGAATTTGCATCTGCAAACGAACATTGTCGGAGCGAATACCGACTGGGCCATCGAAGGCGAATGCATCCTGCCCTAAGAGTCCGTCCCACACGAGCGAGTTGTCGACCAGCACCTTCATCTCTGCGCCATTCATTTCCGCGCGCAGTGTATGCGCATTTCCGACGCGCAGAACGGGGACGGGCGTGCCACGACGCGGTTTGATGTTCCGGTAGCCGCGATTCCCGCATTGTGCGCTGGAATATTGTCCGGCGTTGCTCTTTACGGAGACCACGAGCCTAGACTCAGGTGCGAAGCACCACAATGCGTAAATCACATTGCAGGCGTCCTGAGCTCGCAGTTTGAGACCAAACTGCTGACGCAGTGCGCCGGACCCCAACCGAACCTCGTCTCTCGTTGCGCCGAGGTAAGGGAAGCGAGCCTCGATCAATTGAAGCGTCAGCGCGTTTAGATACGCGCGCATCTTAGGGGCTGCCACAGACAGCAAGTTCCTTCCGGCACACAAAAATTGGCCCGAGAAACAGACATGAGCGCGTTGCTCGAGGATGCGGACGCAGCGGAGGCGCTTATCACGCCCAGGATAATGGCAGCCAGCGGGTAGCGCCTGCGTCGATCTTGCGCACTAATCCTCCGCAACCGATTCTTTCGGTCTAACCGAGCGTCACAACCTTGCGGCATGTGTGGGTTCACTAGCAGCGCGCGTTCGTCGGGCATTTCCGAATCGATGTCGTCTGCGCATACTCTATTTCAAAAGTATGCGGCGTTGCCATACCTATGAAGTCTGCAAGGCGACCTACGGACGCGCAATTTGTATAATTCTGTGAGCAGGTTCGGGCGCGGTTAGCATTTGTGCGGGCGACGCGACGCGCACCCGGAAAAGCAGCTATGCGGTCCTCCACGGCGGCTTGCGGGTCGCCACCGGGTTGTGCAGCGATGTGTCTGCGCTACGCTGCGGCGCGGAAAAAATTGAGAGCGCCACGCCGACGGTTCGACAGAATCAATGAAGCGCAGGTTGCAGAAATGAGTAAACTTGAATGGGCAGGTGGTAGGCGTGCGCCCACCCGGCGCTCTTGAGGATCCAGGCGAAGAGAGCAAGTGGCGCCCGCTGCCCAAGGTGTCAGGGAACATCGGCGAGGTTGACGGACGCAATTCGGGAGCGGGCTACACTCGGCCTTTGTCATGCGCGACGCCATGGCGCGATCGGCCGGTCGGGCTCCTGCAACTGCGCTGGCCCGAGGCACGCAAATTCGCGCAACTAGGGCCAGGGGCTTCAATAAAAGTGGAAAGGTCATGACCGCGGAACAAACGACGATCGCCTTCGGCTGGCGCGTCTACGGCTTGGGCGTCATGGCGTTGGGCTTGGTTTGCCTGGCGTGGGGGAATTTTGACCCGGGACAGCCGGTGCCCAAGGACTTACCTGACCGCACCGCTCTTGCCTATGTCGCCGCTGTGTTCATGCTCGTCGCGGGCGCGGCCGTCGAGTGGCGTCGGACCGCGCTCTGGGGTGCCGCGGCGCTCACCGCCTACTTTGCGGTTATTGTCGTCATCCTGATGAATGGCCGCGGCGTGCTCGCCCATTACACGGAGTTCGGCTCCTATAGCGGCGCCGCCGAGCAGCTCGCCATCGCGGCGGCCGGACTGATCGTCTACGCTGCGAGTGCCAACATCGATGCGGCTTTAGCCGCGCGCCTCACGCGCCTGGGCCAACTGGCGTTCGGGATTTGCGCGTTGTTATTTGGCGGAGCGCATTTTTTCTATATGAACTTAACCGTTCCGCTGGTTCCAAAATGGCTGCCGCCTACGCAAGAGTTTTGGGCTTACGCGACCGGGGTTGGCCACATCGCGGCGGGCGTTGCGATTCTGACGGGCGTGCAGGCCCGCCTCGCCGCGATCCTGCTGACCGCAATGTTCGCGTCCTTCACACCGCTCGTGCACGTGCCGTTGCTCCTGGCCGATCCCTCTAGCCGAATGAACTGGAGCGAGAACGCCTTGAATCTCGCCCTGACGGGCGCCGCCTGGGTCGTGGCGGACTCGCTAGCGCGGCTGAGGCGCTAGGGGAGCGACACTAACGCTTGGTTCCCACATCTGACATTTCCGCGCCTTCGCGGACAGTTCGTGGAATTATCTGGGACCGGGGGTACCGCTCTGAGACTTCTGCCTCTCTTCACGCAGTATTGGGGTGGCCACGAAAAAGAACATAGAAAGGGGCAAAGTGCCTGGGATCACCGCAGCCCACAGAAGTGGCCGTTTCGCGAAGCACACGACGACACCATCAACTAAAACAGTGACCAGCAGCACCAGCGCAGCCCGTACCAGCCAGGACTTATGAACTTGGAATGCAGTCAGTTTCATTCGCGCCTCCAGCATTCAGCGTCGATTATCTGCTCAGACTCCCCCAATCGTTCACCAATATTACCCTAAAGCGACGGATCTCAGGTATCGGGCTGATATCTCAGCCTCTTCAATGACTGGCTTTGGGTCCCGAATTCGCTCAGTCGAGGGCCCAATAACTGGCGATTTATTGAATTCGCCGGCTCACCCCGCAATCAGGTTTTTGCTTCGCCGCCGCCTCACGCGCTTCCTCGAGCTGCTTCCAGTTTGGTGCGCACGTGCGAGCCTCGTCGTACTTCGCGAGTGCTTCTTTCGGGTGCCCCTGCTTCGCAAGTAGATCTCCCCACGCCTTGAGCGGATCAGCCCAATGAGGCCCGCGCTGATTGGCATCCTTCAGCTTCGCGACCGCAGCGGCGACATCGGCGTGGCGCGCAAGTGCGAGGCCCCACGAGTAGTATCCGGCCGGCAGATCGGGCGCCAGCGCGACGGCATCGCCATAAGCCTTTTGCGCGCCGGCCCAATCGCCGCGGTGATCGAGGATGTCGCCACGGAAGCGATAGCAATCCAGATAGTGGCCACCGGCTCCGAGCGCAGCGTCAGCCTTGTCGTGGTGCCCCGCCTGCTCTTCGAGAAGTGCCACCTGACAGATCTGCAGCAGACAGCTGCCTGATTCACTACTCGAAGACTGCGCGCATGTCGTTGCCGCCGCTTCGATTTCGGACGCGGCCAACTGTACGTCCCCCGCTTCGGCGGCTATTCCGGCACGGTCCGCATGCGAAAGACTCTCTCCATATAGATCCTGGGTCGGTGTCGACAAGCCGAGCGCCTGATCGGCGGCGATTGGATCGTGCAGCCGGATCTCGACCGCCGCGATCTGGTGATTGATCCTGAAGGTTTGACCCGTGCCCGCGGTCGAATCGCGGTCGGCCACCAGTGCATCACGCTCGGCCAGCAGATTTCCGGTCAGACCATCGAAGTTGTGATACCAGAGTTCGCTGACGGGACCCGGCCGGCCACCGGCATAGCGCAGCATATCCATCCCGGCTCGCCAGGCAGCCTCCTCATCGCCGACGACGGTCTCCTCCCAGATCAGATCCGAACGCCCGGCGTACTCATTGGGGTCGAGCTCGATCGCTTGACGCAGCGTCTGTACCGCCTCCGCGTGCCTACCTGACTGTCCCAGCGCAATGGCCAATCCGACAAGCAGGGCACCGCGGTCCGCAGGCTCGGTTCTCGAGAACGCCTCGCGTGCGAAAACAATGGCCTCGTCGAAGCGCCCCGTGGACGCCAAGTAATGTGCCCATTGCGCCGGCTGCGACTGGGCATACACGTACTCGGCGGCCTGCGTGGTGAGTAAATCGAGCGCGCCCGCGGCACCTCGGAAGGTTTTCGCAGCCACGCCATCACCGCGCACCGTGAGCGCCAAACCTGGCGGCGCCTCGACCACATCACCCGAAATATGCAGGTCATGCCCAAGGCGCGCCTTCAGCAGACGGTTGATCTCACCGATCGAGATCCCGACCTCGGGCACTGCCAGCTGCACATCGCTCGACCAGGCATTGCGCAAAGAGCGCTTCCTGTCGCGCAGGCCGAGCGTGGCACCTTGCAGGCGCGTCAGTTCATCAAGTAGCCCGCTCGCGACTGCCTTGCCGGTGATGCCGCGCGCGACCAGCGACGCGGGCGCATCGAACGATTCGATCACGACGCTGCGGGATGTGAAAGCATCGTGCAGCATCACACCGATGCCGATGATGATGACCAGCGCTAGCAGTACCATGGCCATCTGAAAAGCAATG
>Ga0302325_10010758_pt1 | contig 19774 bp, 18 predicted proteins | sample Palsa_T0_2_FD_201948 | JGI IMG/M metagenome (GOLD analysis project Ga0302325, IMG submission 201948) | Peat permafrost microbial communities from Stordalen Mire near Abisko, Sweden - Palsa_T0_2 | ecosystem: Environmental > Terrestrial > Soil > Palsa > Peat permafrost | place: Sweden: Abisko...
GCAAAGCCCCAGGTCAGCTAAGTGAATATCGGCCCCGTTAGCTCAGTCGGCAGAGCGTCTCCATGGTAAGGAGAAGGTCTACGGTTCGATTCCGTAACGGGGCTCCAGGTCAGCGAGTTTTTTCGAACTCGGCTTTCAAGATCAAGAGACTAACCAAGCGACTACGCGGTCGTAGCCGTCCCCGGCTGGCCGTCACCATCGTCTGCGCCGAAGACGTTATCCATGACGGTCGCCCCACCGCGGATGGCGGGCACGATCACGTGCCGGTAGACGGTCTCAGTCACGTGGGTGGACTTGTGGCCCACGGTGTCGCTGATCTCCTGGAGCGGGACTCCGTTGCTGCTCATGATCGAGACCGCGGTGTGCCGTCCCTCGTGGGCGTGCCAGTGGCCGAGGCCGGCCCGCTTGGTCATCTTGCCGAACCGCCAGTTGAGCGCGTCGCTGGTGTACATGCGCCCGTCCTCATGGCAGAACACGAGGTTGTTGTGCTGCCAGGCCGTTCCTGCGGCTAGCCGTTCGGCCGCCTGGCGCTTCTTATGCGTCTGGAGCGCGGTGACGGCGCGCTTCGGGAGCATGAGCGAGCGCTTCGACTTGGGGGTCTTGAGGTCGCCTGTCCTGCTCGCCGACCGCCACACGTGGATGACCTCGTTGTCGAGGTCCACATGATCCCAGGCAAGTTTGCGCAGCTCTCCAGGGCGCAGGCCGAGCGTGATCGACAGCACGAACAGTGCTTCGAGCCTTCGGTTTGCGGCCGCATCGGCGTCGAGTCCGAGTGCCGCGCGGCAGAACCGGCAGGTGGTCGTAGCCAGGTCGGTGCCGATCTCGTTCACGGGAGCGCCTAGGCGCGTCCACGTACCGCACGCCAGCTCGCCGGTCTCGGAGGCGGCGTGAGTCGCCGCGGACTTGCCCTGGCTTACCTTCACGACCTTGACGTAGCCAGTTGGCCGGCCGCTCGCGGCCTGGAGCACCATGCCGGCTTGCGCCTCGGTCATGGCGCGCGAAGGGTGCCCCGGTTGTCCCTTCGGCAGGTCGACGAGCTCCGCGACGTTCCTGCCGATCAGGTCATACTTCTGCGCCCGGCGGATCGACCTGGCAAGCGTGCTCTTGATCTTCACGAGCGATGACTTGCTGAGTACCTTAGCGACGTCCCTGAAAAACCGGTCGGCATCGGTGGCCTTGAAGTCCGCCAGCTTCGTCGCACCGATCTTCGGATAGATCCATTTCTCGGCCTGGCCGCGATACGTGGCCAGAGTGTGCGGATCGAGTTCCAACGAGTCGAGCCAGTCCATGACGCACTGCTTGACGGTGTAGGTGGCCGGGGTCCAGATGCCGGCCTTGATCTCGTCATGAAGCGCGCTGAGCTTGTCCTTGACCTCCTGCTTAGTCTTGCCGCGGACATACCGCCGTAGCCGTTTGCCGGTGTCGTCGTAGCCCAGGGAGATGGTGCCGACGTAACACTTGTTGGCCTTATCCCAGGAGATGCCGTCGTCGCCACGCTCACGGCGTCTCCTGGGCGCCGGGGTCCGTGTCCGCCCCATTGGCCTAGCCCCTTCCGTTTGACCTGCTACTTACCTCCACACTAGCTTAAGAAGTCCCTAGACGTCCCTAGCTAGCTAGCAGGATTCAGGCGGCATCATTGAGGGACGCGATGAACTCGGCGAGCTGCTGCTCGGTGATGCGGCGCAGCTTGCCGATCTTGATGCTACGGAGCTGACCGGTCCTGAGCAGGTAGTAGACCTTGTCCCGACCGACGTGCAGCATCTCGGCTACTTGCTCCACCGTGTATGCCCGCAATGGCTTTCACCTCCTCCCGCGTCGCTTGCGGTAAGGCACGGTTCGCCGTTCCACCCGTCAAGGCTCGGATCCGGCTTGCGGACATACACCCCGAGCACGCGTCGGACCAACGCGGCCATGAGGTTTGGCGCTTGCCTCCTCAGTTCGTCTTCCGACGGCTCTTGCCTCATGCCAATGACCACGACGGCGAGCAAGACCAGGACGAGCACCATCGCGGTGCCGACGGCGATGAGCAAGAAGGTCAGCATCAGCTCTTAGCTCCCTTTTCGATAGTGCGGAGCATGGACATGGTCACCGCGAAGATCCAGACCGGTCCGTGGGTCTGTCGGCCAGTACGGCGGCGGACTGGGCGACGGGATGGTCGGTGGGTGCAGCGTCGCCAATCCATCCGGGCGAGGCACTTACGGCACGGACCGTAAGGCTGCCCAGTGACCGCGCCACAAGGACAGGACCTGTGGCGATCCTCAGCGAGTGCGGCGACGAGCTTGGCATGCACAGGCAGTTCCTTTCACTCGGAGCGAACTCCGCCAGCCGGGCGGAGATCTTGCTGTCCTGCATGGCAGGATGCTCCGGAGTGTCAGGACGCGGTTACTACGCGACAGAACCGGTTTTGGACGTCCAGGACGTCCCCGCAGAGGGGAAGCCGTCCTTTAGTTCTGAGCGCATTGAAATGACTAACGGGAAGCTTGCAAGCGCTCGAGAGCGCGGAAAGTTTTCTCGCAAGCTCGCTAAAGCCGTCTGTTTGCCGACAAGTCCGGGCTGATGAAACAACATCGCCGTGGGATTTTCCGACAGACGAACGGGGCGACACCTGGGAGGATGAGCAGCATGGAATTCGCGGAGTACCAGAAGGCGACCCGCGCGACGGACCAGCGTACTGGAGTCGAACTGGAAGACGTCGCGGTCCACTTGCTCGGCCTGGTCGGCGAGGCCGGATCGGTGGCAGCCGAGTACAAGAAGAAGCTCCGCGATCAAGACGCTCACCCCATGTGGAAGGCGCGCATCCGCGAGGAGATGGGGGACGTGCTGTGGTATCTGTCCGCGCTCGCCAACAAGCTCGACCTCACGCTCGAGGACATCGCCCGCTCGAACCTCGAAAAGACCCGCAACCGTTGGCTGCCGACCGACAGCGATCAGCTCGACCTCGGCTATCCCGAACATGAACAACTGCCAAGGAGCGGTACGTACGAGTTCAGGACCTTCGTCAACACCGATGACCGCGCGGCGGTCCAGGTGTACCTCGACGGGGCCAAGGCGGGCAACGTGCTCACTGATTCAGCGTTCGCCGACGACGGGTACCGATTCCACGACGTGTTCCACCTCGCCTACGCGACGGTTCTCGGCTGGTCGCCAGTCACCCGCGCGCTTCTCAAGCGCAAACGTCGCAGCAACCCAGCAGTGGACGAGAATGAAGACGGCGGCCGGGCAATCGTCTTCGAAGAAGGCGTCGCCGCCATCGCCTTCGCCTACTCAGCCAGCCATAACAACCTCGAGGGTGTCGAACGCGTCGACCATGACCTGCTCGAACAGATCCGCCGCGTCGTAGCGCTCACAGAAGTCGGAGTGCGCTCCGCCGCTGACTGGGAAATGGCAATCCTCCGCGGGTTCGCCATGTTCCGCCAACTCATCGCCAACGACGGCGGCTCAGTAACGTTCGACGGATCCACCAGATCGCTGACCTACGCGCCTCCGGTCCCGCGCTAAATGCACCCCCGGTCACCGATCAGCCGACACTCGCGAGACACAGGGATCCCTATGGCGCACCTGCTCCACCTTTCCGACCTGCACCTACGCAGCGACGCAGCGCGCGACACCATCGGCGACCCGAAGGACGCCGCGATTCCCGTGCCGCTGCAACAGACCAGCGCGCGCCGCATCGTCTCGACGCTAGAGGCTCTGGGCCGTGACATCGCAGCCGGCGAACTCACCCTCGACTGCGTCGTTATCTCCGGCGACATCGCCGACAGAAACGATCCAACGGCGTACACGCTGCTGCCTCGTATCCTCGAACCACTCGTACCCAAGCTCGTGCCCGCCGAACGCGTTGTCGTCGTCCCCGGCAACCACGACGTGAAGAAGGGATCGGACCCTAGTAGCGCCCAGCGCTGGGAGCACTTTCTGACCCTGCGCTCGTACGGATACCTCACGCCGCTGCTCGAAGGTATCGACATCGATGATCACGGAAACCCGATTAGTACTTCAAAGCCGCCGGTGCTTGCCGCCCAAGACGGCAGCTTCGTGATAGTTGCGCTGAACTCCGCGAACCACTGTCAGACGCAGCTACCAGTCGAATCGACCCTTCAGCCCTACCAAGGCGAGCTCGAGCCCTTGCTCGCGACCAACCTCGCTGTCGAGCACCTCTGGAAGGCCTGGCAACAGAGAGGATCTGTCGACGTAGCGTGGATCGGTGATGGGCAGCAGAAGGCCGCCGCAGCAGCACTAGCCGCCGCCTCGGCCGCGCCCGACACGCTACGCATCGCGGTCATGCACCACCAGCTGTTCCCGACTGGTCCGATCGCGGAGATCAAGTCATTCGAAACGATGGTCAACCTGGGTGAAGTTCTCGACTGGATCGCTGACAACGACATCGACGTCGCCCTACATGGGCACAAGCACTCTGGCCGTGTGTTCCCATACGAGCACACTGCCTTCCACCACGCCGACACGACCGTTGGCTGCCGCACCCTGGTGATCAGTTCTCCCACCGCGCAGGCCGGCTATGACGCGACTGCCGCGATCGCGCGGCTGATCACCGTAGCGCGCCCACAACCCCGCACGGGAGGAGTGCTCGTCCGCGACATCCCGCCGCTCGAGTCCGGTGGCCGACTCAATCTTGTTCGGCGCTCAGCCAAGCGATTCCGGCTCGATGGCGCGATCGCTTACGGGCAGATCCAGGGCGACCATGCCGATGATGTCCACCAGAAGCTGCTCGCCCTGTGCGGCGACTACACCGGCCTCAAGCTGCCCCTGGTGTGCCACGTCGAGAACGGTAGCTCCGCCTCGACCATCCCTACCATGTATCCCGACGTGCCCGACGGCGTGCCCGACCCACAAGCCTGGTTCGCCAGGACGGTCGCGTGGTGGCAAAACCAACGAGCAGGGCGCGCAGCACAGTTCAACCATGGCCAGCGTCTCCAGGCCTTCGGCGCTGGCCGGCTCCCACCGAGCCAGGACGGCCTCAACCAGGTCCAACGGGCAGCGCACGCCCTCGAGCGCAAAGAAGCATCATCTCGAGCGATCGCCGTACTCGTCGACCCGGACACGGACCTTGCCAGCGATGACAGCGAATTCCCGGCGTTCGTGCTCGTGCAGTTCGCAATAGAGTCCGACCGCCTCAACGTTATCGGCTACTTTCGAAAGCAGGAGATGCCCCACTGGTGGCCAATCAACGTCGCCGAACTTGGGCAACTCCAGAACGAAGTGATCCAGCGTCTGTCCGGGCGGCTGCTCCGGCCAGGCTCTATCACGACGATCACCAGCCAACCGGTCTCAGGTGGGGGTGTCCCACGCGTTTCGATCCCGGCACTGGACAGTCGTGTCGACTCGCGGACCGGGATGCTCGAACTCGTGCTACCCCTGTTCCATCCCACCGCAGCTACCCCTGAGGGGACTCTGGCTGCATGGCAACAAGCCTTCGACGACTGGGCACCCAGCACCTTGGCCGCAGCCGACGGCGACCCCATGCCGGTTGTCGGACTAGGCGAGCTGACCGCCACCCTTGACTACACGGCGACTCTATACAGCTCGGCCGCAGCCAACGAAATAATCGACCAGGTGAAGCTCATCACCGCGACTTGCAATGCCTACGCATCCGCGACAGACAGCTCGCACACGACCGCGCGTGCCACCTGGGTCACCGAGGTCACGCGGCTGCGTAAGCGCATCTTCGAGCTCGTTGCCCGCCGACTCAACGAGCGGTAAGCGTGTCCAATCAGTCGAGAAGTGCGCCACGGTCGCCGAATCAGCGCGTGGCCGACGCGCGTCGGGTCGGCAAGTGGACAAAATCATTGCTAGATCTTGAGGCCTTGTTGGGCGCCGACCAATGGCGACGCAGAATGCAGCAGCTCATCGGTGAGGCGGCGCACTCCCCGTACCAGGCGAAGATAGTCGAGGACTACCATTGGGTCGAGGTCGAGCTCGCGCTTCAGCTCGACAGCTTTCGACAGCGCGGGTACATCTCGCTGGGGGACGTGTCACTGCGCACGGCAGCTGCACTGGACTTCGCCTGCGGCGCAATCAATCTACAGCAGAAACTCAATGAACGAGGTAGACGAATCCTACTTGGACGCCTACGAGACGGACTGAACAATGGGTTTGCCGGCTTGTTTCTAGAGATCGACACGGCCGTACAACTCGTCGAAGGCGGCTATCACGTTTGCTACCCCGATTTCGACGGCAGCGGCGGCCATGATCTTGACGCTATCAGGGGTAACGTGTCGATCGCAATCGAGTGCAAGAGCATCTCGGCAGACGCAGGGCGCAAGATCCACCGCCGCGACTTCTACCGCTTCATGGACCTACTTCAGCCCGGAGGCATTCCGCAGACTTCAGTCACAAGCTCGGTCGCCGTCGTTGTGACGATGACCGATCGCTTTCCGGCAGATCGCCCCGGCCAAGATCAGATCGCCTCGTATGTTCGTGAACTGTTCCAAGCTGGGCCAGACACACGCCGCTCCGGTGACGGGTACAGCGTTGAGGCCGAGCGGTTCGACTCCGTCGATCTCACCACCGCGACCTCGAACCTCAAAGCAGCCACTCTTAGAGGCCGATGGGGTGAGAACTCACACGTAGCAGGCGTCAACATCGAAGGCATGTGGAATCTCGTCGTGGTTCGGAGCACACGCGAGGACGATTCATCCCGCGAGGCACTCGCCGCGCGAAAGAAAGCCGCTAAACAGTTGCCAATACATCGACCAGGGATAATCGCACTCCAGTATGAGGAGATAACAGTCCAGGACCTACGCAAACCAGCGTTCCGCCGCCGGCTTGCGATTCTCGATGCCGCGATCTACCGAGACGAGCGAGCAGCACACGTGGTCGGGGTGTACCACTGCGCGTTCGACGGGCGGTGGCCGCACGCTGGCCAGCTGGGCAAGCCAGCGGTGGCGACGTGGCGATCTCCGCAACATGGTGCACTGATGCCCGAAGCTTTCGGCGCAACTGTTGACGACGCACAGTTCGCCCGGCTACTCAATCCTTTCGAGGGTAGGGACTACGGTGTCTAGGCCAACTGCCCAGTGTTTCGGGTCTCTACGCTCTAAAGCCAAGCTCACCGGCCAGTCCCGACCGACCAGCCGTCCCCACCGCTGCGAGTACGGGTAGCGTTCTGGCGCAGGCTCATCTCGTGCCGGGCGCGCTCGGCCCCGGTTTCGGCGATCCATCCGGCGACCGTGACCGGGCTGCCCCCGGCATCCAGCGCGGCGCGGTACTGGACAAGTTTGTGGTCAGCTCATCCGGTCGATGAATCCTCCCGTGAGTTCTTAACAAACATAGAAGCGTCAGAAGGCCAGGCGTTCGAGTCCGTCCGAACGCGCAAAGCGAGGCCACGACTCGTTCCGGTCATGAGATAGGCACGAGGACGCAAACAATAACAGTCCGATGTATCGGCTAGCGGTTGGAAAAAGTCCTTCGTATACGCTCACGCCAAGCCGCAAAACCTAGGACGGACACCGCCTACGCTACGGACCGTGCGACCTTCCGGACTAAAGATCTCGGGACAGTCCGAGCCTGTGCCGCGGGGTTGTCTGTCATACCACGGAGAGCGTGCGGGCATGGATGTCGAGTTCAAGGGTGCCGTAACCGCCGTCTGCGCGTAGCTGGCGCCAGGCCGCGAACCCGGTGATTATGGCCTTTTCCCAGTCGGCGGCGCGCCGGATGCTGACCTCAAGGTGGGAAACCATGTTCCCGATGGTGGTGAGCAGTTCGTTGTCGATGTGGCGGATGTCTTTGAGATACTGGTGGCGTGCGGCGTAGGAGAATACGAGCGCGGAAATGCCTTCTTCGATGGCGATCGCACGGCCGCCGTCTTCTGCCTCGTCGACTTGCGGATTGCTCTTGCGCTTGCGTTTCATGAGGGACCTGAGGACCGGTGACCACCCGAGCACCGCGGCGTAAGCGATGTGGAAGATGTCGTGGAGCCGATAGTCGTCTTCGATATGTGAGGCGTCGGTGAGAGGGTCACCGATCGTCTGGCCATCGCATCGCAGGGTGATGACGGTCCGGCCGTCCTTCCCGGTCTGTGGCGTGAGGGTGAAGCGAGCCGCGCGCGGTAGCTGCTCTCCCGCGGGGTAGTTGTCATCGAACAGGAAAGGTTCGCCGGGCGTGGGCTTCCACCGGTCGGCGGCCTTGTACAGGCTGGCGACAGCGATGTCGTCCAGGTCTAGGCCGAACCGGCCTGCCAGCGCCGCAACGTACCACAAAACGTCCCCCAGCTCCTCCCGCAACTGGGCCTTGGCGTGCCCGAACGCGGCACCGTCGCGCATTTGCTTCTTGTAGACGGTAGCGACCGACCCGGCCTCGCCGAGCAGGCCGAGGAGAGGCACGGTGACGGGATCGGTACCGGGCCCGGGCGGCTGATCAGTCTTGAGGGCCGCTTGCTGGTAACGACTGAAATCCAACGAACTGCTCCTGTCTGGATCTTCGACTTGCGTGCTGGATAATCCGACACTACCTTTGTAGCATAACCCGACAGAGCGGTCGGATTTCCGGCAGCAGAGAGAGGACGGCATGACCAGCACCACCGACATCCCGACCGTGGACGACATCGTCGACATCGTCATCGGGTTCCTGGCGGCAGAGTCGGACGTGCCCGCCGACCAGCTCCGGGCGGACCTGGAAGCGGCCGGGGAAGGACTGCCGGTTAACTCCCTGCTTGTGGTTGAGGTGCTGACGAAAGTCGAGGCGGCCTGCGGCGTCCGGCTTCCGGTTACCAAAGCAGTGGCCATGTCCACCCGGTCAGTGCTGGCTTTCGCCTGGACCATCCGCAGCGAACTCGATGTGAAAGAGGAAGCCAGAGATGGGCAATGACCGTGAGCAGTCCGCGGACGGTGATGGCGCGTCCGCGCGGCAGCTGGGCAGAAGGCTGAAGAAGCACCGGGAGTACCTCGGCATGTCACAGCAATACGTGGCCGAATGCACTGGCATACCGAGATCGGCGGTCAGCGAGATCGAGCATGGCAACCGGCGGGTCGATGCCGTCGAACTGACCAAGCTCGCGCGGCTGTACCAAGTTCCGGCGAGCTGGCTTCTGGATGAAGACGAGCAGGCAAGCGCGGACAAGCACGCCCTGGACCTCTTCACCCGCAAATTCAGCCGCCTGACTAGCGAGGACCTGACGCAACTGGCGGAGTTCGCGGACTTCCTCGCTGCCCGCCGCGCCGCGCGCGAGCAGGATCGCCCTTCCGAGGAGCGGCGTTGACGCTTCACTGGGCGACTGCGCACCGGATGGCGATGATGGCCGCCAATCATGCCCACAACGACATCGGTGTCGCCCGCGATGAATACATTGACGTCTTCACCGCACTGGGCGCGGCCGGTATCTGCTGCATCGGCAAGCCCTGGCGCAACCTGGCCGGCGCCTACGCCGGAGAGGAACTCGGCGGCCCGGTGGTCATGGTGAACTCCATGCTCGACGAAGTCGCCCTACGGCATACAGCCGGCCATGAGCTGGGGCACCACTGCTTTGGTCACGGCAGCAGGATGGAAGAGTCACTAGACCCTTATGCAGGCAGTCTCGGCAGGCGGCTCCCCGACGAGGAGAAACTGGCAGAGGCGTTCGCGGCGTGGTTCTTGATGCCGCTCCCGGCCGTCCATACTGTGATGCGGCGCCTGGAAATCAGCAGGCCGCGCGGCCCAGAGGACGTGCACCAGATCGCGTGCTGGCTTGGCACTTCCTTCGCAGGGACCGCGCGCCATCTGGTCAACATACAGCTGGCAGACACGCATGAGGCGGAGCAATGGGTCCGCGCCTGGCGCAATGGCAACGGCAGGATCCGCGCGGCTATGTGCGGATCCCGCACCCCGCCGCCCGGACGGGTGTGGGTTATCCAGCCCGAGGCAAACGCCACGACGCTGCACGTATTGCCGCAGGATACCCTTGTCTGCCCCGACGGCGAACTCACTGACCCGCTGCCGCCCGGCCTCACCCCCCACCCCGACCAGCAGCTAAGCCTCGAGGCCCGGCCTGCAGTGACCATCACCGGCGCGGTGCCCCAACCTTGTCAGCTGACCGTGACTACCTCCTGCGACGCGGACATCCTCACCCTCACCCTCATCCTCCCGCCACGGCGCGAGGGCATCGACAGCACCTGGTGCGTACCGCAATACCCTCCAATTCCTCACCCGGAGGACCAATGAACAGCATCGCCGTGACTGGCGCAGATCTCAGTACCGCATGGCTGGCCGCCTGCCGAGCCATGTCCCGCACTGCACCCATCGCGTACCACACAGTGGTCCGGATCAATAATCCGGCGGCTGAGGATCACAGGATCCGGACCGCCGTCGATGAGATTCTCGCCGAGGAGGATCTGCAACCTGCGGAAACCGTGGCCGGCACAATCTTCCCGGCCGCGATCGCGGCCACTAGCCGTGACCATCTCGGGCTTACCCGCCGGTACATGGCTCTGCTGCCCACCTTGAAGCGGCTTGCGCCAGCAAATGCCCGCGGCACCTACTTCAGCCGCCTGATTGACTTCCCCGGCCCGGACGGCCCAGTCAACCAGCTCGACGCCATCATCACCCGGCTTCGCAGCGAGACGGCCAAGACAGGTTCAGGCACCGGCCCTCTCACCGCCTGTTACGAAGCCGGATTCACCTCGCCCGACATCGACGGCCTCAGCACCGGGTCCGTTACGGCGGCGCTGACGCTACCAGTCAGGGCCCCCGGCCCTGACACCAGTATCCTCATGAGCTTCCCGTGCCTGAGCCACTGCTCGTTCCAGCTCGACCGATCGGGAACAGTCCACGCCATGGCGCACTACCGGAGCCAGCTCATGGTCGAGAAAGCCTACGGCAACTACCTCGGCCTGGGACAGCTCCTGAGTTACATCGCTGCCGAAGCCGGGCTGACACCAGGGCAACTGACAGTAACTGCTGGTTACGCTCGGCTTGACCACAGCCGTCGCCTGTCTGCTCTGCTCGCCGATCCGGCACTTGCCGCCGCCTGATGTCATCCGTCCCAGCTATAAGAGACGCTCTCACGCTGGGGTGCTAACAGTCGAATAGCGTGCCCTGGGCGGCTGCGGGCGACACCTCGCCGTCCGCCCCAGCCACGGCCGAGCCCTGGCAGGCAAGGAAGGGATCCGGAGGGGGGTCACCCTCATTCAGGCCCCACTTTGGCGGGAACCACGCTGTTAGCGGCGCCGGGTCGTGCCGGTAAGCCTGCTTGATCCGGGTCCGACCGCTAATGCCCGCAACCTCTGGGTGGGCCACTCGAGCGTATTTGTCAACCTCGCAGAACAGGTTCTGGCAGTCAATCAGCTGGAGCGACCGGCCACGCAGGCCCCTGAAGGTAAGGCCGAGGCGCGCGAACTCATCGGCCTGTGCGTCGGCCATGAACCGGATCACTTCGGCCTCGACGCCAGCTGCGGCCGGGCCGAAGCACTTGCGGATCCCGTCACGCGCCCCCGGACCCGGCACTACGAACTCCATCTCGCTGAACCCGAGCCCGGCCGCATAGTTCAGGTCGATTAGGTACTGGTAGGCGAGGAACGGGCCAATGCCCGGATAGCTCGCCAATATGCCGAATGCCGCGTTCATCGAGGGCGCGTCGGCTACCTTGGCCGGTGCGCTGTCCCGCATCATGAGCTCGATCATCCGCAGGTGGTTACCGTGCTTGCGGACCTCGCCTAGGTGCGGCGGCGGCATAATGTACGCAGCCGAATAAAGCCGCTCGCCGGCCGCGAGCCGTCTTTCCAGGATGCGGTCGTAGACGGCGAAGTCGTATCCTTCCCAGGCCACCTCGCCGAGCTCGCCGGTGAGCAGACGCCACGTCGGCACCCGGTTGAAGATCTTGAACAACAAGGTGCGGAAAAATACCTCATCCCACGACTGGTTCCCGCGGTAGGACACCTGACTTATCAGGAACTGGCTGACTCGATCCGCAGCCCGGTAGCAGTTGGTGAACCGATGGGCAGCCAGGATCGGGTCGCCGGTCCACGGCGGAGCCTCGTCGGCAAGGCGCGCTTCATAAACCTTCTGCCGGGCCGCTGCGAAACGCCAGTAGGTGTCGTACACCGCTGTCGGGCGCAGCTCCCGACCCCCGATAGTGATCGTCATCGCGCCGCGAGGAACAGTCGATTTGCAGTCCCACGCCAGTACCGTCATGTAAGTAGTATATATTAATTATATATAAATCTCAACGGAGGCCAGGGATGACGTACCTGTCGGATGCGCGCCGCAGGAAGGCCCTGTTCGCCCTGCCCGAGCCTGTTGACGACCGGCTCGAGTCACTGACCCGGATCGCCAGGGCCGGCAAGATGCAAGTTAGCCGGTCCCAGCTCATCGCGGCCCTTATCGCCTCCGCCCCGACCGACCCAAAGCGCCTAGCCGGAGTCATGCAGAGATACCTGGACAAACGAGCCGAGGCGTTCGCCCAGGAACATCCCGGAGCAGGCCTGCCAGACATTCAGCATCCAGGGGCCAAACGCGGAACTGCCCACTGGAGCAAGCGTGAGCACGGTAGCGCCCAGCCATAAACGCCCGGAGTCTCGCGTTGCCTTCTGCCTTTTCAGGCGACCGAGAAAACGCTCAGGGCTTCGCGGCGAACCCGAGTTTCGCGGTCATCTCCGCCAGGGCAAGGCGCCGGGCCCGGACGGGGCCATGGGCGCTGTCGCTGATGTCATCGTCGGCGTGGTCTCCTCCGGCGCCGCAACCACACTGGCCAAGTGCAGGTGTGGCTGACCCAACGGCGCGCGGACGTGATACTTAAGATCTCCGGACCCGAGGGCCGGGAGGTCGTCCTGGACGCCAAACGCATCCCAGATGCCGAGCGGCTGCTGAATACCGCGCTGGGCTGGACCGGCAGCGATCCGCCGACCTCGCCCCGGCGGGCTAGAGACGGCAATGACCGTCCTGCCCGACCCCGGCCGCTCCCGGGGCAGTGCTGATCGGCGCGAGCACTTATAGCCATCTTGAGGATCTGCCCGCCCGTCCGTAACAACCTGTCGGGTTCCGCGACGTTCTGGTCGCCCCAGTACTGGGAGGGCTACCTGCACAGCTGTGCACCATCTGATGAGTATGGGTAGTTCAATGGGGCCTTTGCGGACCGCCCGTCGTTACTGGTGGTCAGTAGTCGTGGATCTCGCGCACGGCGATCGTGACCGATCCGTCCTCGGCGACAGCAGGTTCGCGGTCGGTCTCCCACGGTCGGAAACGTAGGGGAACTTCGTCGCCGGGAAGGGAGGTGCACAGCCAGCAGATATACCTGGCTTTGTTGAGCTCGGGCCATGAGGTGTGCGGGTGCAGTGGCGGCTCGTCGGCGGTGCTTTCCGCGGCGAGGGTGGCGGCCGAGGGCGGCCCGTCGCCGTCGAACTGGGACCAGTTCATGTGGCTGATAGGCCCAGGTCCGCCTCCGTGCAGGACCCAGCGCCAGGTGCGTGCAACCAGGCCATTGCCGCCGAAGTCTTCGAGGTCTTGGTCGACGAGGAATTCGATGACCGTGCGGGGCGGGGTGATCGCGGGCGGAAGTGGATCGGGGATGTCTATCGCGGGCATCGGCGGTCGCCTCCTTGCTTTGACCATGATGCGTCATGGTCCGGTGGTCAGTCAGCGGCCTCAGGGGACGTGTCGCGTTCGGCGGCGAGCTGGAGGATCTTCGCTGCGGGGGTGATCTGCGGCTTGGGCGGCTGCAGGATCGCATCGCGCCCGGGCGGCTTCCAGGAAGGAAAAGCGTCGCCGAGGTCGTCCCAGTCGGGGTCCTCGCTGGGGACCTTGAGTCCTTGGAGTTCTTCGAGCTTCTCGCGAAACGACTGGCGGTTGCCGGCAAGATCGCGGACCCAGGCGGCCATTTCGGCGATCTTCTTGTCCGGGGTCAGGGTCAGCTCGGCGCGGTCGGTGTCGCTGACGGCGGCAGGTTCGGCCGAGCGCAGTGGCTCGATCGGCTGGTTGGGGTGTCGGCGGCGGAGCTCGGCGTCGGCGGCGACGGCTAGGTGGCGGGAGTGCTCGGTGGCGTGTTCCCAGTCCAGGCGGTCGTCCATGGTGGTGGCGAAGATGGTCTCTTGCTGCCGGTGGTGGTCGGTCATGGCCCGGTAGCTGGCGGCTAGGACGTCGTGCCGCGCGGCGCGGTTGTGGTGGCCGGTCTTGCGGGCGGCGTCGGCCTCGGCTGCGGCGCGGATGGCGTCCCGGTCGGCGGTGGCCGCGCCGAGACGGGCTAGCCGTAGTTCTTTGCCGACGTGCCGGGGTGCCCAGGCGGTCTCGGCGGCGTAGGTGTCGCGGATGAGCCAGAGCCTGCCGTCGGGCATGGCGCGGACGTCAGGCCCGTCTACCGGGCCGAGGGCGAGGAACGCCTCGTGCCAGGCAGCACGTTGGTCTGGTGCGTCACGGGTGGGTTCGGGGCCGATCGGGTCCTCTGGGTGGTCATAGCCGTAGGTCTCCCGGTAGGCACCGATGGAGGACGCCTTGTTCCGCCATTCCTGCCGGACGGCCGGGTCGGAGGGCACCGGGCCCAGGGCCTTGACCGCCCACGGAGGCGGGTGCTGGGCGGTGTGCTGGCCGATGCGTAGTTTGCGGTCGTCCATCATGGCCGCGATCTGGGTCAGGTAGGCGTGGCGGCCAGGATCGCGTAGCTGGGGCACGCGGCTTGCCCACGGACCCTGCGGCTGCGGCAGCAGCGGGTGCACTCGCTGCCGGAGCCGGGCATCGAGGACGCTGGCGATATCCCGGGCGCCGGCCAGATCCCGGGATCCGATGGCCGAACGGGTGAGGCCTTCAGGGTCCAGGCCGGCCAGCTCAGCGGCCCGAAGCGTCCGGAACACCCATCGGGCTTGGTGGGACAGTTCCTGCCGGTGGCCGGGCGGGAGCGCGGCCATGATCAGGTCGCGGTAGCGGTCGTTTTGGGCGGTGCGGGTTTCGGCGGTCCAGATGGTGGTCAAGATGGCGAGGTGGTCGGCGTTGGCCAGGTTGCGCTGCCTGGTCTGGGAGGCGGACAGCTCGGCGCCGTCGCGGTCGAGCACGTCGGCCAGGACGGCGATCGGTTCCCGCGGGTCTGGGCTGCCGGGCCCGGGAGCGGGGGCCTGGCCGGGCAGCAAACCGTCGCGTTCGTTCCGTATATGTTCGTAACGGTCCAGCTCGGGGGCGGGCCGGGTGCCGGGTTGCGGGTCGGCGGGCCTAGGCGGGGTGGTGAACACGAACGCGATGTTGGTGTCGGTGCCGCGGGTCATCGCTGGGTAGAGCCAGTGGCGGTCTTCGTTTCCGGTGACCAGGGTGATTCCGGTGTGCACGGTGGCGCCCTGGGCGGAATGCCCCGTGATCGCGTAGGCCAGGTCGGAGGTGCGGTAGCCGCGGTAGCAGAACGCCCGGATGGTGAAGCGCTGCTGCCCGGTCGCCGGGTCGGGCTCGAGCTGGCGGCGGGCCATCACGCCGCCGCTGGTGATGGCCTCGATCCGCAGGATGTCGCCGTTGGCCAGGGTCCGGCCGGGTTCGCCCGCCTCGAGCGTGTGGTCGTTCTGGCGGCAGATGATCAGGTCACCGGGCGAGGCTTCGGCGCCCTCGGCGATCGGCACCGTCCCGGTGTTGTCGACTAGGCCCAGGTGGATCAGGTCGTCGCGGATCCGGGCGGACAGTTCCCGGCAGCGGGCCCAGTCCGCGGCGGTCAAGATGACGTCCCGGCCGGCCAGGTAGCTGGCCACGTAGGCTTTCACGGCCTGGTCCATGGCCTGGTCGGGCGGGGCGCCGCAGATCCGGCCGTGCTGGTCATAGTCGTCCAGCGCGGTCGCGTCTCCGCGGCGCAGCCGCAGCGAGGCGTCCCGTTCCCAGGCGGCGGTAAAGCGGACCGGTTCGGCGAGCTGGACGTAGCCGAGCCGGTCAGCCAGCAGCATCATGGCGCCGCCGCCTTCCACGGCGGCGAACTGTTCCTGGTCTCCGGCCAGCACCAGCTTGCAGCCGTTCCGCGTCGCGTAGTCGACCAGAGCGGACAGGTGGGCGAGGGAGACCATGGAGCCTTCGTCGACCACGATCAGCGATCCCGGCGGGATGCTGTCGATGTCAGCCAGGAGCTTGGTGGTGTTGGCCGATACCCGGACACCGGCGTTGCGGAGCTCGTTGGCGGCGTTCTGGGATGTCGCGGTGCCGAACGCCCGCCCGGAGCCGGCTTGCCCGGCCCAGGCGAGCGCCCCGGCGGCCAGGACCCTAGTTTTGCCTGTGCCGGCCGGGCCGGTGATCACCTCCACGGTGCGAGCCGAGGTCAGCACGTGCCAGACGGCGGCGGCCTGGTCCAGCCGCAGCCCGCGTGGCATGACCTGGTTGCGCGCATCCTGCGCGCGCTCGCGTAGCTGCGCCTCTAGCAGCACCGGATCGGCGCCCAGGCGACGCGCCGCCAGCTCAGGCGGCAGACGCGGCGCGCCTTGCGTCTGCGCTTGCGCGACTAGCCGTTCTTCTGCGCATAGCTGAGCGGTGGTGGCGTAGCGCGTGGTGCCGGGTCGCGTGTACACGCTGCGCCCGTCCAGCTCGCGACGCAGCGAACCGGGGAGCGGCGGCCACTGCGGGGCCTCTAGCGACACGACATCCTTGATTCGTCCGGACAGGGCCTCATCGGCGAGGCCGAGCAGCAGCTCCTGGGCGGCCTGCGGGCTCATATGCCGGGTCTGCGCGGGCATCACCAGGGCCAGCTGCTTGAGCAGGTCATGGCGGGTCCAGGTGGACTGCCTGGCCGTGAGCAGGGCGAGCGCCTTCTGCACCGCCCGCGCCTGGTCGTCCCGCGACGGCGGGCCGTCAGCCTGCGGGCCACCGGACTCGCGGCCGTTGGGGGCCGCCAGTGCGCTCTCGTCTGGGCCGCGTGCGTTCGATACGGTCGGGGCGATGTGCGCCAGCTCGCCACCGATCGTGGCGTTCCACTGCTGCGCGAGCGCGTCCCAGTCGATCTGACCCGCGTCTTTGCCCTTGCGTGACAGCAGGGTCGCCTTCTGCGTGATGTAGTACAGCTCGCGCGAGTTCGGCGCGCGTCCGTTCTTGCGCTGCCACGCCTGCGCGAGTTCGTGTTCCTTCTCGTGCACCTGGACGGTCCGCGCGGAATAGGCGTCCATCTGCGTCTGCGTGACGCCTTTGATCTCGTTGCCGCGTCCGTCGGCGCGCGGTACCCAGTCCACGCCGAACTCGCGCGTCAGCTCGCATTCCACCGCGGTGGCCGCGACGCCCTGCAAGGCGCCGATGACCGCGCGCAGGCTCGCTGTGTCATGCGCACGCCACCTGCCGTCGCTGATGATCCGGGTGATTCGCGCCATTTGATTGTGAATGTGATCTTGGGGGTCGCCGTCCCGGCTGGTGCCTTGCAGCCATGACGTTACGATCAGGCCCGCTTCTTCGAACCGGCCGGGCTCCTGCCCGTCGACGCGTATGCCGTGGTAGCCGGTGCGGGTGAAGCCGGCCCATGTCTGGGCGTACTCCAGGGTGGTTCGGTTGGCCCGGTGCAGGATGGCCTGGAACTTCTCCTCTCGGTCGGCCCAGTACGCTGCCGCCCGTTCGTCTCCGGCCAGGCGTGCTCGGCGCGCGTTTTCCCGGATCGAGGCGTGCAGGACTGAGATCGACTTGCTGAACGAGACGGTTACGTCAGTGTAGGCGGCGGGCTGGCGGGTGGCCTTGGCCGCTTCCCGCTCTAGTTCGATCAGCCGTTCGGCCGTGGCGTGCGGTTCAGCGACCTGCAGCTGCGCCAGGTGATCGGTGAATTTGGCGTAGCTGCCGCGCGCTCTGCCCAGTTTTTCCCCGGTCTGCGGGTCGAGCTGCTGGTAGACCGCGTCATAGGGCTCGCGGTCGACGATCTGGCCGGTGGCGAAGCCTAGGGCTTGTGCTCCGGGGCCCCACCACCGGCCTGGCGGTTCGCCGACTTGGGCGGCGTTGATGTAGTAGCCGCCGGTGGTCTGCTCGGCTCCGGCCTGGCCCTGGTTTTTCCACACATAGCCGAGGTCATAGCCCTTGGCTACGGTGACGACCACGGCCATCGGCTGCCTCCCTCAAGATCACGCGGCCGCGGAGCTGACCATGATCATTTAGATCAATGCAACGGTCTGCGCGGATAAGGGTCATGGTGAGGAGAGACGGCACAAGATCGCTCGCAGCGATCAGCGCAGGAGGGCACAGGGAGGAAACGAAGGGGGCGGTGAGCAGGAGAAACAAGAAATTAACGAAGCCTGGCAGAAGCGCTGGTTCTTCTTTCGGCGATGACCGTCCGACGATGCGGCGGCTGCACCTGCTATCGGCCCTGCTCGAACGACCAGTTGCTTACCGCTAGTTACTCCTAACGGGACTGATCGCCTTGGCGAGGGGTAAGAACCTTCACTTCGGGTATTTATTCGATTGCATACGCTACGAGCTACCGGCGAGGGGGCCTTTGTGCCTATAGTTGAAACAGTTACGGGAGTTGTTCTCGTCGCCAAGGCCGTTCCTGTCGTCGCCAAGGCCGCTCCTGTCGTAGTCAAGGCCGCTCCTGTCGTAGTCAAGGCCGCTCCTGTCGTAGCAGCCAAAACTGCTCCCGTCGTCGCCAAGGCCGCCACAGTAGCTAGTGCGAAGGCTCACACGGCCGGGCTTGCCGTAGAAGCTGGTGCGAAGGCTCAGACAGCCTGCCTTGCCGCAGCAGCTACTGCGAAAGCTCACGAAGCCCAGCTTGCGGCAATAGCAGCTGGTCATAAGACGCCCAAGACGGCGAGCCCAGTCCTAGCGGCCCCTGAAGCTGCTCATAAGGTAGCTAACGCGACCCGCGCGATCGTGGCAGGTACTTCCACAGGTACCAAGGCGGTCCGCTCGGGAGCGGTAGCGGCTGGCACCGCTGTTGAAGTAACCATCGCAGGAATCACTGCCAACAAACTGTACGGAGATGCGGTCGATGATCTCTACGCGGGTGCCAAGAAGCGCCTTAAGTACTTGACCCGCGAAGAGATGCGCAAGGGCCGTCATCGCGCTCCTAAGAAGGCCTCGTAGGTGAAGAACAAGTAGGATCAAGTGCATCAACTGCCCATGATCTGATCAGTCGTCGGTTAAGGGGCGGGGTATTCGAACGGCGCAGAACTAGCCCACACGCGCTTGAGGCTATCAAGGTAGAGGGCGGCCATCTCGCCCCCGTTTGTGTCGCAAAGGCAGAACACGGGTGCCTGCGCCGCTGGGACGCCGTAGGTGTGCTGGTTGACCAGGAGCTGATCGTCGGCGCGGTAGATCGAGTTGTAGAGCACGGTGCGGTGAAGGCGGATCTCGACGTTCTGGACGTTGGTGAGGGGGCGGTACAGCGTCAGAGCGTTGCGGATCTTGGCGGGCATGGCGTCGCCGATGCCTTCTTCCTCGCCGCGCTCTGCAGCGTGCAGCCCGTCCGGGTCTCCGAGCGCGATCCGCACCGTCACTCCCGCCCGGCCTTTATCGGCGAGGATGCGGAGGATTCCTGTGTCTTCGGCGAGGAACAGCGCGCTGTACGCGAGGATGCCGATCTCGTGCTCGGCGGAAGCGAACAGCCTTGTCCAGACCTCGCGCGGAACGGCCCATCGGTGCGGATAGATCGTCCCCAGGTCGTCAGGCCGGGTCCGCGCCGCGAGCGGCCCGCCGGCGTCTGGCCACAGGTCTGCCTCGTCCGTCTCAACCAGGTCAGCAAGAGCGGCCCGGTTGTGCGGGTACGGCACGCGTCCGTTGAGCCATCGCCGCACCGTTTTGGGGTCAACACCTAGCCTGGCGGCGACATCGTTTTCCCGTAGTCGCGCGTGCAGTAGAGCTCGGCGCAGTGGCTCGTTCACCGTTCCCGCCTCCCGGAACGCGAGGACACTTCCCGACCGTACCAGAAGACGTCCCTAGA
>Ga0302325_10010759_pt1 | contig 19773 bp, 17 predicted proteins | sample Palsa_T0_2_FD_201948 | JGI IMG/M metagenome (GOLD analysis project Ga0302325, IMG submission 201948) | Peat permafrost microbial communities from Stordalen Mire near Abisko, Sweden - Palsa_T0_2 | ecosystem: Environmental > Terrestrial > Soil > Palsa > Peat permafrost | place: Sweden: Abisko...
CAGGCATAATCTCAAATTGCATATGGATGGCGCGCGCTTCGCCAATGCACTGGTCCATCTTGGCTGCTCGCCGGCAGATGCGACATGGCGCGCGGGCATCGATGCGCTCTCGTTCGGCGCGACCAAGAACGGCGCGCTCGGCGCGGAAGCCGTCGTGTTTTTTCATGCGGGCGACGTGCGCGATTTCGAATATCGCCGCAAGAAAGCGGGGCATCTCGCGTCGAAGATGCGCTTCGTCTCGGCCCAGCTTGTGAGCTATCTCGAAGACGGCCGCTGGCTCGCAACGGCCACGCGCGCCAATGCGCTTGCGCAGACTCTGGCGAAAGGGCTCGGCGCGATCGACGGCGCGGAACTCGCCTATCCCGTCGAAGCGAATGCCGTTTTCGTCACGATGCCGGACGAAGTCGTCGCGCGTTTGCGCGCGGCCGGCGCCACATTCCTCGACTGGACGCCGCCGTCGGGCGGAACCACGCTGATCCGCCTTGTGTGTTCCTTCGCCACGCCGGAGGAAGACGTGAGGAAGTTTCTCGATATCGCGCGCAGATGACGCGTCAGATACGTCCGAGCAGCGTGAGCATGCCGTCCATCTGCGTGTTGCCCGAATTGGCCCGCAGATAATCGAAGCTGCCGCCGATCGACCAGGCGCCCGTCGTGACCGCCAAACCGCCGCCCAGCACGACATTGCCCTTCGCGGGTTCCGGCCCCTCGATGGTGAACTGGTCGATCGGGGTCACGCCGGCGAAATTCGCGTTGAGCTTCACCGCGCCGTTCAGGAAGTCGTAGCGATAGCCGACACGAGCCTGCGGCTGGATGTAGAAGTCGCCGAAATTGATGTCCTGACGCAAATCGACGCCCACAAACGTCCGCGCCGAATTGGCATAGTAAGGCTGGACGTGAAGATCGAAGCCGTCGCCGCCGCTGACGTCTCCGCCATTGGTTTCGGTGTAACCGTCCTCCCGCATTGTCAGGCCGTCGAGGCTGACCTGCGGCGTGATGACGGTGCTGCCGAAGTTGAAGATCGCGCCGGATGTGAGGCCGCCGGCCAGCATCGCGCCCGGCCTGTCGCCGTCGGCCGTGCGGTCCACCCCGCCCACGTCGATGAAGCGCTCGCTCGCCAGATGGATCCAGCCGGCCGATAGCTGGGAATCAAAGAACAATCCGCGGCCGCGCCAATCGGTATAGAACGTGCCCAGGTAATACTCGGAATTCGTCTTCTGATCGGCAGGATAGAGAGTCGAAGCGCCGCCGGAGAAGAAGGTGAACGCGCCGCCATAGCGACCGTCCAGCGGATCCCCGCTATCCATGCCGAGCGCAAAGCCGAAGCCGGAATCGTTGTAACCGATCGTGCTGGGTGTGCTGTCCTGGCTGAGCCGCTGGACGAATTCCTGGCCCCACAAGGTCGTATCGCCTTCCTGATTGGCATACATGCGCAATTCGCGTTGGCGCGCCGCGACGATGTCGGTCGCGGAATCGGTCAGCGAGATCGCCGTCGCACGCGTCGCTCCCGAAACGTCGGGGGCGAAAGCCGAATAGACTTGCTCGGCAGTCTGGGCGCTGACGACACCCGCGACGACACCTGCGCCGAGTTGTGTGTCGTTCGCCAAAGCCTCGTTGGCATAGGGGAACATTTTGAGGGCGTAGGCTGTCAGGCCGAGTTGCGGTGCCGTTTTCGGCTGCAGGACAAGATCGATCTCGGAATTTGTCGAGGCGATAACAGAGCCCGCCGCACAGGGAATCGGTGAATTTACGATGTTCTGTGTGCACAGCGCGGTCGTGCCGCTGCCTTGGAACAGGAACGGTACGGTGATGTCGTTCGACATCGTCGTGAGTTCCTGTGGTGATACGACGATGTTGCCTGCCGGAGCGCTGATCAGGGCAAATTGCACGCTCTTCGCGCCTGGCGAAGTTATGAAACTGCCATAGTTGACGCTGAATCCCGCTGCCGTTCCCTGTGCATTGGATGGGGGCGAAAGGCCCAAATTCACCATCTGAGCCTGGATGATTGCGCCCACGCCGCTGTTCTGGGTCGTCGTTCCCGGAATATTGCCGAACAGGTTGAACGGCTCGGAAGCAATGAGGCTCCACGCGCCGCCGTTTTCGATCGTGAAATTGCCAGCGATGACAGGCGACGCCGTAAGCCTTTGGGGCAGAGTCGAATTTTGGATGTTGAGGGTTCCGCTTCCCTGTACATCGATATCCACCTTTCCGGCGCCGCCCTCGAAAATCGACGAGTTGACGACGCCATACCCGCCGACAGTCAACTTGTCGGCGCCGTTCGCATTGCCGCCGAAATAGATGTTGCCGTTGATCGTCCCCAGGCTGCTGGGCCCCACACCGGAATCGGTCAAAGTATTCATGCCCACGCCGAATACGATGTCGCCACTGATGAAGCCCGCGCCCGAATTCGTGAGCACCACGTTTTGCGTGCTTCCCTGCAGATCGATCGCCCGCGCGATCTGGGAATTGTTGTCGAGCGTCGTGGTTGCCGCGAGGATCGAGCCCGTATTGTTGATCGTCTGGATCGTCCCCGGAACGGAACCGGCCGGCGAATCGTCGTAGATCGCTTCCGCTCTGAGATTGCTGATCGTCAGGGTCGTCGTCGAGGCCGCGGCTGTGATGACACCCGCATTGTCGATCGTCGTCACCGATCCATTGGCGCCGATCTCGATGGCGATAGCCGTGCCGCCGAACGGTCCGGTGACGCTTGCCGAGATGGTGCCCGGCGATTTCCCGTTCGACGTCTGCAAATCGTCGTTCTCGATCGTCGCAGCAGTCGAAAATTGGCCGATGTTCAGCGCCGTCGCAGTCTGGCCGCCGCCGCCCGTGAATGAATCGGTGTTCGAGGCGTTCGCCTCGATCGCCCCGGAATTGTAGATGCCGCCCGCGATCGTTACGTCGGAACCGGACATCGCGGTCCCTGCCCCGTTTCCGGACATGCTGAACGCTGTGACGGTGGCGACGTTTGGGTCGACGCCCGAGGCTGTGATGCTGCCGCGATTGATCACGCCATACTGATTGGGAAACACGGAATCCGCGTAGTAGCCGATCGTCGTATAACAGACCGTCGTGCAGCCGACTGCGGGCGCTGAAATAATAAGAGCGGGCGACGTGCCTTCTTCGCCGAGCGTGGCGCGCTGCGTCGTGTCGCCGCTGAGACCTGTCGGCCCGGCATTGTAGATGCCGCCCGACACGCTCGCGCCCACACCGAGCGCGCCGGACGCTTCGGGATCGACATTGTTGCTGGTCGAGGTGGGCGTCGTCGTGCCGATCGCTTCGATCGTTCCGTAGTTGACGATCCCGCCATTGGTGATTGCGCCCGTTGTGACGATGGCGACGGCGCCGGCTCCGGTGGACTCGACGGTGCCGCCGGGTTCGACAATCAGGTTTCCGTTCAAGGCGCCTGCGAGATTGATGCCATAATTGGTGCTCGCCGTGGTCGACGTCGTGCTCGCGGGTGTCATGACGATCGAGCCGGCGATATCTATGTCGCCGTTCACTGTCGTGCCGGTAACGCTTTCGATGCCGTAGGATGCCGTACCCTGGACTTTAAGCGTCGCGGAGGTTTGCAAATCGATCGCGATGAGGTCCGATTGATATTGCAATGGCAAAATCGTGTCGACTGTCGGGGGCGTTATGCCGGTAAAGGTTCCGGCAGTTGCACCCGTGGGCAGCGCGATCAGAATTCCCGACTTGGAGTCTCCATCGCCGGTCAGATCGATGACGCTGTCGGCGGCGCCGATGTACGCGCCGGTGTTGCCCGCGGCCGTCAATTGCACGCCCACCGCATCATCGACGCCGGTATAGCTGATCGTGCCGTTATTGGTGACGGTTCCAGGCGCACTCGTCGTGCCCGAATCGATGGTGAGGGCGGGCGTCGTGAACGGGCTCGTCGAGATCGAGATCGTCCCGTTGGTCGCGATCGTGATCGTGCCGGGTGCGTTCGAAGCGGCGCAGGCCGTATCGACCGGCACGTTGATCGTCGTGGTGATGTCGGTCCAGTTGGGAGCGGTCGTCGGGCATTGGGCAAAGGCCGGCCCCGACATTAACGCAGCGGTGGCGGCGGTGAGCATTAACGCGCGCTTGTTCAAGGCGAACCCCTCATTGTTACTGGACCGGTGGCTCCGGGAGCCGGATCGAAAGACCCTGCGACAGGTTGCGGAAACGCCCCAAAGCGGCCGCGAGCGGCGGCACCTTAGCCAATAAGGGCCGGTCGATGCTAGCCGCAAGTTGCCATTCTGCCTCCACTTTTCGCTTTTTAATCAGCTATTAGCGCGGCTTCGGCATGATGAACGGTGACGGGTCTTCACCTTAACAGCAGATTACCGGCGCCCACATGATGCCCACGCCTCGCATCACGTTTTCGAAGCTCACGCAGAAACAGGCCGTGGCGGCCGCGGCCCGCCATGAAATGTTGTATGCGGGCCGTATGGGCGGCGCGCGCGCGGTGTTCGCATTTTGCGACCTTAGCGGTTTGGACCTTTCGGGGCGCAACCTCGCGGATGCCGATTTCACCGGCGCGATTCTCGAGGAAACCAATCTGGCCGATGCCAGACTCGAATCGGCGAGCTTCTTCGGCGCGGATCTGCGCCGCGCCAATCTGGCGGCCGCCAGCCTCAGACGCGCGGACATGCGCGGCGTATGCCTCAGGGGCGCCAATCTGATCGGCGCCGATCTCTACGAGGCGGATCTGCGCGAAGGCACCATCGCCGAGAAGGATCGATTCGGAAATCTGCGCGTGATGCAGCACGATGTCGGGCCTTCGGAAACGACATCGGCGCTCCTGAATTCGGCCAATCTCGAACGCGCCAAGATGACCGGCGCGATCGCCGTGCAGGCGGACTTTACCGACGCCATCATGCGCGGTTGCCGATTGGCCCGCGCCAATCTTCGTCAGGCGAACTTCACCGGCGCCAATCTCGAAAACGCCGATCTGACGGGATGCAACCTCACGGGCGCGGACATGACGGGCGCCATTCTTGTGGGCGCGCGCACCGCATGCGCCATATTCGACGGTGTCGATCTTTCGACGGCGTTGACCGAACAGCCTGCCGGGCGCGAACTTTCCCGGCTGTCCGTTCCCATCGCCGATGTACTCGAGAGCCATTCGCGCTGGGTCGAAACCGACGGCCGCGACGGCAAACCCGCCGATCTGTCCGGAATGGACATGCGCGAACTCAAATCGCTCGCGCATCGTTCGCTGACGGCGCTCATCGCACCGGGCGCGATCCTTTATGGACTCGATCTGCAGGGCGCCTCGCTCCAGGGCAGCAATCTGCAAGGTGCCGATCTGCGCGCAACACGGCTTGCCGGCGCCGATCTGCGCGGCGCCAATCTGAGCGGCGCACGTCTCAACAATGCCGATCTGCATGACGCAAAACTTGGACCGCTGATGCTCTCCGACGCGCGACTCCTCCCGACGCGACTGGACGGCGCACAGGCCCGTTATGCCGATCTGCGCGGTTCGGATCTGCGTCGTGCGTGCCTCACCGAAACCGATCTTGCCTATGCCAATCTGAGCGACGCCGACCTGCGCGACGCGGATCTCGGAAGCGCGATCCTGACGGGCGCGAAGCTTCCGACTACCGTGATGGAAACGATCCCGTCTCTTGCCGTCGCGAGCTTGGCATAAAACATTCTAACGCAGAGGTCGCGGAGGATGCGCAGAGGCCGCAGAGGAAACTGCGTATCTGTACTGGACATTTTCGCAGGTGAGTTGTTGGGCGCGCAAAGCCCGCCCGGATGGGAAAACTCGTTGTACCCGCGCAAAATCTGAAAACACCGACCGCCCCGCGTCCTCTGCGCATCCTCCGCGACCTCTGCGTTAAAAACTCTTTATTCTTCACTCGCCCGCTTTTGCCGCGGCGGGCTCATAAGCGGACTCCGGCGTACGCGCCCGAATGAACTGGCCCAGCCGCCCAAGCGACACGCGCGCCTCCGGCACATAGGGATTCGCCTGGAATACGTGCTGCATGCCGTCATAAATTTCGACGCTGACTAAAACGCCCGCCTCGGCCGCGCGTTCGCCGATGCGGCTCGCATCGTCGCGCAGGATCTCGTTGCTGCCCGCATGCACCATGATGGGCGGAAAATCGCGGAAGTTCGCGAACACGGGCGACGCATAGGGATCGGCCGGACTCGATTTCTTCAGATAGTGCCGCGCGCTGACGAAGATCAGTCCCCAGGACAAAGCCGCGTCATGGCGTTCGTTCTGCAGCATCGACCAGCCGGTAAGAGACAAATCGGCCCAGGGCGACATCGCCACGCAGCCCGCCGGCATGGGCAAGCCGGCATTGCGGATGGCCAGCAGCAATGCGAAGGCGAGGCCGCCGCCGGCATCGTCGCCCGCAAGCACGATCGACGTCGCAGAGACTCCACGCTGGATCAGATGGCGATAGGCATCGATGCCGTCGCGCAAGCCCGCCGGAAATGCGAACTCCGGCGCGAGGCGATAGGCGGGCACGAAGGCCATCGCCTGCGACGCAATGCACAGACGCGAGATGAGCGGACGATGCGTCTCGGGCGAACCCGCGACATAGCCGCCGCCATGGAAATAGAGAATCAGGCGATGCGTCGGCACATCGCTGACGCGCACCCATTCGCCCTTGATGGGACCGATCTGGGCCGCCTCGAAAACCGCCTCAGCCGGAATCGGGCCGAAGCGGTCGAACAGGTAATTGTATTGCCGTCGCAACTCCTCGACGTCGCCGTCGACGCCCACGGTGCGCGGGCGGGCCATACGTGTCACGCGGGCGAAAAGAGCGCTCTGCCAGCTCGGCATCCGGGAATCAGCAAAAAGGTATCGGGGACCAGTATGTGCCGATCCCCGATACCTGTCATCCGTTGACTGGAAATCCGACTAAGGACTTAAGCGGCTTTCGCCTGGCCCTCGATCGTTCTCAGTTCGACGCCGTTGATCGCGATGCGGCGCGGCTTGCGCTCTTCCGGCACGATACGCTCGAGGTCGACATGCAGAAGCCCGTTCTCGAGCTTCGCGCCTTTGACCTCGACATGCTCGGCCAGCTGGAAGCGGCGCTCGAAAGCGCGGCCGGCGATGCCCTGATAGAGATAACCGGAATTCTCGGTCCGCTCGCTCTCATCGTTACGCTTGCCCTGAACGGTCAGCACGCCATCGCGCACTTCCACGGTGAGGTCTTTTTCGGCGAAGCCCGCAACCGCGAGGCTGATGCGGTAGTGGCTCTCGTCGCTGCGCTCGATGTTGTAGGGTGGATAGCTCTGGTTCGTCTCGTATTGGGCGACCGAATCGAGGCGGTCAAACAGCCGGTCGAAACCGACGGTGGATCGGAAAAGCGGGGTAAAATCGAAAGTACGCATGGTTCACATTCCTCCTGAGAAGCGAAGTGTTGGGCCCGCCCGGGATGGGCCGGACCCGTGCCTTTTGCCCCGAAAGCCATTGGCCTTTCCGGGACTAATATCAGGTAGGAAGCCGTCTTTGGCGCTTCAAGAGGGAGAGTGCCAGCGTGGGTCTAACCAGCCCAGCGCAGGAAATGGCCCAGGCCCAAGAGCCACAAGAACGCCATCACGGTGTAGGTGAACGCGTCGACCTGCCAATGGACCAGTTTCAAACCCAACGTGTTTTCGGCCAGCGTTTTGAGCCAGGCGCCCTCTTCGACGTTGTGGAGGTCGCGCCACTGCCCCGTGCGCAGCCAGGATTCGGTGTTGTTGAGCACGCAGGAATTCTTGTTGAATCGCCATTGCGCGACCATCGCCGGCAAGAGCGCGAGATAGAAGATCAGCACCGGCTCCCATGGCACGAGCCAACCCAGCACGACGAAAATCATCACCGCGAAGTGCAGATAAAAACAGAAATTGCCCAGCAGATCGCGCTTCTGCGGCGCCTCGGGTAACGCCGATTCAAGCCCGGTCTTGTCTTCCTCTGCCGCGGTCAATCGATATGGGCCTTGAGATAGCTGCCGATCCGCTGAACGGCGTCGCGCCCCTCGCTCAGGATCGGATGAAACAGCTGGAATACGTGCACCATGCCGCCCCAATATTCGACTGACACTTCGACACCGGCGTCGTGCGCGCGGGCGGCCAATCTGGTGGTGTCGTCGTAAAGCGTTTCCTCCGTGCCGACCTGGATCAGCAGCGGCGGCAATCCCTTCAGATCGGCAAAGATCGGCGACGCGAGCGGCGTTTTCGGATCGGCGCCGCCGAGATAGGCACCGGCCATTTTGCCGATATGCTCGTACTTGATCATCGGGTCGCGGCTCGCGCGCGTGCGCATCGACTCGCCGGAGCCCGTGAGATCGACCCAGGGCGAGAGCACGACGGCCGTGGCCGGCAAAGGAATCTTGCGGTCGCGCAGCGCAACGAGCGTTGCGATCGTCAATCCGCCGCCGGCAGAGTCGCCCGCAATCGCCAGTCTTGAAGGCGCAATACCCGAATCGAGCAGTCCCTTATATGCGGAGACGGCGTCTTCCACGGCGCCGGGAAAAGGTACTTCCGGACCCATGCGATAATCGGCGCTGAATGCAGAAAGCCCCGATGCTTCACTGATCCCCGCAACCAGATGTCGATGCGATGTCGGCGAACCGATCACGTAGCCGCCGCCGTGAAGATAGAGCAGAACTGCGTCGCGCCTCGCGCGCCGCGAACGAACCCATTCGCCTTTGACGCCGCCGATGCTCGCGGGCTGGACTTCCGTCCCTTCCGCAACGGGAAAGAAGCCACCGATCGCATCGATACTCGCGCGCTGCTCCGCAATGGTCGGGGCTTCCAGCCCTGCATTCTGCGACAGAAACCCCAATACCGCCTCGCGATCTTTGATGCTCACGGCACGCTCCCTGAATTCGATCCGGCTTGCAGCTTAGGAGGGTTACGGGGACCCGCCAATGGCGATCGCCGCGAATCGGCCGCAGAATCCGGGGAGTTGTGCGGTTAACTGACAAATGCTCATATCCGCCCGCTCCCTGTTGGCCGCTCGGGCCGGTAGAACCTTGGGTGAGCGCGTCCGCGGGGACGGGCGGTGGCAGACGAACGTAAATCAAGGGAAGGACTTTTCATGAGCTCGGATCAGGTCAAGCAGATCATCAGCCAGATGAGCGGCGCCATCGGCGCGAATTCAGGTCTCGGCGGCACGCTGAAGTTCGATTTCGGCGAACCCGGCAGCGTTTATATCGACGGCAAGTCTTCGCCGAACACGGTTGCGGACGGCGACGGCAAGAGCGCGGACTGCACCATCAGCGTAAGCCTCGAAACTTTCGAGAAGATGGTGAAGGGCGAGCTCGACGGCACGTCGGCCTTCATGCAGGGCAAGCTGCGCGTGGCGGGCGACATGGGTCTTGCCATGAAGCTCGGACCGATCCTCGCGAAAGCCCGCGGCTGAACGGACCCATTTCCATGGAGGGGACGCGCTTCATCGCGAGCCGCGATGGAAAGCGTCTTCGCGTTGCGACATGTGACGCCGCGCCGGATTCAGAGCCGCGCGGCGTCTGCGTCGTGCTCGACGGGCAGACGGAATTTCTCGAAAAATACGACGAAGTGATCGGCGAGTTGCGTGCCCGCGGCTTCGCCGTCGCCATACTGGACTGGCGCGGCCAGGGCGGTTCGGTGCGCCTGGTCGCCAATCCTCTGAAGGCGCATATCGGCGATTTCGCCGAATATGACGAAGACCTCTCGACGTTTCTCGAGAAGATCGTCAAGCCGATGTCGGAGAAACCGCCCATCGCGCTTGCCCATTCGATGGGCGGGCACATCCTCCTGCGCGCGCTGCACGACCGTCCGAACGCTTTTGCCGCGGCCGTGATGACTGCGCCGATGCTGCGCGCCCGGACGCGCGGCTATCCCGCGTGGCTCGCACGCGCCGTGTGCCGCTTCGAAAATGCAATCGGAAATTCCGAGCAATGGGTCTGGGGCATGGACAAGCGCGACCCCCTCGCCATGGAATTCGAAGACAATCTGGTCACTTCCGATCGTGCGCGTTTCGCGCGTGCTCAAGCGATGGTCGCGGAGCAGCCCGACATTCGTCTGGCCGGTCCTACCTGGGGCTGGCTCGAAGCAGCCTATCGCTCGATGGCGCGCGTGACGGCGCCCGGCTACGGCGAAGCGATTGCGACACCGGTGTTGACTGTGGGCGCGGGGAAGGACCGCATCGTCGATCCGGCGGCCGAACGCGAATTCGCCCGCCGCCTGCCGAACGGAACCTATCTCGAATTCGTCGACGCCGAACACGAAATCATGATGGAGAACGATGCGATCCGCGCCCGCTTCTGGACGGCGTTCGACGCGTTCGTGGGAAAATACGTCTAGTGCCCCGATTCTGAAATTCGCATCATCCATATATCGGGCTCAGGCGAACTTCGAAACCGCGAAACTAGTTCTGCGGCGCGGTCGCCACTTCGTCGACCCGGCCGCCGCCGACCGGCGGCAGATAGAGCAGAAGCGCAGCCGCGACATAGGTCGACGAGAACGTACCCACGAAGATGCCGAACAGGATCGCCGCGGAGAAATCGAACAGGGCCGGGCCGCCCCAGATCACCAGCGGGAAGACCGAGAGCGACGTGGCGACGGACACCAATGTCGTTCGCGTGGCGATCTGGTTGGTCGACAAGTTGATGAGATCGCGCAACGGCATGCGCTTGTATTTGCGCCGGTTCTCGCGAATGCGGTCGAACACGACGACAGTGTCGTTGATCGAATAGCCCGCCAGCAGCAGGAGCGCCGCCACCGAATTGATCGAGAAATTCAGATGCAGCACGGAATACATGCCGGCGGTGACGAACACGTCGTGACCCGTCGCGATCAACGCGCCGATGCCGTATTGCCACTCGAACCGGAACGCCACATAGACCGAGATGAGCAGAATTGCGAGAACGGTCGCCAGCACGCCGTCGTGAAACAACTCGGCGCTAACCTGCGGACCGATCACGTTCTTGTCGCGCATGGAGTAGCCGGGCCCGAGTTTGGCCATGATGGCGCCGGCAGCCGAATCTTCCGGTTGGTCGGCCCGAGGCTGGACCCGTATCTGGACGCAGGAATTGGGCGGCGTGTCGCATTGCCCGGTACCCAAATACTGAATCTGCGTGTCGTTGAATTTGAGGCTCGCGATCTCGTTTCGCACGGCCCCGACATCGATCGTGTGCGCCGACTTGACCGTGAGCTCGACGCCGCCGGCAAAATCGATACCCAGGTTGAAGCCGTTGACCCAGATCGAGAAGATCGAGACCAGCAGCAAAATGCCGTCCGCCGCGAACGCGAAATAGCGGTATTTGACGAAATCGATATTGGTGGTTTCCGGGATAAAGCGGAGAAACGTCATGGAAGGGGTCCGGCAAAAGCCGGGCACACATAGCGGCTGGCAGCCGGGGCGGCAAGCCGGTGCAAGGTCCGGGTGCCGGCCCGGCTAGGGGCCGGACCGCTTCACCGCCACCGGCATCAGGCAGACATCGAGGATGGCGGGCGGCTTGCGGAAGAAAAAGGTGGACGTGATGTTCCGCTTCTCCTCCTTCTTCGCGGCGAAGACCGCGGCCTCCGTCCGCATGACCTGGAAATGGGGCTGCTCGCCGGCCGGCAAGTCGGCCGCGACGCGCACGCGCAAGATCGGATCCTGTTTTGCGGCGTCCTGAATGACGCCTGCAGCCACATCGGGGTCGCCACGCTCCAGTTTCTGGATATATTGCAGGCCCGCAATCACCCGACCGAAAGCAGTGAGGTTGCGGTCGAGCCGGCGCGGCGCTTCGCCGATCACGATATAGAATTCGGTCGATGCCGTATCCGGCTTGTCGTCGCGCGCGAAGGCGAACGTGCCCGGGCAATGGACGATCCACATCCGGCCCTCTTTGGCATCGCGTCCGGCGGGGAATCCGTCGACATGACCCACTTCGGGCGCGAACAGATCGGGAGAGCCGAGCGGCGTGAAAATCACGTCATTGCCGATCGGGCGATCGAACTCGGCTTTCAGAGGCGGCCATTGGGTGCCCGTCGAAGCATCCTTTGTATCCTTCGTGGCAGCCGTGCCTCCGCCGATGCCGCCTTGCGCGACAAAGCCGTCGATCACGCGATAGAAAGTCTTGCCGTCGTAGAAATGCGCGCGCACGAGAGCCTTGAACCGCGCCGCGTTGACGGGTGCGAATTCCGGCGCAAGCTCAATGGCGACTTGGCCGTAGCGCGTATCGAGCAGAACGAGATTTTGCGGATCGACATCGCGCCAGTCGGAAGGCGAAGGCGATGGTGCATCCGCGGCTTGCGCCGCGACAGCGACGAACGCCGCGACAATGCATGAGAGAGCAATCCGTTTCATGTTCTGTCCTTTTCGCACCCGACGCGCATATAGCTCTTTTCTTCGCTGAGTTCCGAGCCAAGCGCCAGATTGATTTCGTGTTTCACCGCGGCCCGTTCGTCGTTGCGCAGATAGACGGCGCGCGCCAGCGCGATGAAATCCCGGTCGAACTCCCCGGCCGCTTCCTTGGCGCGGATATCATCCTCTATACACCACAGCTCTTCATTGATTGCCCTGAGACGGCTTTTGAGATTCTCGATCCCGTTATCGCCCGCCACTACGGGTCCGGCGATTTCCCGGACGAGCGCCAATTCCCTTCCGACATTGGCGCGCGCCGCTTCGCTCGCGAGTCGCTCCTGCTTGATTTCGAGGATGGTCAGCTTGTCGACCAACTCGCCCCACGAGACGGGGATTCTCGGCACGGCGAGCGTTGCCCCAGCTTCCAGTCGCTTCGCCAATTCCGCTTCCATTTCTGCGAATACGCCCGGCCAATCGCCGCGCGCTTTCTGCCGGAACAATCGCATCGTGGGATACCATGGGCTGTCGGCGCGATCGAGGAGCCAGCGCCAATCGGGAACATATTTCAACGCCGTCCAGACCGGACGCCCCAGCGCGCCGCCCAGATGCGCAACGGCCGTGTCCGATGCGATGACGAGATCGAGGGTTTCCATCACCGCGGCGGTATCGAGAAACGCATTGGGTCCGGCATCGAATTCGTCGCCCAGGGTCTCGACTGTCATGCCCGGCGGAAGCTCGCGCAACTGTTCCACGCCGGCGTTCTTCTGCAGGCTGATGAGGCGCACGCCCGGAATCCTCGACAGGGATTCGAAGTGCGTCAATGGAAACGATCGACCGGCATCGATAATCCCGCCCTTTTCGCCCTGCCAGCAAATCCCGACCTTGAAACCGTGGGCTCCGATTTTGTCTTTCCACGTCCGGACCTTTTCCGGTTCGGCGCGGAGATAGGGAACGTCTTCCGGGACCGTGTCCAAATCGGTTCCGAGCGCGAACGGCATGCTGAGCAGCGCGATCTGGAGGTCGTCGTCGCGCGGTTGCGATTGTGAATCCGTCACGTCAATTGCTGGACCGAGAGTTTGAAGAACCCGCACAAGCGCATCCTGTACCGATAAAATCACCTTTGCGCCGCGAGCTTCCGCGAGCTTCGCATAACGTCCGAATTGGATCGTGTCGCCAAGACCCTGCTCGGCGTGCACGAATAGTCGTTTCCCGGCCAGATCTTGCTTGCCAGTCCAGACCGGCTGCGGAAATACGCGCGGGGTGCCCGGCACGCCGCGCCTGTGACGCCATTCGTAGAGCTCGAGGCCTTCCGCAAGGCGGCCGATCAGCAACAGGCTCAGGCTCTTGTTCCAAAAGGCTTCAGCAAAATCGGGCTTGAGCGCGATCGCCCGGTCGAAGCTCGCAAGGGCTTCGTCGAACCGCTTCGACTCCCTGAGGAGCGCACCGCGATTGTTCCAGGCTTCGGGGTAGTCCGGCTTGAGCGCGATGGCGCGATCGTAATCGGCGAGCGCTGCATCCGGGCGCTCCAGGTCCTGCACGACGTGGCCCCTGTTGCTGTGGGCCTCGGCATAATCGGGCTTGAGGTCGATGGTGCGGTCATAACTCTTCAGTGCATCGTCCAGGCGATTCATGTCTTTCAGTGCGATGCCGCGATTGTAGTAGGCCTCGGCAAAATCGGGCTTAAGCGCAATCGCGCGGTCGTAGCATTGCAAAGCCTCGTCGAGCCGGTTCAGCGCGCTCAACGCGTTGCCGAGATTGCTCCACGCGTCGGCATAGTCGGGCTTGAGCGAGATCGCGGCTTGCAGGCTTGCCACGCCCACATCCGGACGCCCAAGTGCGATCAGAACATTTCCCCTGCCGTTTCGCGCTTCCGCGAAGTTCGCATTGATCTCGATGGCGCGGTCGTAACTGGCAAGCGCGTCCTTTGCGCGCTTCAGGCCTTCGAGCGCAACGCCGCGATTGTAATACGCGTCGGCATAATCCGGCTGCAGGGCGATTGCGCGGTCGTAACTTTGCAACGCATCGTCCGGCCGGTTCAAAGACCTGAGAGCATTGCCCCTGTTATTGAGGGTTGCCGGATAGTCCGGCTTGAGCGCGAGGGCGTGCTCGTAACTTTGCAGCGCGTCGTCGAGACGTTTGAGACCATTGAGCGCATTGCCCCTGTTGTTCCAGGCATCGGCAAAGGCGGGATCGATCGCGACGGCGCGGTCGCAGCTCTGGAGCGCCTGTTCATGTCTCTTCAGCGAATTGAGAACCGCGCCGCGATTGGAATGCGCGGCCGCAATATTGGGGTTGAGCCGGATGACGGCGCCATAGAGCGTCAGCGCGTCGGCAAGCCGCCCTTGGCTGTGCTGTTCGACGGCCTTGGCGAACAATTGGAGGGCGTCGTCCGGCATCATGAACTTTCTTGACATTGACTCGGCGGTTCCCGCCCCCGCAACCTTAGGACAGAAGCGACCGGTCGCGCCAAAGTAAGGTGCAACCCCGTTTCGACCAAGGGTGATGGGCCCCAGGGCGGAAAATATGCGTCTCGAAGCAATCAGCGCATGTCACCCGGAATGATCCAGGGCGTGCCCAAAAGATTCGGCGCTCTCGACGGCTGGCGCGGCGTTTGCGCCGTGCTTGTGGCGCTACATCACTTTTCGGCCAATGGCTACATTGCGGCGCTGCCGCTGATCCGGAACGCGTGGCTGTCCGTCGATTTCTTTTTCGTGCTCAGCGGTTTCGTCATCACGCATGCCTATTCGCAAAAACTTCGAAGCGGCCAGGAAGTCGGGACATTCGCGTTGCGGCGCTTTGCGCGACTTTGGCCGCTACACGTGGTTGTTCTGGGCGCTTTTGTCGTATTGGAATCGATCCGCTTCGTCGCAACCGGCAATGGATTTACCGGCGAGCGCACGCCGCTCGCCCTGCTCGCCAATCTCTTCCTGGTTCAGTCGCTGGGCATCTACAATATGCTGACCTGGAACACGCCATCCTGGTCGATCAGCACGGAGTTCTACACCTATCTCGTATTCGCGGCCGCCTGCGCCGCGACGGCAAGGCAGACTCTGCGCGTGCTGCTCTGGAGTCTTTTGGTCGCGGGCGGGCTTGCGACGCTCGTCTTTTTTTCGCGCTATGGCATGCGCGAGACATTCGGCTGGGGTTTTTTCCGCTGCCTGTTCGGTTTCTTCGCCGGTTCGCTCACCTATGAGATGTGGAAGCAAGGCTGGTTTGCGGACGGCGCAGGAAACGCCTCGGAGATCGCGGCAGTTGCCATCGCTCTTGGGTTTCTCGTCTTCGTTCCAGGTCATCGGGCCTGGGAATATTTCGCCGTGCCCGTCTTCGCGATGCTTGTTTACGTATTCGCCCGGGAGCGCGGCATCGTCTCGCGTGCGATGCGCGTGCGTGGCGTCGGCGCGCTGGGCCGCTGGTCCTATTCGATCTACATGGTTCATATGCTTGTGCTCGCGCTCTTTTTCTCGGGCCTGGACTCCGCCGGCACAGGGTGGACGGCGAAGCTGCCCGACGGCGCGGAACAGGTCGTTCTTGGAAGCCGCATGGCTGCGGATGCGCTGATGCTGGCCTATCTCGCGATCGTGGTCGCACTCGCCGCATTCACCTGGCGCTTCATCGAGCTGCCCGGACAACGGTTTTTGGGTGGCTGGAACCATGATTGCGTTCGACGGGCGGGCATCCCGAGGGAAGAATGCGTTTGAAATCGCTGTTCTTCGCATTGTTTTTGGCATGCGCGTTTATTTCGGAGCCGGCATTTGCGATACCCGTCGGCGATAAGGTTTTCGAGCAAGCGGCTCTCAATCGAGTTGCGCGAGAAGATGGATTCTCGAGAGCCAGACTGGTCGCTCGCGGAGACCAGATACTGTTGCGCCGCGCGGCTGGATTCGCGGAGCGCGCACGAAAAATCCCGAACACGCCAGATACCCAGATTTCCACTTGAATCGATCACCAAGCAATTCACGGCCGCCTCGATTCTGTTGCTGGTCGGGGACGGCCGAGTTTCGGTCGACGATCCGATAGCGAAATACTATCCCGATCTCCCGCTTGCGTGGCGAGGAATCACGATCGCAGTTGATGACCCATAGTTCCGGCGGTCGTGCCGGGTTCCTGGTTCGTATTGTTGCCGCCAGACATCGCGCCGTTCGGAGTCCCGGCTTGGGCAGGCTGCTGTTGGTTCAGTTGTGCGGCGACGCGATTTTCGGACCGGTCTTCTTTTGCCGTCTGCCTTGCGGTCTGCGACATGTGATGCCTCCAGCAGGGCTGGCGCAACGGTCGTCTGCCACGCGCCATGTTGCCCGTTCCGGAGAAAGAACGCCAGGTGACGAACCACGTTCCCGGAACTTCCCCGACTACTCTTCGATAGCTTTACCTGAAATCACTGTGCCGGCATCGGTTTCGAGGAGCAAAAGTTTCTTGCCGGCGCTGACGACAACCGAAGCGAAATTGTAGCTCGTGCCCTTGTAAGTGATCTTTGCCGTACCCGTACAATTTTCGCTGGCGGTGTAGGTTCCGGCAAGCTTGTCGGTCGTAACCACGCCGTTCTCGCTGAACGTATCGGTGGCGGTGGCGGCGCCGCTGCCGTTGAGCACGAACTCGCCCACGATCGAAACGGGACTCGTGGAGTCGCCGGAGATCGTATGCCCATCCAGGCGTTTGGCATAAACCGCCTTCTTGCCGGTGAGTCCGCAGGCCGTAACGCCCTCCGAATAAGCTTCACCCGATAGCGTATAGCCGGGGTCGACGCGGATCATCTGTAATTCCGTTTTACCATTATCCAGAACGACGTTGTAATTGCTCGTGGCGTTGGTCTGGTCCCTGAGCGTGACCGTGCCCGTGCAGTTGCTGGCGATCGAGTATGAACCCGACAGCGTGACCGTCTCTATTGTTCCGTTGCTGCTTTGCGTGCCCGTTCCCGAAAGGAGTCCCAATCCGTCCGCGTCGATCTGGTACACGCCGGCTTCCTGCTGCCCCGAACTCAAGGAGCCGCTCAACACCACGCCGTAAGTGCCGTTGAAGCTTGAAAGAGAGCAGTCCGCAGCAGCAGGCTGGGCGGCGATAAGCCCCGCGAACAGCACCAGAGCCCAACCGAATGTGCCGAATTTCTGGAAACGCATACGCCTTCTCCTCTTGCCAATGGGGTGAGCTTGCCAGCTTTCATCATGCACCGTAAGTGATCTATATTACATTTCGGCTGGGACCGGCGCAGGAAAAACGGCCCATCCGTGCCCCTGCCTCGCGTGAAACGTCCCGGGTTCGCGCCGGCGTCGTTTCGATGTATTCCCGGAATACTGGTAAAATATGGATGAGATTCGGGCCCTGCGTCGTGCAGGCGACAAGATTGTTGAACCCGTCGTAATTTCGTCGAATCCGGAGATTGACATTAACAGCCTTTCTGCCGCTCTCATCCTGTTTTTCTGGGCCATCATCGCCTTCTTTCTCATCGTCGCATTCTTCTCCGGCTTTTCCTCGGTGCAGCAGCAGGGCCGCGCGATCATCGAGCGGTTCGGACAACGGTTTTTGGGCGGCTGGAACCATGATAGCGTTCGCCGGCCGGGCGTCCCGAGGGAAGAATGCGTTTGAAATCGCTGTTCATTGCTTTGCCGGCGCTCTTGTTGCCTACCCTCCCGGCGGGATCGGCGTTCGCGGCGCCGTGCACGCTCGCCGATCTGCAATGGATGGCCGGCACCTGGCGCGACACCGAAGAAGCCAACGTGTTGACGGAAGAGCGCTGGGTGATCGGGCCCGGTGGGCGGCTGGTCGGCAGTTCGTGGCGGCTGCACACCGATACGGAAGGCGGCGTTATCGAATCCATGATCGTCACGATGGAGAACGGCGCACCGACCATGCGGCTTCGCCATTTCGACAGCACGCTGTCGCATGCCCGCGAAGAGAAGGACGCACCGATGGTTTTCGTCGGGTCGAATTGCGGCGCCAATTCGGTCGTGCTTGACGGAACGGGTCCGCAGACCGGCGAGCACTTCACCTATTCGCGTGACGGCGACACCCTGAAATTCGTCGGCGACTTCATTCACGACGGCAAGCCCGTTCGCGCGGAGGCGCATTTCGCCAACAAACCCTGACAAGGCCGACTGCAGGAGGACGACATGCTGCGCGTGTTCCGGAGAATTCCCTCGTTGAGGCGACCCGCCCACAAAGTCCCTGCGTTTCCCGCTCTGCTATTTGCGGCGATCTGCGCGACCGGCGTGCAGGCAGCGCCCGTCGGCGGAGACAGGGTCTTCGAACAATCGGCGAATGCGGCCGTCGCTCGCGTGGCGCGCGAGGACGGTTTTTCCGGTGCGATCCTGGTTGCCCGTGGAGACCAGATATTGCTGCGCCGCGCGGCCGGATTTGCGGACCGCGCACGAAAAATCCGGAACACGCCGGATACCAAATTCCGGATCGAATCGATCACCAAGCAGTTCACGGCGGCAGCGATTCTTCTATTGGTCGAAGACGGCAAGCTCGCGCTCTCCGATCCTATCGCGAAATACTATTCCGATATTCCGCAATCGTGGCGCGGCATCACGATCGCGGAGTTGCTGACTCATGGTTCGGGCATCGTCGACTGCGGTTGCAGTCCCCGACAAGACTCGCATTCGTACGAGGATTTCATTCTGGATGCAGAGGCCGAAGCTCTCGCCTTCAAACCCGGCACGGATTACCTTTATTCCAATGCCGGATATGCGCTTCTCACAGCAGCAGTCGAACGCGCATCGGGTGAAAGCTACACGCGGTTCATGCGCCGCCGTATCTTCGCGCCGCTCGGAATGCGCAACACCGGTTCCGGATCGATTCCAGGCGATGTCGTCAAAGGCTATATCCGGTCGAAGTCCGGCGGACATGACGTGTGGAAGAATGGTATCACTACCGATCAAAGCACATTCGGCGGATTTGGCAGCATCTATTCGACCCTGGATGACATGCTTGTCTGGAACCGCGCTCTTCAGGGCGACAAGCTTCTCTCCGCGGCATCACGAAAAAAGATGTTCACCGACTACGGGCACAATTATGGCTTCGGCTGGAGATTTGCCTCCAAGCTTGGCCGGCGGTTGATCTGGCACACGGGCGCTTATCCAACAGCGGGATTTGTCTCCCTGCTGGACAGTTTCCCGGATGACGGCGTCACCGTGATTGCATTAAGCAACAATTCGGGTCTGACCGACGCTTCGGCGACGCTTACGATCGGGGGAAAGCCGACGACATTTCCCGCCAATGCGACGCGCAAGCTGGTCGATGAAATCGAAGGCCTGTATTTTACGGGAACTTCGGCCCATCTCGTCGGCAGTCATACCTGCCGACGTTGCAGCTACTGCGCGACGGCGTCGCCGAAAACGACGTTCCCGGTGTCGGTTTCCAGCAGGAGCAGCTTCTTGCCGCCGTTTGTAGCGATCGACGCGAAATGATAAGTCGTGCCCTTGTAGGTGAACTGCGCGCTACCGGTGCAATTCGCGTTTGCGATGTATGAGCCCTTGAGTTTGCCGGTGTAAATCACGCCGTTTTCGCTGAACGTATCGGTGGCA
>Ga0302325_10010760_pt1 | contig 19772 bp, 17 predicted proteins | sample Palsa_T0_2_FD_201948 | JGI IMG/M metagenome (GOLD analysis project Ga0302325, IMG submission 201948) | Peat permafrost microbial communities from Stordalen Mire near Abisko, Sweden - Palsa_T0_2 | ecosystem: Environmental > Terrestrial > Soil > Palsa > Peat permafrost | place: Sweden: Abisko...
GATCATGAATCTGGTCGCACAGAGTCCCTGGCCGGTCTACTTTCCGGCAAGCTACCGCACCCAAAAGCGCCTGAACGACTTCTCAATCGCTCTACCGCCCAACGTCACGATGGTGGATCCGATCGGATACAGCGAGCTCTTGGCACTCCTAGGCAACTCGCGAGGAGCACTGACTGATTCGGGCACTGTGGTCGAGGAGACTGCAGTGATCGGTGTCCCGTCGCTGCAGATCCGAAAGGCGACCGAGCGACCACAGGTGTACGACTGCGGATCCAGCGTCAAGTATGACCCGGCCCGTCCGGAGGACTATCCCGCCGAGCTCGTCTTCGCGAAATTGGACAGACTTTACGGGAGAACCTTTGACCATGGCCTCGGAGATGGCCACGCCTCGGAGCGACTCGTCGCTGACCTGGTCGAGCGAGTCGTAAGCGGTAACTTGCGAGGTCACCTCGCAGAGAATTCTCATCTCGACGTGTCTCGTTCCTACCGCGAGGACGGCCTCCCCGTCCCGTGAACACCGCTGGGGCGCCACAGGAAACTGACGCCAACTGGCCATCCCTGGCGACAATCGTCCCGGTGTACAACGAGGAGCGAGGCATCGAGCGATCCTGCCAATCGATCGTCGAAGTCGCCAAGCGCTACCCCGGAAGGACCGTCGTGATTGCCGTGGACGATGGCAGCAGCGACTCGAGCGCCGCCATTCTCGCCGAGCTCGAGTCGAAAACGGAGCTCTTACAGGTCTGCACGCACATCGCCAATGCGGGCTACGGCGCCGCTCTCCGAACCGGAGCGAGGCGGGCGGCGGCTCTGGGATTCGAGTACGTGGCGTTTATCGACAGCGATCTCACCAATCCGCCCGAAGATCTGCTCAAGATCGGGGAGCTTGCAGGTCGTGGGCACACCTACATCAAGGGCTCGCGATTCATAGCCGGCGGCGGGATGGGAGCCGTGCCATTTCGTCGGCGGGTCTTCTCCGAGCTGGGGAATAGCGTCGGGCGGACGCTGTTCGGCACGGGACTTCGGGACGTGACAAATGGATTCCGAGCGGTGCGCACCGATCTCTATCTCACTTGGCCGCTGCAAGAACGAGGTTTTGCAGTGATAGTCGAAGAGCTCGACTGGGCATTGCAAGCCCAACTCGAACCAGTAGAGTTTCCAACCGTTCTTACGGTTAGGGACAGCGAACAGCGAACGTCGTCCTTTCCGTATCACTTACGGTTGATCCTCAGCTATCTTCGCTACCCTATGCGCGCCCAACGAAGGCGTCTCTGTCGAGCGTTAACGAGGTCCAAATGAATGAGATGAACCACGGGCAAGTCCAGGAGAAGGCCAGCTGCCGAGGTTGCGCGAACCTTCAGGTACGGCCATTCTTCGATCTCGGCGAGCAACCACTCGCCGGAGGCTTTCTTACCGCGGAGCAGGTTCCATCCGAGAAGCGCTATCCACTCGTGATCAGCGTCTGTGAGTTCTGCGGCCTGGTGCAGATCGTCACACCGGTCGACCCTGAGATCCTCTTTGAGGAATACTCGTTTGCCACGGGGACGATCCCCGGTCTGGTCCGACATTTCGATGATTATGCTCAGTGGATCTCAGATGTCATCCATCCTAGCTCGGTGATCGAGTTCGGCTGCAATGACGGGACGCTCATTGCTGCGTTGGAGCAACGCGGCATCCGGTCACTCGGCATCGATTTGTCCCCGAACATCACCGAAATGGCGCGCCAGCAAGGGAGGCGCGTGCTGACCGGGTCGTTCGGTCCCGAGTCGGTCGACGAGCTTCGCCAGCAGATGGGCCAGGTCGATCTGATCACGGGGAGCAACGTTTTCGCCCACAACGCCGACCCGACCTCGATCCTCGACGCCACCGACTCCCTCCTTGCGCGCGACGGCGTGCTCTGCCTCGAGGTCATGTATGCCGGCGATCTACTCGATCAGCTTCAGTGGGACACCTTGTACCACGAGCACCTCACCTTCTACTCGCTAGGAACATTGAGAAGGCTCCTATACCGACACGGTTTCGAACCCATCTCCGCCCTCCGCATTCCGATGCACGGTGGCTCCCTGCGACTGTCCGCCGCTCGACTGGGTTGCCGCGAAGCGGATGCTTCGGTCTCCGATCTCGCGGCATGGGAGGAGAGCCGCGGCCTGAACCAAGCAACCACCTGGGACGGGTTCAGCTCCGATTGTCGTCGACGGATCGACGCATTCGGTGACACGATGCGCCACTTGTCTGCTGGAAGATCCATTTGGGCCTATGGGGCCGCTGGCAAGGCGACAATGTGGGTGAACGCATGTGAGATGAATTACCTCGAGTCCCTCGTTGACGCTTCCCCGCTCCGCTATGGCAAATTAATGCCTGGGACGCATACACCAATCGTCAGCCCCGAAGAGTTCAGGCGTCACCAACCCGACTACGTTTTTGTCTCCGCTTGGAACTATCTAGACGCGATTCGCGCCAACGAGCCAAACTATACAGGCTACTGGGTCGTACCTTTGCCAGAGATGCGCATCTACTAAGCTAAGCTAAGCTAAGCTAAGCTAAGCTAAGCTAAGCTAAGCTAAGCTAAGCTAAGCTAAGCTAAGGGCCCGCCGCCAAACAAGTTGCACGATTCGAGACCCGTTCGCGCTGGTCACTGCCATCACGATCGCTCGATCTAATTCGCGGCGGGCCCTAACTGCTTCTTTGGCCGGTGGGATTGTCGCAATCCGTGAACCGATGCGATAAGTCCGACCCTAGAACCACCGCACTCCGAACCGGTGGAGCGAGGCGCGCATCAGGGTGATCATATAGCCGCCCAACTCATTGCCAAGGCGGAACTTGGATTGCTCACGAACCATCGGTCCAGTTGGTACTCCCGGTAGCCGGACCGTTTTGCCGCCGGCGAGCAACACTTTGAACGTGATCTCCGAGCACACTGAGAGTCGGCGCCCACTAATTCCAAGGGCCTGCACAAACGTGCGATTGAACGCCCGAAATCCGTAGGTACTATCGGGGATGTCAACTCCCAGCAACACTTTGATGGCCCGCTCGTACAACGCTTGGTAGACGACAAACCGCTTTGGAACCTCCGGCGTCGCCTCGCTCCCGTCGAAGCGCGAGCAAAGTACGAGGTGAGCCCCGCTTCGGAGCTCGTTCAGCATCTTCGGGATCAGCTCGAGCGGATCTCGAGCATCGGGCATCACGGTAAAGCAAAATCGCCCTTCGGCGTACGCAATACCGAGGCGAAGAACGGAGCCGAATCCACTCTGAGATCTGTCCTGAACAAGGAGCCGGGTATGGAGCAACGGATAGCGATCGACCAGTGAGGTGGCCAACTCCAGCGTTCCATCACGGCTTCCAGCATCGACGATGAGAACCTCGGCCGGCGCTCCCGCTGCTGCGAGTACTGCGTTGAGGTTCTCGAGCGTTTGGGCGAGTGTCGGTGCATCGTCGAGCGTGGGGATGATCACTGACATTTCGATGCCGCTCATCGCTCGAGCACCTGCCATGGATCCCAGTAACGAGACGGGTATCGAATGTCATCGCCGAGTGACTCATTCAGGCTGGCGTCAGACAGATAGAGGAGCTTTGTACCTGGCGTCAACGACATGGCCCCATTGGCGTGGCCAGCAGGTATGGAGAGAACGGAGGGATTCATGGCGTCGAGCACGAAGCGATGCACTTCCAATCCGGTCGATGGTGACTCCCAATCGTCGATCTCCACGCAACAGACGAGGGCCGCTCCATTGACTGCCAGAACCCATTTTCGTTCGTGTCGATGAGCATGCCAAGCTCGCACAGTGCCTTCTGAGAAGTTCTCTACGAAGTAGAGCCGTCGGCAATTGCTGAGGTCGAACTCGTTGGCGAAGAACACGCGCCCGCGATCGTCGGTGGACACTCCCCCAGGGATGACCTTTAGATCGTCGCTCATCCGGGCCCTACGTGGCGGGAGAGACTGTGAGGCCCGCGGATCTCGCGACCCAATGGGATCTCCTCCGGACAGAGGTACGGACGCAGAGCGTGAAGGTTCGAGAATGCGGCGAGGCTCATGTCCTTGACCCGACCGTTGTCGATGAGCCAGGCGACTTGGTCGATCGCGTCGTCTACCGTGAACTCGGGCTTGAACCCGAGCTCTTGCTGGATACGATCGAAAGAGACGTGGTAGTTACGCGTATCTTGAAAGGGCAGATCGATCTTCTCGATCTCGCCGGTACCGAGACGATCGACTATACGCTCTGCCACTGCCGCGATCGTGCAGTTTTCTGCACCTAGGTTGATGATCCCGGACGCAGTGCCCTCGATCTGCGGCACCATAGCCGTTGCTACGTCCCGCACATGGAGCATTGGCCTGTACTGCTTGCCTCCGAAAACCCGTAGGTGCCCCACTAGCTTGGCTTGCATGACCATCAGATTGACGACCAGGTCCATCCTGATTCTCGAGTACGAGTCGCCGATCCCCGCGAGGGTGGCCACGCGAAAGATGAGACTGTCCGGCCGCTCACGCAATATCACTATCTCCGCTTCGAGTTTGCACTCGGCATAGAGCGACAACGGGTCGGTCGGACTATTCTCGTCAACTTCTTGCTCGTTGGCTCCATAGACGGAGCACGTCGAAGGAAAGATGATTCTTCCATCGAAGGTCCGACAAAGCCAAGCTGTCGCGTCGACGTTGATCTTACGCGTCACACTGGGATTGAGTGCGCACGCGGGGTCGCCAACCAGCGCAGCCAACCATATTACGGCGTCAGCCCAGTCCAAGTACGGACGAAGCCGCTCGTAGTCCAACATGTCGCCGGCGACAAAGTGAACATTCTTGAGGTAGCGCTCCTCATAGAGGAGCAGATCGTAAACGCGGACATCGTGTCCGGCCTCGACCGCCTTGTCGGTCAGCCAACCCCCGATGTATCCGGCGCCCCCCACAACCAGCACGCGTGCCATTGTCCCCCAACATCCTTAACTCGGAATCACTTGGAAAGAACTATATCTCTTAAAATGGAAGCTTCTAAAATGGACAATGGTTCCTTCCCGGCCAGTACGTAAAGAGGTGCCCGTGGAAGAGCTTTTCGCGTCTGGTCGTAGAAATGGTCTTCGGGAGCTGCCCCCGGCTGATCCACCGAGCTCCACCACAATCCCACATCACCCAGAGAAGTGCGGGGAGCACAATGGTCATGCCTACGATGTCCGCGATACAAGATCGTCGACGACTCAGATCAGCCGGAAATCGAAAGGAGGATCACCCCGAATCTCGGGTAACTGGGTGTCGTGGAGGCGATCTGGCTCTTTCCTGATCGTAGCCATATCAGCCACTATCGCTCCGGGCTCTTCCGCTTCAAGTGGTCGCGATACCCGAGAACCTTGCTTGCCACTTCATCGGACAATCCCAGTCGTCGCTTTGCCCAGTCATACACTCGGAGGATCTGAGTGTCGGCGAAGATGGCAATCGAGTGAGCTCCATCACCCGGTCGAGCCCGGTACGTGGTGGAGCGGACGATGGGGTCTTCCTCAACACTGAAGTAGTAGAGCGCCAAGGATCGCCTTGCGACACCCTCGGGACAGTGCATCGGTTCAGGGTGGCCGTGGAACGCCGTCGCGCTGGTCGTGAATATCACCACCCGATTCGCCACCGGGAGGATCTTTTGGACACATTCCTTCATGTCGGCGCTCCACAACTCGAGGGCGCCACCGTATTCGGGTTTCCAATCCTCATTGAGGTAGAGAAGGATGTTGGCGCGGCGTAGCCAGTTCCTGTGGTGGGGATGGACTGTGTAATCAGCGTGAATGTTGAGGAAGCCATCGGTCGTCGATTGATGGAGGCCCCCTCCCTCTAGTGTGGGATCCGCTATGAGGTCGTCGATTCCGAGAAGGCTCCCGATGAGCTGTACAAATCGCGGAGAGTTGAGCTCCGCGAGGATCTGCCGCAGTGTAGGCCCCCACGTGCTGAGGTCAGTATTGGAGAACTTGCGCTCGTTGACGTGGAGGTAGTTGGTCCACAGCTCGGGGTTGACCGGTGGGAACTCCGCCATAGCAGACTCCGCCGCCTGGGGGTCAAGGAAGTCATCCAGCACGATGTGGGGGTAGGGCGACGCCGCCTGGTACTCCGCCTGGAGGCGACCGATGTCCTTCTCCAGGCGGTCCATGTCGACCAGGGTTGCCGGTCCTGTCATCTTCTCGGCGTCCCTGTGCGTGCGCTCGTCTCGGAAGGACCAATTCTGCGCCCGAATCTGTCCATTGTGATCACGATCCCCCGTACCCAGCCGGCTTCTGCCAGATTCCCTGGCTGTCCACCAGATTACCGCGTCGTCGGCGAACCGCCAGATGAGGCAACATCTCAACAATTGGTGCTACACGCCTCCACGGCGGCTCAGGCTTCAGCCCCGACCTCTGCATCCGCGATCTGCGCGAAAATTCGGTTCAAAATGAACAACTTGAGTAACCAGAGAATCCCGAAAGCAGCGATGTTGGCTGCTAGGATCAGGGCCGTCCGAACCAGGTGATGCAGATGATGCGCAACGGCGAAGTCATGGGCCCAGCCAGCCACGATCAGTGCGAAAACGATCCCGATGATGGACATCACCCAAAACGGGACGATCTCCCTCCAGATGTGTGACCGCCCCGATTTCTTCCACACCCACCGTCGGTTGAGGATGTAGGAGGGGATACCGGCCAAGACGTTGGAGAAGAGCGTGCTGTAGACCTCGCTCCACAGCCGCAGAACACCGAAGACGATGGTGAGGATGACCAGCGAAATGGCAGCTGAGATCACCGACACCATCGTGTAGCGAATGAGCTTCCGACCTTTAGGGCTACGAATGAACGACCGGAGCCTGATCAAGGAGTTCTTCATGGCTGAGAGGCTACTCGGCAACGTTTTCGCCAACCCTTGGCTCGGAAACCGCCCGGACACCGCCAGATCCCAGTCGCGTGGCGATCTCGGGGACCTCTGACTACACTTCCCCGCCATGGGGGACGGTGCTGGCCGTTCGCTCGGAGTCGCCACCGTCGAGGGGGCTCCGGTCGGCGGGATCGAAGCAACGGATAACGCGACGGGGGCCGCCGCGCGGCGGGATATAGACGCGGGCCGTCGGCGGTTCACCTATGCCTCGTTGATCGCCATCGGCCTCACGGCGATACCGTATGTGTGGATTTCCTGGGTGCTGTGGGGCCCCTTCAACCCCACTCGCCCCTCGATCTACGAAACCAACTTCTACGACCTGCAGGCCCGCGCCATGTTCCACGGGAAGTTGTCTCTCCACACAGGAGCCATAGGCATTGAGGGCTTCATCCACGACGGGCGGACTTACACCTATTTCGGCCTTTTCCCCTCGATCATCCGGATGCCGATACTGCTGGTGACCAGTAGCCTCGACGGCAGGCTTACCTCGTCGTACATGCTCCTGGCGTGGTTGTTGACAGGACTCTTCGCATCCATGCTGCTCTGGCGGGTCCGGTTCCTCGTGCGCGGCGATGTCGCTATGGGAAGAGGAGAGGCCACTGCGTGCGGCGTTCTGCTGGCCACCATCATGGGCGGTACGATCTGGATGCTCCTGGCTTCGAACCCCTACGTTTTCAACGAGGACATCGCCTGGAGCATCTGCCTGACCCTCGGCAGCATCTTCGCCCTTTTAGGCGTGATCGAGCGACCGTCAAGGGGGCGGGTGATCGCGAGTGGCGTACTGATCCTGTGTGCCAACCTGGACCGGGCAACCACGGGATGGGCCGTGGCCCTGGGCGCCGGGCTCATCGCAGTATGGTTCATGCTCGGCTTTGGCGGTCCAGAGAACAGGCGATGGTTCCTGCCTGTCCTGGCGACCGGCGTGATCCCGCTGGTCGTCGGATGTGCGGTCAATTACTCCAAATTCGGGGTTCTCTTCGGGGTATCGAACCTCGAGCAGGTATGGACACACGTGAACGCCTATCGGCGCAAGTTCCTCGCCGCCAACCATGACGCAGAGGAAGGCACCGTCTTTGTGCCGACCAACGTGCTCACGTACTTTCGGCCGGACGGTCTGCGCATCACCTCGGTCTTCCCCTTCATCACCTTGCCAGCGAGCCCCCCGACGGCCGTGGGCGGGGTGCTCTTTGACCGCCTCTACCGGACGGCCAGTCTCCCGGCGTCGACACCACTGCTGTTCCTCTTGAGCATCTGGGGCTGCGTGACCGCGTTCCGGCCCAAGTCGATCGGGAAGGTGGCACGCACCCGCTTGTTGTTGCTGGCCGCCGGGAGCGCGGGCGCCGCGCTGATGTTGTGGGGCTACATTGCCCCGCGCTACCTCGGGGACTTCGTGCCGTTCCTGGCATTGGCCAGTGCAGTGGCCCTGGCCGACATATTTCGCCGGATCGAAGGGCGGAGATTGGCCGTGCGGGTCAGCGCCATCGGGATCATTACCCTGGGGGCGCTGTTCAGCATCCTCGCCAATGTCGGCATTGCCATCGTCCCTAATGAGGAGTGGGATACGGCGCAGGTTCTCAGTTACGTTCAAACAGAAAGGGCCGTGAGCGATTTCACCGGGCATCCGCTGGAGGGGAATATCGTGCGGGCCAACTCGCTGCCCCTATGGGGCCCAGCCGGTCAACTCTACGCCATCGGGAATTGCGATGGGCTGTACGTCTCCAACGGAGAGAACTACTCGACTGTACCCAGCGAGCAATTCATGCGCATGACCTGGATGACCGTCGAGCTGGGCCCACAATTCGAACACGCGTTCCGCATCACGGCGAAGAGCCGCCCGCCGGGCCAGCCGGAATCCGTATCGTTGGTGCACGCGGGGAAATCCGCCGTCACCGCGCGCCTGACGCCGGCGACGGACTCACATCCGGTTCAGCTGAGTTTCGAGGTGTCCGGCCCGGGCGCACTGCTCAAGGGCTACACGTACGACTTAAACCCGGGCGCTACTGATACCGTGCTGGTGACGACCGATCCGGTAAAGCACCTTCTCTTGGTGTACGTGAACGGGACCTATGACGTGGGGTCGAACCCGGTTCGTGGAGAGCCGATCCGAGTTGACGCAACGAGCGCACATTCTGGAGGTACGGCGCCCTCTCTCACAGTCACCGACGAAGCGACGCCACCGCCAACTCTTTGCCAGAGCCTAATTCACTAAGGCAACGCAACGGGCTTCTGGGCCCGGAAGTCGACAATGCCTCCCTCGTCGCACAACCACGCAACGGTTTCGTAGGGAAGCGCGGCGACGAGAAGGGCGCCGTAGGCCGGAGTCTTGCCGTTTTGCATATGGGGACGCCACCCACGCCTCACGAGTGTGTTCTGTAGCGAGATGGTCGTCTGGATATGAGGTGCCGAGCGGATCTTCACCGCGGAGAACCCGACGTCCTCGAGGAGCCCCGAGAGGCCGGCCTTCGAAGGGATCTGGAGGTGGCGGGGGTAGTGATACCCACCCCAGTTGCGTCCGAACATCCGGTTCTCCCATGAGGAGACGGTGGGCAGCTGCCCGATGAGATGACCGCCGGGACGCAAAAGATCGCGGGCGCGTTCGAGCATTATGTGCGGGTAGACGACGTGCTCGAGGACGTGGTTCATTGAAACGATGTCGTATTTCCCCAGGTGGTCAGCCAGGTCGGCAGTTTCCAACGTGCCTTCGATGACGTCGTATCCACGGGCCCGACCCTTGGCGGCGACTTCGGGTTGGATCTCGATTCCAGCACACTCGACGTCGAGAAAGCGGCGGAGTTCGTCAAAATGTCGGCAATCGCCGGTGCCGACATCGAAAATGTGCCCGGGGCGATTCTGGATGAGATGACCGTAGAAGCGAGCCCGCGACCTAGCCCTGACCTGCACCAATAGACGAGCAACCGCACCATGGTTCTCGTTGTAGGCGTGGTAATCGCTGGGATAGAACGGTGGAAGCTCCGATTCCAGCGGACGGGGGTCGAGGAATTCTGAGCCGCAGGGTCCGCACTTCTGCACACCGAATGGGCGAGGTGGGATGACGAAATACTCCATGTCTGCGACATCGGTCCTGTACTGCGAGGTGTCGCCAGAGCCACAAATCGGGCACATCACCAGCCCGTTCATGCTGCGGTCCTGAGCCGTTGGCGACGGGGAAAGGTTGGTCTGCTACGTGCCTGTGACTCCATATGCTGGTCCTTTGCCCAATTGATCGATGATCGAGGCGTACTGTACTGTCCAATCCGGGAGGGATTCGGAAAATGGCGATGCGAGGCAAGAGGGGGGCATCCACCGACAATGAATCCACAGTGACCGCGCCGGCCGGCGGGCTAGGCACCAGCGTCGAGGGGAGCATCAGCAAGGAGCGGGTCTGGCGGGAAGAGCTTTCGAAAATGCTCAGCCCGGAGGAACTCCGGATGCTCTCGGAGCAGTCCCTTTCCGACACCTTCACCGCCATTGGGGTGTTGTGGGCCGAGGCGGCCGTGCTCCTCGTTGCGGCCAACTTGCTCCCCCACTTGACCCTAGCCTGGGCAATCCCAGCGGGGATCCTCGTGGTCCTCTTGATGGGCTTGAGAATGAATGCCTTCGGCGTCATTTTGCACGAGGGGTCGCACGGGCTGCTCGCCAAATCACGCGCGTCGAATGACCGGATCTGTAACTGGGGCATTGCCTACTGGACGATCAATTCGGTCGAGGAGTACCGGCCAACGCACCGCCTCCACCATCGATACCTGGGACAGGATGGTGATCCCGATCGCGTGTTCTATCTGGTGCCGTATCGACGCGGAGCCCTGACGAGCCTTATCCTCCAGGACCTGTTCGGAGTTACAGCATTCCGGAGAGCGACCAGTCGGATTCAGGGCACGTCAACCGAGTCCGGAGCACCGGCCAGCTTGCTAGCCAGGCCGCAACTGCTCCTTGGTAAGTTCATCACGCAGCTGGTCGTACTCGGTCAGTTCATTCTGTTTCAGGGAGTTCGGCGTGGCGTCCTGTTCTACGTGGTCTTCTGGCTCGTACCCATCGTCTGCATGTATCCGATGATCCTCCGTCTGAAGACCATCACCGAACATTTCGACCCAGCGCTGCGCGACCCGAAGAGCGTGCACTGGATCGCACGAACCAGCGCGGCCGGATGGCTAGAAAATCACCTCGTGGGAGCCCGGATGGAATATCACTTCGAGCATCATGTGCTACCCACCATCCCCTATCGCGGATTGAAGAAATTGCACCGCCAACTTGGCCAAACTGACCTCTTTACGCGCCACGACGAGGTTATTTCGCACGGCTACGTCCTCTTCCTCTCTAGAGCGGTTATCGCAAGCTTTGGCGGGGGACGGTCGCCATTCGAGAATTGACGGCACGTCCGAGTCGGGAAATGGAACCCCATGCGCGGAGTGTGACGGTTAGGGCCCGCCGCGAATTAGATCGAGCGATCGTGATGGCAGTGACCAGCGCGAACGGGTCTCGAATCGTGCAACTTGTTTGGCGGCGGGCCCTTAGGTCAGCAGCAATGGGTCTGGGTGGACGCTCCTACGCTCTTTCCACCCAGCGAGCGTGGTTCTGATCAGAAGTGAAGCACGCGACCCGCATCTCCGAAGGCGTGGTGTCGCTCAGGGTCACCGAGACGACCCGGCTCACCAACGCTGACCTGCGTGCTCGATCAGGGACGGCACCACTTCCGTGCCATTAGGCTGGCAAGGCTGTGGAGGGGATGAGGGTGGCTGACGAGCAACGGACAACGGTGCCTCCACAGGTCAGTGTTGTGATGCCGGTCCGAAACGGAATGCCGTGGATAGAGCACCAACTTATAGCCCTCGCCGCGCAACAGATTGCGGTCGACTGGGAAATAGTTGTGGCCGACAACGGGTCGGAAGATGGAACCGTTCTCTGCGTCACGCGATTGTGCGAGCAGTACCCACGAATTCGCATGATCGACGCTTCTGCCCGTCGAGGGCCGGGGGCGGCCCGAAACGCCGGGGTTCGGTCGACAAGAGGCCGTCTTCTCGCCTTCTGTGACGCTGACGACGTGGTCCAGCCAGGGTGGCTGAACTCGATCACCGCTGCCCTGAACGACGCAGATCTGATCGCTGGCGTCTTCGACTTCACAGTCCTGGATGGGTCCCCTATGGCGGTTCCGGTGCCCGCGGGCACAGGGCAAATGGGGTTCCTGCCTTTTGCCCTGGGAGCCAACATGGCCATCCGTCGCGAAGTGTTTGAATCGCTCCAAGGTTTCAGCGAGGACTTGTCGGTGGGAGAGGACGTTGACCTGTCCTGGCGCCTCCAACTAGCAGGATACGGGCTCAGCGTGGCTGCCGATGCCATCGTGGCCAAGCGGGAGCGTTCGAGCAGTGGTCCGATGTTCCGTGCCGCCTGGGCCTACGGACAGTGCGGACCGCGACTCTACCGGCGCTACCGAGTCGAGGGCATGCGGCGCGACCTGCGAGGTGCCGCCAAAGCATGGCTCTGGCTGGTGGCCTCCGTCCCGGGGCTGGTGAAACCGGCACGACGCCGTCAGTGGGTGCGCACTTTCGGAATACGTCTCGGGAGCCTGGCGGGTTCTGTCCATCATCGTGTGGTCTTCCCGTAGGCCTTCTTGCAGCGTGAAATGACCTTCTCGTGCTCGGCGTCATCACCTCTGTACACTCGGTCGGTCCTGGTAACGGAGCCCAAGAGCCCGTCGCAGATGAGCGTCACTGCTGCTCGAGGCCGGCAGCGTCATCACCGTGGTCAACCTCTGTTGCAGTGGCATCACCGTCGAACTACCGACCGACCGTGTGCAGCGGATCGCGTACTGACTCGCACGTAAGAACCCGATGATCGAGCTGATGTCTCCCACAGCCACCAAGAGAGGCCGGGCACGGAGAATTCCCGCTCTACGACGACATCCCAGATCTCTCAGAGAACATCCCAGGTCGTCCCTACATAGAGCGGAGCCGCCACCATGACGCCCTCGGGCGGATCGAAGATTTCAGGCCCGAATGCGTCGAACGAGGCCGCCGGCTTCCACGGGAGATATGGCGCCTGTGCCCAAGTTGCGAAACCGGTCATCGCCGTCCAGACTGAGTAGCGACCCCGTGGCAACGGCACGTGGTGCAACCGGCAATGCACCTCGAAGTCGCCTGACGGGAAGATGCCGTGATGCTTGGTGATGAACATGGGGAAGGCCGTTCCCAGCGAAATCCCCACGAAGAAATCAGCCTCCAGCGACTCGGGCGCGTTCAGCGTCAATCGGACTTCGGCATCCTCCAACGACAGCACCGGGCCTCCGTCCGGGCCGACGATGTCTGCTTTGAGCAGCCGAACCACGCCTTCGTTGGAGGTTGCCAATGACGCGTTTTCCTGAATGGAAGACCGGTAGAGCGCTGCCACGTCCCTGGTGTTGCCCGCCGCCTGCACCACGGCATCAGCCAGCCAAATGGCCTGTTTGCAGGTGGCCTCAACCGATGTCAGGTCATGCGATACGTAGATGAGGGTGGTGCCATTGCGGACGACCTCTTCAATCCGGCCGATGCACTTCGTTTGGAAATTGGCATCGCCCACCGACAGCACCTCGTCCACCAGCAGAATGTCGGGCTCCAGGAAGGCGGCGATGGAGAAGCCGAGCCGCATCTGCATGCCGAGAGAGAAGAACTTGACCTGGCGGTCGATGGCGTCCTCCAGCCCGGCGAACTCGACGATCTGGTCGAATCGCTGATGGGTGATTTTGCGCCGCATTCCGAGCACCGAACCGTAGAGGAAGACGTTCTCGCGTCCGGTCAGGTCTGGGTGGATGCCGCTGGTGACGCTGAGCAGGGCACCGATGCGTCCTTGTACCTGACACATCCCGGCCGACTGGTACGTGACCTTGCTGATGATCTTGAGAAGGGTCGTCTTGCCCGAGCCGTTAATGCCGATAAGTCCGAGTGTTCCCCCTGGTTCCACCTCGAGGCTGACGTCTTTCAGCACCCAGCGGAAGTCGCTCCGCGCCGATTTGGCCATCGACCGGCGCATCCGGGAGATCTGGTCGTAGAAAAGGGGGGCCGTGCGATCGGCCCGGAACTTCTTCCACACGTGCTCGACGCGAATGGAACCTTCAGGCAATGTCGGCAAAGTTCACCTCCAATCGCTTGAATATCCGATAGCCCAGCACGAGGTAACAAGCGGTGCCGGCCATTGCCGCGAAGAGAGGTCTCGGGTCAGGATTGAGGCCGAGGAGCATGGCGCGACGGGCATCGTCGATCACCGGGCCCAGCGGGTTGAAGAAGCCGTACGGGATGCGCCATGCGGTGGGAATACTCTTGAACTGCCAGATAACCGGAGTGACAAAGAGCCCCAACTGGATCACGATGGGAAGTACCTGCGCGAGGTCGCGCATCTGAATTATCAGGGCAGACATCGCAAGGGTCACCCCCAAGGTGAAGAGCAACTCGACCACGATCAGCACCAGCACCCATAAAGACGTCGGAAAGCGTGGGGTGAACCCATACACGCCAAAAAGCACCGCAAGAGGGATCCATGCGAGGACAGTGTTCACGGCGGTCACCAAAAGGGTCTCGAGCGGAAAGCATTCTCGGGGAAACTGGGTCTTGTTCATCAGGAGGTGATTGGTCAGCAGCGAGGTCCCGCCGGTGCCGAGGGCCTGGGCGAAAAACGTCCAGCACGTGATGCCGATGTAGGCGAAGATCTCGTACGGGATCCCCGGGATCCCCAGGGCCTTCTCCCGAGAAAAGATGATCGAGAAGATCGCAAGCATGGCCAGCGGAGCGATGAGGGCCCACAGCAGTCCCAGCGTGGCCTGCTTGTACTGGGCCCGGATATCGCGCTCGGCGAGGGTGAAGATGATGTCACGGCTCTCCCACAGCTCCTTCAGCGACGTTTTGAGCTGGGTTTGGTGGCGGTAGATCTGGTCGCCGGACGGCTCTGCCATCACCGGCGGGCCAGCTGGCCCGATGCTGTCGACGCGAGGATGCACCCCCCCCTCGGACGGAGTCGACAAGGTCATTGCGTACGTCTTCCCTCTCCCCCTGCCACTGCAGGCGCCTTTCTCACACAGTCACTGACTACAAGGGTATCGCGTCAGGCTGGCTGGCCAGGCACGGGGCAGCCAGTACTATCACCTGGTGCAAGCCTATCGAGGCCCATCGGGCCGGGCGCCCGACGGGCCACTCAGGGTGCTCCTGGTGATCAAGTGCCTTGGCTACGGGGGCGCGGAGCGCTTGTTGGTCGACATGGTGGCGTCGGGAGACCCGATCGAGTTCGATTACGAAGTAGCCTATGTGCTCCGCCACTACGATGCCCTGGTGCCGGCCGTCACGGAGGGCGGTACGCGTGTTCACGCCCTCGGTGCGGCCCACAACGGCGACCTGCGGTGGATGGCGGCCCTCCGTCACGTGCTGGTAGAGGGGGACTACGACGTGGTCCATTTCCATCTCCCGTATGCGGCCGCTCTGGGCCAGATGGTGGTAGCTTCGCTGCCCCGTGCCGTCCGACCGGGGTTGGTGTACACCGAGCACAACCTGTGGGACCGGACCCCGCTGCCAATCAGGGCGCTGCTGCGTGCCTCCATGGGCAGCGGAGAACTCCTGGTCACGGTCTCGCAAGCGTCCCACGACGCCCTTCCGGCGACCCTCCGGAACCGAGCCACCATGGTGGTGCACGGTGTCGACCTGTCCCGGTCGGACGCACTCATGGCCCAACGGGCCCACTTGCGGGCCGATGTGCGGTCCGAGCTCGGTGTGGGCCCTGGGGAGCTGCTCTTCATGACGGTGGCCAACCTGCGGCCTCAGAAGGGATACCAGGTGTTGCTCTCGGCCGCCCGGACTCTGGCTGATCGCGGCCTCCCCGTCAGGATCGCCGCCGTGGGAAGCGGCCCGCTCCGCACCACTCTCGAGGCATCTCACGCCGACCTGGCGCTTGGCGACCGTTTCCAGTTCCTCGGTCCGCGGGCTGACGTCCTCGAATTGCTGGCCGGGTCCGATGCCTTCGTCCTGGCCTCTCTCTACGAAGGCCTCCCCGTGGCGCTGATGGAGGCCACCAGTGTCGGGCTGCCCATCGTGGCCACCTCGGTCGGCGGCGTCCCGCAAATGCTCGAAGACGAGGTCGACGCCCTCCTCGTGCCGCCGGGCGACCCGGGCATCCTGGTCGAGGCCATGACGCGGCTGGCGAAGGATCCGGAACTACGGGAACGCCTCGGCCGGCGGGCCAAGCTCCGCAGCTCGATGTTCGACATCGGCCAGGCCAACCGTACGGTCGGCGAGATTTACCACCGCGTGGTCCGGGCGCCGTGACCACGCTGGTCGGAAAGCGACTGATCCACGTCACCACGGTCGACATGAGCCTCGTGCTCCTGCTCGGACCCCAACTCCGAGCCTTCGCCGACGCCGGCATGGAGGTCATCGGCGTATCGGCTCCGGGACCGTTCGTCGCCCAGCTCGAAGGGTGGGGCATCCGACACGAGCCGCTTCGCCACGCCACCCGATCCGCCGCCGCCGGTCGAGACGTGATGGCGCTGGCGGAGCTGTGGCGGCTTTTTCGGCGGCTCAGACCCGACATCGTCCACACCCACAACCCCAAGACCGGCGTCTACGGGCGGGCGGCCGCAAGGGCCGCCGGGGTACCGGCCATCGTCAACACGGTGCACGGGCTCTATGCCAGTCCGGAGGATCCGATCTCGCGGCGGGCCCTCGTCTACGCTCTCGAACGGTCGGCTTCGCTGTGCTCAAGGGCCGAGCTGGTACAGAACCCGGAAGACCATGCGGTATTGACCCGTCTGGGCGTCTCTCGGGAAAAGCTGGTGCAACTCGGCAACGGCGTTGATCTGCATCGCTTTCGCCCCCCTGAGAACGGGCTGGTCAGACGCCGGGCGCGGGAGATGTTCGGGATCGCTCCCGACGCCACGGTTGTCGGAACCGTGTCGCGTCTGGTGTGGGAGAAGGGCTTCGCAGAGCTCGTTGGGGCGGCCGAGCAACTCCGTCGCACCCACCCGGACCTGGTGTTTCTGGTGGTGGGCGGGCCCGACCCGGCCAAGGCCGACGCAATTTCGCCCGAAGAGTTGGCGGCCGCCGGTCGGCGGGGTCATTTCATTTTCGCGGGAGAGCGGGACGGCATAGAAGACATCTATCCAGCCTTCGACTTGTTCGTGCTGCCCTCCCATCGTGAGGGCTTTCCGCGGTCCGCCATGGAGGCGGCGGCGAGCGGGCTCCCCGTCATCGCTACCGACATCCGGGGTTGCCGTCAGGTTGTCTCTCATGGCCAGACCGGACTGCTCACTCCCCTCCACGACCCGGTGCGACTGGCCATGGCCATCCGTGAGCTGGCAGACGACGCCGCCCTCCGTCGCCGCATGGGCGCGGCCGGACGGCGCAAGGCCGAAGCCGAGTTCGACGACCAAGCTGTGATCGCCAAGACGTTGGAGGTCTATGAGCGGATCCTCCAACCTGCCACTTCTTGGAGAAGACGCCGGACCTGTGCGTCAGCAGCTCGACCGTCGTAGCGCTCGAGGTAGCGAGCCCGGGCCGCTTCGGTCAGGCGCACCCGCAGCGGTGCGTCGCCGAGGAGCCGCACCGTTGCCGAGGCGAACTCCTCGGGATCGTCGGCCAGCAGGAGGTGCACACCGTCCTCGACGTCCAGACCCTCCGCTCCCAGGGTGGTGGACACCACCGGAACACGGTGCGCGAAGGATTCAAGGATCTTGATCCTGGTTCCACTTCCGTAGCGGACCGGCACCACCGCCACCGACGCACGGGCCAATTCGGGCACCATGGAGGGGACCTGGCCCACCACCGTCACCACCCCCGGGCGGTGTAGCCGCATGACGTCGGTGGCCGGCGGGCCGGCGAGTCGTACCTCGGTCGCTGGAACCGCGGCCCGGATGCGGGGAGCGATGGTGTGTGCCAGCCACTCTGCCCCGTCGATGTTGGGGGGGTAGTCGAGTCTCCCCTGGAAGAGAACGACCGGGGGCCGAGACGTCGACGGGTTCCCTGCCGGACGCTGCGGCCGAGGGTACGTGTTCGGAATCACCTCAAGGTTGGGCAGGGCGGATCTGGCCGCGTCAACGTCGCTTGCGATCACGACGCGCGCAACCTCCTTAGCCACCGACCGTTGGAATTGGCGCCAGTCGCTGCCGTTGAGCCGGGTCTGGAGCCAGGCCAAACGAGTCCGCACGGAGCTACCCGGCCTCCCCCGACGGATCCGGTCAGCCAGCAACCTGGCCCTGAGCCGAGCCTTGACGTCCTCGAGGTTGTCCAGATCGACGATCGTCGGGCCGAAGTCGGGTCGACCGGTGCATTCGAATAGATGCGCTGTCGAGAACCACACCACGTCATAGGGCGGACGGGCCCATTCGCAAAGGGCAAGGCCCGGGGCTCGGTCGGCTCGGGCCATGAGGACCTCGAGCGGAATGCCCCGACGGACCGCCCATTCGAGCCGCCACCGGAGTTGGTGGGACGTACCGGGTTCCGGCGCACCCGCCCATCGTGAGACGCGGACGTTCGGTGGCAGCACGATCTCTGATTGTTGTGGATTGTGTAGAACGAACAGGTCGAGCTCGGCCAGGGATGCCGCGGCCTCCACCACCTGCGCCAAACGGATGCGCCCGCCTCCGACGGACGGCCATGGTGCATTGTTGGCGACGAGCAGTCCTCTCACGGTGCCACCATCGTCTGCATGCACACTCCGGATCTCGGCGGCGTCGGGGCGATAGAACCGTCGGGACTCCCCTACCCCAGGGCGGGTGAGCGTAGCAGACCCACGTCGAAGACCAACCTCCCCGCGCCCACTGCTAGGGTGCCGTTGCTTCCGTCGACCCGAGGGGGAACACTCGGAGATGAACGCGCATCTCGAGACCAACGAAAGTCCACTGGTGGTGCATCTCATCCCCTCGGCGCTCGGCCGCGGGGCCCAACGCGCCGCCCGCATGCTGGTCGACCGACTGGACGAATCGGGGGTGATACGCCATAGATTGCTTAGTCTCTTTGCCGGTCCACACGAGGTCGAGGTGGATCTGAACCTTGGGCACAACGCTCCCGGCCACACAGCCGAAGGCTTCGATCTGCGGGTGGCCCGCGCCCTGCGGACTGAGCTCAACCGTCTGAAACCGGCGGTGGTGGTCGCCCACGGTGGCGACCCCATGAAGTACGCCGTGCCGGCAACGATCGGTACCGGACGATCCTTGGTCTATTGCGTGATCGGCACCTACGCGGGACCGCCGTCGCCATTGCACGAATGGGCTTGGAGGCGCATCATGAGCCGGGCCGATCTCGTGGTGGCCGTGGGCGACGAGGTGCGGGACGAGTGCACCCGGCGATTCGGCGTGGCTGCCCATCGGGCGATCGTCATACCCAACGGGCGGGATCCCTCAGTGTTCCATCCCCCCTCCGTCGTCGCCGACGCGTGGACCACACTTATATTCGTGGGTGCCCTGACGGCACAGAAGCAGCCGGATCGCTTCGTGGAGGTAGTACGTCGCTTGCGTGCCGAAGGTCATTCGTTCCGCGCCGTGCTGGTCGGCGACGGGCCGCTCTCCCGACCGCTCGCCGCTATGGCGGCAGACAGCGGGGTCGAGCTTCTCGGCGCTCGCTCCGACGTACCGGAACTACTTCGCCAAGCTGACGTGCTGGTCTTTACCAGCAGGCCCACAGGTGAGGGCATGCCAGGAGTGCTCATTGAGGCGGGACTGAGCGGCCTCGCCGTCGTATCGACTCCGGTGCCCGGGGCCGAGGCCGTGCTTGACCACGGGCACACAGGATTGATCGTCGACGATGGTGGCGTTGGCGCGTTGGTTCAGGCGGTGGGACAGCTCCTGGACGACCCCGAGCGCCGGATTGCCATGGGGTCAGCGGCCCGGCACCGATGCGAGACCGAGTTCACCCTCGATCTCATGGCCCAGCGATGGCGAGCCGCTCTGGACCAG